>Ga0105249_10000841_pt1 | contig 27506 bp, 30 predicted proteins | sample KBSS44metaG_FD_81522 | JGI IMG/M metagenome (GOLD analysis project Ga0105249, IMG submission 81522) | Switchgrass rhizosphere microbial communities from Kellogg Biological Station, Michigan, USA - KBS S4-4 metaG | ecosystem: Host-associated > Plants > Roots > Rhizosphere > Soil | place...
CGCGCCGCCTCGCTCGAGCGGTAGGAGTAGAGGTGTCCGAGCAGCTCGGTCGGGCGGATCTCCGCCTGGCGGCTGAGCACGCCGAGCGCAGTCGACTCGGCCTCGACCGGGTCGGAGACGATCAGGTAGAGCTCAGTGCGGTTGCAGGTCGAGATCGCCGCCGCCTCGTGGATCCCGGCCGCCGCGGTCAGCTCGCGCAGGGCGCTGACCGCCCGTCCCTCGGTCAGCGAGAGCCGCTCGCGCAGCTCCAGCGGCGCCGTCTTGTGGGAGACGCCGAGTCCGAGTAGCTCTGACATCAGGCGCCGCCTCCTCTGCTCCCCTGAGGGGTCAAGGAATCAGATATGGATGACCCCTCAGGTCCGCGTCCGGGGGCGGCTTTGTCTTCGAGGGAGCGCTCTTCGGCGATATTCGCCACATCGCGCAGTTCCTTCTCGATCCGTTGCAGTTTCGTCGCCATGATTCCGACGTAGATCACCAGCAGCAGGACGAAGACGATGTAGGCGCCGGCGACGTACTTGCCGGCCTCGTCGAGCGGCAGCGCCGGGGCGCCGAGCGGGAGCAGGGCCAGCATCAGCTCACCTCCGGCGCGATTCGCGAGCTGCCGGTCGGGCCTGGGGCATCGAGCGCCCGACGCAGCCGGTTGACCTGCCCGGAGGCGCTCTTCGCGGTCAGCTCGAACTTGACCAGCGTCACCCAGAGCAGCGCGACAGCGACGAAGCAGACCAGAAAGGTGAGTAGCATCGAGCTGGGGAGGCCTCCTTCAGAGGTAGCGAAGACGCGCGGGTGGACGAGCTGCTGCGCCATCCGCACGGCGAGGAAGTTGAGCGGCACGAAGGCGCCGGCGGTAACCGCGAAGACCGAGGCATAGCGCGCCTGGCGGTCGCGGTCCTCGATCGCGTAGCGGAACGGGTAGTAGGTGCAATAGAGGAGGAAGACGATCAGGAAGCTGACCAGCGTCGGCTCGTCCCAGACCCACCAGTGGCCCCATGAGGCCTTGGCCCAGATCGCGCCGGTGATCAGCACCCCGACCCCGAAGATCACCGAGATGTGGATCGCCACGTAGGAGTACGCGTCCCACTTGTTGTTGTCCGTGCGGAGGTGGAGGATCGCGAAGATGCCGCCGACGACGAAGCCGATCAGCGCCGTCGAGGCGAGCGGCACGTGCAGGTAGAAGATCTTCTGGATGAAGCCCTGGTCGGCGTCGAGCGGCGCGTAGAAGAAGACCAGCGAGAAGCCGACGGCGAACGCAACGACGGTCGCGATCGAGAGGGGCTTGAGTCCTTTGCCGTACATCAGGGTCTGGGGAGTCGTCCGCCCGGGTCGGGTCAGTCCTCGAGGAGGAAGTCGAACACGGCCCAGCCAACGAGGGCGAAGATCAGATCGTATAGACCGAGGACCATCAGCCAGGTTCCGAACCGGTGGTAACCGGGACCGCCCAGCGCCAGCAGCGGCTCGGTGGCGCCGCTGGCAGCGATCATCAGCGGCACCACCAGCGGCAGCAGCACCAGCGGGACGAGCAGGTCGCGGGCACGGGAATTGACCGCCATCGAGGAGATCAGGGTGCCGACCACGGCGAGGCCGAGGTCAGCGAGGAGGAGGACCGCGACCAGCGGCCCGAGCGCCGTCGCCGAGTCGAGGAAGAAGATCGCGAAGATCGGCACCGCGACCAGCTCCAGCGCCACCAGGTAGACGATCAACGCCGCCGCCTTGGCGCCGAAGAGGACGCTGCGGTCGATCGGCGCCAGCCGGATCGCGTCGAAGCCGCCCTCCTCGCGCTCGGCGACGAAGAGTCGGTTGATCCCGAGCACGGCGGCGAACAGCAGCGTCGCCCACAGCACCCCGGAGGCGAGCGAGCCGGAGAGGCTGGTGCGGTCGAGGCCGAAGCGGAAGATGATGAAGGCGGTGACGGCGAACAGCGCCATCGCCGGCAGCGACTGCAGGGTGCGCAGCTCCGAGCGCAGGTCCTTGGCGAGGATCGCCGCGAAGGCGACGCGCGAGGGAGTCACGAGACCGCCGCCACCTCGCCGATGCCGAGCCGCAGCACCCCGTCGGCCTCGGGCAGGAAGCGCTCCGGGTCGTGGGTGACGACGACCCGGGTGTGGCCGGAACCCGGGCCGATCAGCTCGCGCGCCGCCTCCCGCCCCTCGGCATCGAGGTTCGAGTCGGGCTCGTCTAGCAGCAGCAGCTCGGGCTCGTGCAGGACGCAGCGGCAGATCGCCAGCCGCTGCCGCATCCCCGCCGAGAGGTCGGCGACCCGGTCGTCGCCGCGGCGGTCCATTCCGGCGGCTACCAGCAGCCCCTCGATCCGCGCCTCGGCGTCTGCGGCGGCGATCCCGTGGAGCCGCGCGTGGAAGCGCAGGTTCTCGCGTCCGGAGAGGTCGCGGTAGAGCAGCGGCTCGTGGCCGAGGTAGCCGATCTTGCCGCGCAGCTTCCAGGCCTCCTTCGGCAGCGAGCAGCCGAGCACCAGGACCTCGCCGCCGCTGGGCCGCAACAGCGTCGCCAGGATCCGCAGCAGCGTCGTCTTGCCGGCGCCGTTGGGTCCGAGCACGACCATCGTCGCCCCGGCGGCGAGCTCGAAGCCGACCCCGTCGAGCGCGGCGCGGTCGCCGTAGTCGCGCCGCAGCCCGGACACCGCGATCGCCGGTCGCTCGGCCTCGGCGGGTGCGGCTTTCTCCTGCAGATCTGGCACCTGGGGGATTTTCCCCCCTTGTGGATTCCGGCGCCTCGTCTAGGCTGCCGCCGGCCCCAGTTCGGCCGCGGGGCCTAGGGCCCCGCTTGACATCAGCCCCCGCCCGCGAGAAGGAGAAATCAGTTGAAGAACAGCAGGAGAATCGCCGGCTTCGCCGCCGCCGCAGCGGCCGCCCTTGCCCTCGCGGTGCCGGTCGCCGGGTTCGCCGCCAGCGAATCGGGGCAGACGGTCGAAATCAAGTCGACGATCACGATCAACCCCTACGGCAGCGGCGGCAAGGTCAGCGCCTCGAACCCCAACTGCACCGAGAGCCGCTCCGTCGTGATCAAGCAGGTCGGGATCGGCAAGATCGGCTCCACCACGACTTCCAGCACCGGCTCGTGGAAAGCGGAACCCAAGTACAAGGGCGCCCTGCCCTTCAAGGTCTACGCCGAAGTCAAGCCGGTCACCCAGGGGACCGCGGGCACGATCTACAAGTGCCTCGGCGCGAAATCGAACACGAAGACGATCAACGGCGGCTGATCCGCCTCAGCCGCCCTTGCGCAGCGTGCGGCGCCCGACTTTGAGCAGCGGCGCCGCACCTTCGCGCAGCGCCTGCGCGCGCAGCGCGCCTCGCCCGTAGAGCAGCTTCGCCGAGGCGCGCACCGCTTCACCCAGGGTGCGGTCGTAGGGGTGCCACCAGAAGTCGCGGGCGAAGCCCGGCTCCCAGGCGTTCGTCTTGATGTTGACGCACTCGTAGAAGCCGAATTTGGAGTGCGAGCGGCCGAGGCCCGAGTCCTTGACTCCGCCCCAGGCGCACTGGCAGGTGCCGTGGCTGAAGGAGTGGTCGTTGATCCAGACCATCCCCGATTCGAGCCGCCGCGCGATCCGCTCGCCGCGGGCCCGGTCCTCGGTCCAGACCGAGGCGCCGAGGCCGAACTCGGAGTCGTTGGCGAGCTCGATCGCCTCCTGCTCTGAGTCGACGACGACGATCGGCAGGACAGGGCCGAAGATCTCCTCGCGCATGATTCGCATCTCGTGGGTGACGTCGGTGAGGACGACGGGGGCGATGAACTTCCCCGGCAGTCCCGGCACCTCGGTGGCGCCGCCGCAGAGCTTGGTTGCGCCCGCCGCGATCGCGTCGTCGACCAGCTCGATCACCGTCTCGTACTGGTCCGCGGAGGTCATCGGCCCGATCTCGGTCTCCCAGACGAGCGGGTCGCCGAGCCGCAGCTGCTGCGCCTCGCGGGCGACGCCGGCGACGAAGCGGTCGGCGACCTCGCGCAGGACGTAGACGCGCTCTATCCCCGAGCAGGTCTGGCCGGCGTTGGCGAAACCACCCCAGACGCCGCCGGCGACGGCGTTGTCGAGGTCGGCGTCGGCGCAGACGATCATCGGGTCCTTGCCGCCGAGCTCGAGCACCGAGCCCTTGAGCATCGAGGCGCATACCTCGCCGACGTGGCGGCCGACCTCCACCGAGCCGGTGAAGAAGACCTTGCCGACCGAGGAGCGGGCCAGCGCCTCGCCGACCGCGCCGCCGCCGTGGACGGTCCGCACCAGCCCCTGCGGCAGCCCGCCCTTCTCGAAGATCGCCTGAATCCTCTCGCCCAGCAGCGGCGTCAGGCTGGCCGGCTTCAGGACGACGCCGTTGCCGGCCATCAGCGCGATCGCGACCTCGCCGAAGGGGATCGACCAGGGGTAGTTCCAGGGCGCGATCACCCCGACCACGCCGATCGGCTCATACGAGAAGTGGGCGCTCTTGGAGAGGGCGAAGGCCTGGGTCATCCGCACCTTCTCGTCGGCGAGGATCTTCGGCCCCGCCTTCGCGCACCAGTGCAGCGCGTCGACGGTTGGCAGCAACTCCATCGTGTAGGCCTCGGCGCGCGGCTTGCCCTGCTCGCGGACCAAGAGCTCGGCGACATCGTCGATCTCGTCGAGCAGCGCGTAGGCGGTGCGCCGCATGTAGCTGGCGCGGGTCGCTGCCGGCAGCTCGGCCCAGGCCGGCTGCACGCGGGCGACGTCGTCGACCACCGCCTGCACCTGCTCCGGCGTGATCGTCGGCACCGCCCCGACCAGCTCCCCGGTCGCCGGGTTGAACGACTCGAGGGTCGAGGTTGACGCGGACTCGGGTACCTGCGTGGCGCTCTCCATGAATCGATGTTACGCCGCCCGCTGGGCCCGTCCTCATACTTCTCGCAATGAGCGACCAGCTCTTCGACACCGGTCCCGAAAGCGCCGCCGCCGAAGCCCCCGCGGTCCCGCCCAACGCGCCACTCGCGGTCCGCATGCGCCCGCGCACCCTCGACGAGATGGTCGGCCAGGAGCACGTGGTCGGGCCGGGGTCGGCGCTGCGCGCGGCGATCGAGTCGGGCCACCCGCACAGCGCGATCCTCTACGGGCCGCCCGGTGCCGGCAAGACGACGCTGGCGCGGATCGCCGCCGCCGGCGCCGAGGGCGCCTTCGAGGAGGAGTCGGCGGTCAACGCCGGCAAAGCCGAGATCCGCGCCGTGATCGAGCGGGCGCGCGAGCGGCGGCGCGCCTCCGGCCGCCCGACGATCCTCTTTCTCGACGAGATCCACCGCTTCAACAAGGCCCAGCAGGACGCACTGTTGCCGGCGGTCGAGGACGGCCTGCTGACCCTGATCGGCGCCACCACCGAGAACCCCTACTTCGAGGTCAACTCGGCCCTGCTCTCGCGCGCCCAGGTCTACGAGCTGAAACCGCTCGAGCCGGGCCAGGTCGAGGAGCTGGTCCGCCGCGCCCTGCGCGACCCCGAGCGCGGGCTCGGCCCTGCCCCGCCCCAGCTCTCAGACGACGCCCTCGAGATGCTGGCGCTGCGCAGCGGCGGCGACGCCCGCGTCGCCCTCTCGGCGCTCGAGCGGGCGGCCGAGCGGGCCGGTCCCGGCGGCGCGGTCGGGGTGGGGGAGATCGAGGACGCGCTGCAGCGCAAGGCGGTCGACTACGACCGCCAGGGCGACCGCCACTACGACTTCATCTCGGCCTGGATCAAGGCCACCCGCGGCTCCGACGTCGACGCCTCGCTCTACTACCTGGCGGTGATGCTCGAGGGCGGCGAGGACCCGCGCTTCATCGCCCGCCGGATGGTGATCCTCGCCTCCGAGGACATCGGCGAGGCCGACCCGCAGGCGCTGCTGGTCGCCGACGCGGCGGCGCGGGCCGTCGACCGGGTCGGCCTGCCCGAGTGCGCGCTCAACCTCTCGCAGGCGACGATCCACCTGGCGCTGGCGCCGAAGTCGAACCGGGCGACCAGGGCAATCTCCGCGGCTCGCGAGGAGGTCCGCGCCAACGGCGCCAAGACCCCTCCTGACTACCTGCGCGACGCCCACTACCCGGGCGCCGCGGCGCTCGGCCGCGGCAAGGGCTACCGCTATCCCCACGACGAGCCCGGCGGCGTCGCCGAGCAGCCGTTGCTGCCCGAGGAGCTCCGCGGCCGCCGCTTCTACGAGCCGACCGACCGCGGCTTCGAGGCCGAGCTCGGCCGCCGCCTTGCGGCGCTGCGCGAGCGGCTCGCGGACTGACGGCCGCGCCTGAATACTCGGCAGTACCATCTGCGGGCATGAGCGGCGAGTCGGACCACTACTTCCCGCCCGGGCGGTCACTGGCCCGCCGCGTCCACGGCGACCGCGCCGTCGGCCCTCTCTACGGCCAACGGGCGCTCTTGATCGGCGCCCTCGAACCGCTCACCTACACCGGCACGATGCTCACCACCAAGGCCGGCGACTTTCCCTTCGCCCGCCTCGCCCACACCGCCAAGGTCCCAGGAGACCGTCTTCCTCGGCAGCCGCGAGGACGCCGACGAGGCGCTCGCCGCCGTCCACCGCCCTTCCGCACCGTTGCCGCCAGCCACCGCCGCGCCCGCCACCTCTTCCCGCGCCGCATGCGCCGCGGCCGCAACGACGTTTTCTTCGACACGGTGACCCGCACCGAGCGCCGCCGCGGAGGCACCCGCAGGCCCGACCTCGTCGCTTAGTCCCGCTTAACAACTCCTTAGGAAAACGCCGCGCAACTCCCCTCGGAACACGGTGTTCTTAGGGGTGGCTTCCCGAGCTATGCCAGGGAGAAGCCGACTCCGACCGGAGGCCTGGACTGGGGGTCTCCGGTCGGGTTTAGCCGACGGGGGAAAGGGGTCGTCGGAGGGATCTCTCTCCGGCGACCCCCGTTGCACGGGCGCTATCTTGGACAGGTGGCAGAGGAGAAGCCGAAGAAGCTGCGACTCGGCGGGATGGCGCTGCGCAACGGGCTGCTGATCCACGGGCCGACCCACTGGGCCGCCGCAGCGCGCGATTCCGACGGCGCGATCCAGGTTGCTTCGGCGCGCAAGCCGGAGCTGGCGCCCGGCCTCGTCGCCCGCGTCCCCGGCCTGCGCGGGCCAATCAAACTGGCCGAGGCGATGGCGGTACTGCCGCTGGCGCGGCGGCGGTTGCCGGCGGCGCGGATGCCGTTTGAGGACTGGCGCGTGGTCGCCGCGGTCGGGGCGACGCTGCTCGCCAGCTCGGCGCTGCGGCGGCGCGGTCCCTCCTCGCCGCTGCGCGAGGGCGTGGTCCAGGCGATCGGCGCGGTGCCGGCGCTCGTAGCTCTGCTCGACCGCGACCTCGCCGCTTACCACGCCGTCGAGCACAAGAACATCGCCGCCTACGAGCAGGGGATCGACGACGTCGCTTCGGTGCCGAAGGAGCACGACCGCTGCGGCTCCAATCTGATCGTGCCGATGATGCTGATCTCGGCCGCCGGCACCGTCCTGCTCGAGCGCCTGCTTCCCGAGCCCGGGCCAGTCGCCCGCGGCCTCACCGGGCTCGGCGGCGCCTCGCTGGCGGTCGAGATGTTCGCCTGGTCGGACCGCCACCACGGCGAGCCGCTGGCCGAGGCCTTCCACACCCCCGGCCGCGAGATCCAGCGCCTGATCGCGACCAAGGAGCCGACACCTGAGCAGCTCGAGGTCGGCGCCGCCGCGATGGCCGAGATTCTCCGGGTCGAGGCCGAGGCCGGCAGCGCCATCAACGGCGGCGACGAGCCGCTGCCGCCGGCTGCATAGACTCCCGCTCGTGTTCGGAAGGCTTGACCACGTGGGCGTTGCCGTCGAGGAGCTCGACGCGGCGATCGCGCTCTACGAGAAGCAGTTCGAGATGCCGCTCGTCCACCGCGAGACGGTCGCGGCGTTCGGCGTCGAGGCGGTCCTCTTCGACGTTGGCGAGAGCCACGTCGAGCTGATCTCGCCGCTCGACTCCGAGAGCGGCGTCGCCAAGTTCCTCGCCAAGAACGGCCCCGGCCTGCACCACGTCGCCTACGCGGTCGACGACATCGACGCGGCGCTCGAGAAGCTCGCGGCGGCCGGGATCGACCGGATCGACCAGGAGCCGCGGACCGGGATCCGCGAGAGCCGCGTCGCCTTCCTTCACCCCCGCTCGACCGGCGGGGTGCTGACCGAGATCGTCGAACCCGCAGGAGGACACTGATGGCCGAGGCACAGCGAGTCGAGATCGGCTTCGAGGGCGGCCAGGTGATCTCCGCCCGGATCTCCGAGGACGACCTCAAGGACCTCCGCAAGCAGCTCGAGAAGGGCGGCTGGCACGACCTCCACACCGAGGACGGAGTCGTCTCTCTCTACCTCGGCAAGGTTGCCTTCATCCGTGTCGGCACCCACAACAGCCGCGTCGGCTTCGGCACCGTCGACTGAGCGCCGCTCGACGGTTCAGCCAATGCGCGGGGCGTAACGGTGGTGCAGCATCAGCGTGTTGCCGTCGGGGTCGCTGAAGATCGCCATGTGGCAGACGCCGCTGTCGATCGTATCGCCGTGGAAGGCGACGCCGGCCGCTTCCAGCTTGCCGCGGGTCGCCGCGACGTCGGCGACGTGGAGGGCGATCGGGTGGGTGCTCGGCTCGAACTCGCGGCCGACCGAGGCGGCGTCCATCACCTGCAGAGTCAGGCTCCCGGTCTCGTACTCGCCGGCCGGGATTTTCCCGTAGTCGACGGTGTGCTCGAGGCCGAGCGTCTCGCCGTAGAACTGGGACGCGGCGCCGTAGTCCTTGACGAAGATCGTCACGAAATCGACGCCGCTGACGTCGCTGGGGGTCACTCCGCCAGCGCCTTGGCGAGCAGGTCGTGGAGCTGACGTCGCTCGGTCGCGCTGAGCTTGCCGAGCACCTCGTCCTCGAGGTCCTCGAGTCGGCGCTCGCCTTCGGCTAGGACCTCTTCCCCGGTTGGGGTGATCTCGACGATGTGGCGGCGCCGGTCCTGCGGGTCGCGGCGGCGCTCGACGTAGCCGGCGTCGTCGAGCTCGTTGAGCAGCAGCACGCAGTTGTTGGCGTCGAGCATCAGCATCTCGGCGAGGCCCTGCTGCAGGCAGGTGCCCTTCTGGTCGCGCAGCTGTTCGAGCGCCATCAGCTGCTTCAGCCGCAGCCCGATCGTCTCCTCGGTGGCGCGCCGGAAGACGACCTTCGAGAGCTTGGTCAGCAGCCCGATCGAGCCGGTCGCGGTGGTGGGGGCAGTCGTGGGGTTCATGGTGATTTCCTGGGTCTCCTAATGACCGTAATGCATCGCGGGATAATCCCTGGTACAGTGATCATCATGGCACAGCTCATTAATAACAGCCTAACCCAAGAAAACTCCTCCGACCGGTCCCGCTGGACCGCCCTTGTTGTCCTCTGCGTCGGCATGCTGATGATCGTCCTTGACGCGACGATCGTCAACGTCGCCCTTCCCTCGATCCAGGATGACCTCGGCTTCTCGCAGTCGAGCCTCGCCTGGGTGGTAAACGCCTACCTGATCGCCTTCGGCGGTCTGCTCCTCCTGGCCGGACGGCTCGGCGACCTGGTCGGCCGTCGTGACATCTTCCTTGCCGGCCTCGTCCTCTTTACCGTTGCATCGCTCGTCTGCGGGCTCGCCCAAAGCGAGGCGATGCTGATCGGCGCCCGCTTCGTCCAGGGCGTCGGCGGCGCGATGACCTCCGCCGTGATCCTCGGCATGATCGTGACGATGTTCCCCGAGCCTGGGGAGCAGGCGAAGGCGATCGGTGTCTACAGCTTCGTCGCCTCTGCCGGCGGCTCCGTCGGGCTGCTGCTCGGCGGCGTCCTCACCGAGGCGATCTCCTGGCACTGGATCTTCTTCGTCAACCTGCCGATCGCGGTTGTCACCGGGGTCTTCGCGCTGCGGCTGCTGGGCCGTGACAAAGGCCTCGGCTTGTCCAAAGGCGCCGACGTCCCGGGCGCGCTACTGATCGTCGGGGCGCTGATGGTCGGCGTCTACGCGATCGTCGAGGCCAGCAACTACGGCTGGGGCTCGCTCCACACGCTCGGCTTCGGTGCCGGGTCGGCGGCGCTGCTGGCAGCCTTCGTTGTCCGCGAGGGACGGGCGAGCCACCCGCTGGTACCGCTCGGCATCTTCCGCTCGCGCAACCTCTCGGGGGCCAACGCGATCCAGGCACTGATGGTCGCCGGGATGTTCGGTCTCTTCTTCCTCGGCGCCCTGTACCTGCAGCGGGTGCTCGGGTTCACCTCGCTCGAGGTCGGCCTCGGCTTCCTGCCGCTGACCGCGATCATCGGGATCCTCTCGCTCGGGTTCTCGGCGAAACTGAACATGCGTTTCGGCCCGCGGGCGACCCTGCTGCCGGGCCTGGTGTTCATCGCCGCCGGTCTCGGGCTGATGACCCAGGTCTCGGTCGGTGGCAGCTACTGGTCCGAGGTCCTGCCGACGATGGTCCTGATGGGCATCGGCGCCGGGCTCTCGTTCCCGTCGATCATGACCCTGGCGATGGGCGGCGTGCGCCCCGAGGAGGCGGGCCTCGCCTCCGGGCTGGTCAACACCACCCTGCAGGTCGGCGGCGCGATCGGCCTCGCCGTACTGGCGACGCTGTCGAGCAACCGCACCAGCAGCCTGCTGGCCGGCGGCGACACCAACGCCGAAGCGCTGACCGGCGGCTACCAGCTGGCCTTCGCCGTCGGCGCCGGCCTGCTGGTCGTCGCGATCGGCGTCGCCGCCTTCGTCCTGCGGCCCGGTACCGCTGACGCGGTGGCCGTCGCCGAGGGCGATGAAGTCCCCGAGCCGGTGTTCTCCTCCGAGGCGGCATAGGGACGAAGCGTTCCCGGGAGGGGTCGCGGACAGTACTCAGCTCACCCGTTCGCACTGTCCGCGCCCCCTCCCAACGGGGGCGCTCCGTGAGCCTCGGTCTCGCTCAAAGAGCTTGCAGCAAATAAATCCCGTCACTCATTCCCGGGGGCGGTAAGTTCGTTTCATCAGCACTCCGATCGCTCATCTCGCTGGGACCGAAGATGGCTGGGAGTGGAGCGAGGCGCAACGGGTTTGCCTTCGCACGGCGTATCGCTACGCACGCGATCGCAGCGAGGCCGAGGACATCGCCCAGGACGCACTGCTCCGCGCCTGGCGTCGCCGCGCCACCCTGCGCAACGCCGAGCGGCGCGACCAGTGGCTGGCGACGATCGTCCGCAACGAGGCGTTCCGGACCCGCGCCCGCGCCCGTCCCGACCTCAGCGAGTCGATCGAGTACCTCGAGGGGGCCGAGGACGACCGGATGGTCGAAACCGTCGAGCACGCCGACCTGCAGGCGGCGTTGCGGCGGCTCAGCGAACGCGACCGCCGGCTGCTGGCGATGCGCTACGTCGAGGACCTGACCCAGGCGGCAATCGCTCGCCGGCTGGAAATCCCCGAGGGGACCGTGAAGGTGCGGTTGCACCGAGCGCGGAACAAGCTGCGCCGCGCTTACGTCGCGCAGTAGGCCGGGCGCGGGCGGCGCTCCGCTATATGCAGAGGCTCTGACCCCCTATACACGGGGGCGAGGCCGGCCGCGGGAAGTTCGGACCGCTGGATAACGACGCCTGCGGCCCCCTGTCCGACTATTGAGTACATGAAGACCGCACCTCGGCAGATCGTCGCTTTCGGCGGTGGCGGGTTCTCGATGGAATCCGGCAACCCGCTGCTCGACGACTACGTGCTCGGCCTCTGCCAGGCCGAGCGGCCGCGGGTCTGCTTCCTGCCCTCCGCCAGCGGCGACGCCGACCACTACATCGTCCGCTTCTACCGCGCCTTCTCCGCCCACCGCTGCGAGGCCAGCCACATCTCGCTGTTCCGTCGCGAGCAGGGGCCCTCGGACCTGCGCCGCCACCTGCTCTCCCAGGACCTGATCTACGTCGGCGGCGGCAGCGTGCTCAGCCTGCTCGGTGTGTGGCATGCCCACGGAATCGACGCGATCCTGCGCGAGGCCTGGGAATCCGGGGTGATCCTCTGCGGCCTCTCGGCCGGCTCGCTCTGCTGGTTCGCCGAGGCGGTGACCGGCTTCCACGGCGCCCCGCAGCAGCTCGAAGGGCTCGGCCTGCTGCCGTTCAGCAACTGCGTCCACTACGAGCCGGGCTCGGAGCGCCGCGAGGCCTACCACCGCTTCCTCCGCGAGGGGATGGTCCCCGGCTACGCCGCCGAAGACGGCGCCGCCCTGCACTTCATCGGCGAAGAGCTCTCGCAGGTCGTCTCCTCCCGTCCCAAGGCGCGCGGCTTCCGGCTCGACGTCAGCGGCCACCGGGTGGTGGAGATGCAGATCGCGACCACCTTCCTCGGCGAAAAGGGCGTTGCGCCCGAGGCCCCGTTCCCGGAGGCGCTCTCCACCGCGGTCGCGCCCGGCTGATGGGCCCTGGGCCCAGCCTCAACGGCGATATCCCGAGCACCGCGGTGCGGCGGGTGCTGGCGCTCGGCGGCCACGACTTCACCTCGCGCCCGCCCGACCGCGCCGTCTGCGAGCTGCTGCTGCGGCTGGCCTCCGAGCGCGGCGGCGAGCGGCCGCGGATCTGCATGCTGCCGACCGCCAGCGGCGACCCCTCCGAGCAGATCGGCCGCTTCTACGCCGCCTTCGGTGAGCGCGCCTGCGAGCCCTCCGACGTCTCGCTGTTCCGGCTCGGCCGCCGCCCGATGGAGCTCCGCGACCACCTCCTCGAGCAGGACCTGATCTACGTCGGCGGCGGCAGCATGGTCAACCTGCTGGCGGTCTGGGAGGCGCACGACATCGCCTCGATCCTCAGCCTCGCCTGGCGCCGCGGCATCGTCCTCGCCGGCCAGAGCGCCGGCGCGATGTGCTGGTTCGAGGCCGGCATCACCAAGTCGTCCGGCAAGCCGCTCGCGGCCGCGGGGCTAGGGCTGCTGCCCGGCAGCCTCTGCGTCCATTACAACAACGAACCCGAGCGCCGCGCGGCCTACCTCGCCGCGGTCGCCGAGGGCATGCCCGCGGGCTACGGGCTCGACGACTACGCCGGCCTGCTCTTCGAGGGCGAAGGAACCCCCTCGGCCTTCACGGCGAGGCGTGGGGCGCGGGCCTACCGAGTGGCGGCGCGCGACGACGAGGTGACCGAGTCGCCGCTGCCGGCCCGGTTCCTGCCGGCGCCGGCGCCGGCGGCGCTGCGCGAGGACATCGCCGAGTTCCGCCGCATCAAGACGATGCGCAAGCGCGCCGGCTGGCTGGGCTAGGGACCACGCTGAACAGCGACGCTTGAGGCTTAGTGGTCGCCGCCGGCCATCGGCGGGGCGGTTGGGTCCTCGCTCTCTTCGCCCAGGCTCTCGCGGGCGATGTACTCCTCGGCCAGCAGCAGGTTCTCGCGCGAGCGCTCGACGACGTTGAGCAGGTCGCCCATCAGCGCCACCTCCTCGACCTGCTCCTTGAGGAACCAGGTGAGGAACTGCTCGGCCCGGTAGTCCTTGAGCTCGCGGGCGAGCTCGAAGAGGGAGAAGATCTCCTCGCTGACCCGTTTCTCCTGCTCGAGGGCCATTTTCACCGGCTGGGAGCCGTCGGCGTAGCTCGTCTGCTGAGCCTTGATGTCGGGGATCCGGACCTCCTCGCCGACGTCGAGCAGGTACTGGACCATCATCATCGCGTGCTCGCGCTCCTCCAGCGCCTGCCGGTAGAAGAAGGTGGCGAGGCGGGGCAGGGTTTCAGCGTCGTAATAGACGGCGGCGCCCACGTACTGCTGCGAGGCGGCGAACTCGTTCGAGATCTGCTCGTTGAGGGCGTCGGCGAAGGATTTCTTTTTTTTCGGCATCGCAGGGCTCCTTTGGTCGCGAGCGGGCGGGCGGGACGGAGGCAACGTAGCCGAAAGCGCGAATTTGGCTGGCCGAAGCAGGCGTCAGGGGCGCCTAACTCACGCCGTCCGCAGCGCCTCGGTCGGGGTCAGCCGGGCGGCCCGCATCGCCGGGTAGAGGCCGGCCACCCCGCCGAGCAGGCAGGCGGCGAGTAGTCCGCCCGCCACCGCGGCCGCCGGCACCAGCAGGGTCAGCCCTTCGTAGGCGGCGTAGGCGCCAGTCGCCCCGGCGCCGAGAAGCACCCCGGCGATGCCGCCGCCGATACCGAGCACGAAGGACTCGCCGAGGAACTGGACCGCAATGTGCCGTCGGCGGGCGCCGAGTGCACGCCGCAGCCCGACCTCGGAGCGACGCTCGAGGACCGAGATGATCATCACATTGGCGATCCCGATCCCGCCGACGAGGAGGGCCACCGCCCCCAGCCCGAGGAAGAGCGAGGTGAAGGCGCCTTCGGCGGCGGCTTGGGCCTCGAGGGCATCGGACGGTCGGCTGACCGCGACTTCTTCGGGGCTCCAGGGATCGGCTGCGCTGGGGAGGAGGGCGCGGGCCTTGCGCACCTCGGCTTCGCCCTCGCGGGCACGGACGTAGACCGCCGACGGGCTGCGCTCGGTGCCGAAGAGGCGCGCCGCGACCGGGTAGCCGACGAGAGCCGCCGAGTCGAGTTCGGGGACGAGCGGCAGCGGTTCGAGAATCCCGACCACGGTGAAGAGGCGACCCGAGACATAGACCTGGACGTTGCCGGCGACGCTTCGGATTCCGAGCCGCTTCGCCGCCTTTGCCCCCAGCACGATCGCCGGGTAGCGCTCGGTTGCCCGGTCGAGGAAGCGCCCGGAGGCGGTCGTCCCTTCGAGCGTCGCCAAGAGCTCGGAGTCGGCGGCATCGACGACGATCCCGCCGGTCACCTCGGCTGGCACGTAGGAGCTGCGGCGCACGGTTGCCCCTTCGACCGTGGTCACTGCGGCTGCCGATTCGACCGAGCCCAGCAGCCGGATGCGGCCGGCGGCGGCGGCCGGCAGCTTCGTTTCTTCGCCGAAGAACGATTCGCCGGGACCGACCGTCAAGAGGTTCGTCCCCAGCTCTTCGATCTGCTCCAGCAGGTCGGCCTTGCTGGTTTCCGAGATCGCCAGGACCGCGACCAGGGAGGCGATCCCGATCGAGATCCCGAGCACCGAGAGCGCCGCCCGGAGCTTGCGGGTGCGGATCCCGATCGTCGCCAGGCGCAGCAGGTCGCGGGGCAGGAGGCGGCTCACCGGACCGGCACCTCCACCGCCGCGCCGTCCTCGACGAGGCCATCGCGGACCGCGATCCGTCGCGGCACCGAGGCGGCGATCTCCTCGTCGTGGGTGATGATCACCAGCGTCGCCCCCGCCTCGTTCAGCCCTCGCAGCAGCTCCATCAGCTCGCCGCCGGTCCTGGTGTCGAGGTTGCCGGTCGGCTCGTCGGCGAGGATCATCGCCGGCCGCCCGATCAGTGCCCGCGCCACCGCGACCCGCTGGCGCTCGCCGCCCGAGAGCTTGGCGGCGCTGTGGCGCTCGCGGTGGGAGAGGCCGACCCGGCCGAGCGCCTCGGCGGCACGCTGGCGGCGCTCGCGTGCCGGCACGCCGGCGTAGAGCAGGCCGTCGGCGACGTTGTCGATCACCGGCGCCGCCTCGAGCAGGAAGAACTGTTGGAAGACGAAGCCGATTCGGGTCGCGCGGATCCCGGCCAGCTCGTCGTCGGTGGCGTCCGAGAGGTCACGGCCATCGAGCGAAATCGTGCCGCCGCTGGGCCGGTCGAGCGTCCCCATCAGATGGAGCAGGGTCGACTTGCCCGAGCCCGAGGGGCCGACGACCGCGGCCATCTCGCCGCGCTCGATCCGCAGCGAGACGCCGCGCAGCGCCTCGACCCCGCCCGGGTAGCTCTTGCGGACGTCGCGCAGCTCGAGGACCGGCGGGGCATCGGCGTCCTGGCGCTCGTCGCTCACCCGCCGGTCTCCACCGTCATCCCCGCCTGCAGCCCCTTGCCCTCGACCTCGACGAAGCCGTCGGCGGCGAGGCCGGGGGTGACGACGATCCGCTTGCGGGCCCCGCCCTCGCGGACGTAGACCGCGAAGCGTTCGCCGCCGATCGCGACCAGCGCGGTGAGCGGCACGCTCAGCACGTCCTTGCGGACCTGTTGGGTGAAGAGGACGCTGACCGCGGCGCCGTCGAGGGCGGGGATGCGGTGCTTGCCGGTGACCGAGATCGTCGCTTCGAGGGCCGCTTCTGATTCTTCGCCCGGTGCTTCTTCGCTGCCCGATGATTCGACCGTCGCCAGCCGCTGCACCTTGCCGGGCACTTCGGCGCCGCCCGGGAGGACGACGCCGACCTTCTGGCCGCGCTCGGCAATCGACTGCTGGTCGGGGTCGAGGTCGACGGTTACGACGCGGCGGGTCGAGCTGGTGTGGAGGACCGGAGTCGAGGCCGGTTCGGATTCGCTTTCCGATTCGCCGTCCGATTCCGGCGCGGCACTTTCCTGCGCGGGTCCCGCCGCCTGCTGTTCGGGTTCCGCCTGGGCTTCGGGTTCCGGTTTCGCATCCGATTCCGCTTCCGGCTTCGTTTCTTCGGCCGGCGGCGATTCTGCTTCGGGCGCTTCCTCGGCTTCTTCGATTCCTTCGTCCTCTTCCGCCGGCGCTTCCGCTTCCGCCGGCGGTTCCCAGGCGACCAGGCTGTTGTTGCCTCCGCCGCCGCCGCCGAGCGCTTCGCCGAGCGTCGCCTCCAGCTTGGTCACCCGCTGCGGGCCGCGTAGGAAGGCGACGCGTCCGAGCTCGACTTCGTCCGTTTCTTCCAGCCCCAGATCCTCCTGCCAGGCACCGATCGCTTCTGCGGTCGTCGAGGTGAACTCCTCATCGACCGTGCCCGGTTCGTAATCGAGCGCCGCCAGGTTGCGCTCGAGCTGTTCGACGTCGACCCCGTCCGAGACCCCTTCGGCCAGGGTCCGGTAGGCCGGCACCGCCCCGTACATCAGCAGGACCGGTTCGCCGGCCAGCGCATAGAGCCGTTCGCCCCGCCGCACCACGTCGCCGATCGCCGGCAGCGCGGTCACCGTCCCCGAGAGCCGGGCGAGCACCGTGGTTTCGCCGGCGTAGCCGATCGTCCCTTCGACCGTCACCCGTTCCGCCAGGGTGCGGCGGGCGACGGTGCCGGTTCCCGCCATCTTGGTGCTCGCCGTGCTCGGCTCCGCCGCGTCGCCGGAGCCGCCGCCGGCCAGGGCGACGACCGCGGCCGCCGCGGCGAGGGCGGCGAGCACCGCTCCGGCCACCGCCGCCCGGCGCCTCACTTAGGCGGTGCTCCCATGACCGCGCCGCCGGGCATCTTGTCCTGGCAGGCTTCCTGCGCCTGTCGGAAGGCCGGCGAATCGGGCGAGGGGCCGCTGCTGCCTGGGCCGCCGATCCGCATCTGCACTTTGCCGTCGCCGCTGAACTGCGGGTCCGGCATGTCGACGCCGTGTTCGCGCATGCACTCGGCGAAGGCCAGCGCGTCTTCTTTGAATTCTTCTTTCTCCTCCGGCGAGATGTCCTGGCGGATGGCGCCGAGCTTGTCTTCGCAGGCGGCCATCGCCTTTTTCGTCTTCGGATCGTCGGGGTTGATCCCGGTCGATTTGCCGGCCGGCCCTTTTTTGACCCCGAAGACCATGCCCGCCTGGCCCGGCTGCGGGTCGGGTATGTCGACGCCGTTTTCACGCATGCATTCGGCGAATTCGAGCTGCGCTTCTTCCTGGTTGGCGGTGTTCTCGTCGCCGCTGGCGCTGCTGCCGCAGGCGGCCAGCGTTGCCGCGCAGAGCGCCAGCACGAGTGCCACCGCCCAGTCCCTGCTCGTCATTCTCAGCTCCTTTCGGTTGACGGCCCCAATAGGGCCGGTCGCGGCTGAGAAAAAGCTGAGACGCGCCTAGGAGGCGGTTAAAGCGACGCTGGCCGGGGGCGCCAACTCGAGTGCCGGGAGCGCCGGCAGTCGCAGGCGCACCAGTGCCCCGCCGCCCGGCGCGTTGGCAGCGACGACGGCGCCGCCGTGGGTCTCGGCGACCTGGCGGACGATCGCCAGGCCGAGCCCCGAGCCGGGCCGACCGCGGGCCGCCGGCGAGCGGTAGAAGCGGTCGAAGACGTGGTCGAGCTCGTCCGCTGCGAAGCCCGGGCCGTGGTCGCGGACCGCCAGCTCACTGCCGCTCAGCTCGACCTCCACGGCGCCGCCGGCAGGGCTCCATTGGGCGGCGTTGGCAAGCAGGTTGGCGACCGCCCGGTCGAGCCGTGAGGGGTCGGCGTGGACCAGCGCCGGCTCGAGCTCGGTGCGGAACTCCAGCTCGGGCCAGTGGCGGCCGGCGCGGGCGACCGCGCCTTCGACCAGCAGGTCGAAGCGGACGTCCTCCGGCGCCGCCGGGTGCTCCTCTTCGCGCGCCAGGTCGACCAGGTCGCCGACCAGCGCGGTCAGCTCCTCGAGCTGGGCGACGACGTCGGTCAGCAGCCGCTCGCGCTCGGCCGGGGCCAGCCGCTCGCCGTCGGCTAGCACCTCGACGTTGGTGCGCAGGCTGGTCAGCGGCGTCCGCAGCTCGTGCGAGGCGTCGGCGACCAGCTGGCGCTGGGCGGCGAGCGAGCGCTCGAGTGCCCCCAGCATCGTGTTAAAGCTGCGCGCCAGCCGCGCCAGCTCGTCGCGGCGGCTGCTGCCGGTCTGGATCCGGCGGCTGAGGTCGCGGGTCCGGGCGACGTGCTCGGCCGCCGCGGTCAGCCGCGCCACCGGCCGCAGCGCCGTTCGCCCGACCAGCAGCCCGAGCCCGATCGCCAGCCCGACGCCGGCGGCGCAGACCGCGACGAGGATCAGGGTGAGCCGCGAGAGCGTGTCGTCGACCTCGTTCAGCGAGCGCGCCGCCTGCACAGCGCGGCCGTTGCCGACCGGTCGGGTGTAGACGCGGGCGTGGTCGCCGTTGACCTCGGCGTCGCTGAAGAAGGCGCCTTCTTCGCCGCGGGCGACGGCGACCGTCCGCGCCGTCACCGGCAGTTGCGGCCCCGCCAACGTCGGTCCCAGCACCTTCCCCTTCGAGTTCACCACCTGGGCCGAGCCCAGCTGGCCGCCCAGCGCATCTTTCGGCAGGCCGACCCGGATGTCTTTTACCCCCGCCCCGCCAACGATCTGTTTGAGGTTGTATTTCTGCCTCATCGGGACGGTCGCTTTGTCGCCGGCCGTGCCCTCGATTCGCACCGCGAAGACGCCGCCGGCGAAGTTGCGCAGCTCGGAGTCGACCTGGCTGCGGAGCTCGCTGCGGACCAGCACGTAGACGGCGACCGAGGCGAGCACGATCGCGACCAGGACCGCGGCGCCGGTCGCGAGGACGATCCGCTGGCGGAAGTTCACCGCGGCTCCCGCAGCACGTAGCCGACGCCGCGCACGGTGTGGATCAGCCGCGCCTCGCCCTCCGCCTCGAGCTTGCGGCGCAGGTAGCCGACGTAGACCTCGAGCGAGTTCGAGCTGGGGCCGAAGTCGTAGCCCCAGACCCGCTCGAAGATCGTCGCCCGCTCGAGCACCTGGCGCGGGTTGCGCAGGAACAGCTCGAGCAGCAGGTACTCGGTGCGGGTCAATTCGATCTCGCGGCCGCCGCGGTGGACCTCGTGGGCGCCGGGGTCGAGCCGCAGCTCGCCGAACTCGAGCACCTCCGCCTCGGCCCGCTCGGGCTCGGCGCCGCTGCGCCGCAGGAGGGCCCGCAGCCGCGCCTGCAGCTCCTCCAGCGCGAACGGCTTCACCAGGTAGTCGTCGGCGCCCGCGTCGAGGCCGGAGACGCGGTCGCCGACCCCGTCGCGGGCGGTCAGCATCAGCACCGGGGTGCGGTCGCCGCCGGCCCGCAGCCGCCGGCAGAGCTCGATCCCGTCCATCCCCGGCATCAACACGTCGAGGACGATCGCGTCGGGCGGTCGCTCGCGCAGCAGCCCCAGCGCCGGCTCGGCGGCCGGCGCGATCTGCACGTCGTAGCCGGCGAGGTCGAGCGCCCGGCGCAGCGCGTCGCGGACCGCGTGCTCGTCGTCTACGACGAGGATGCGCATCGGCGGGAGCTTGGCGCCGCCGCCTGAATGTTTCCTGAACCCTTCGCTTTTTCTACTTCATACGAGGTAGAAAAAGCGAACGCGTTAGGCGGCCCAGCGGAAGCCGAGCGGCTCGATCGCCGGCTGCAGCGGGCTCGACGGCAGCCCCGGCTTGGTCGCCTGTTCCGGGTCGTTGTAACCCGAGGGAGCGACATCGTTCGGCGTGTCGGGGTGGAAGATCGCGGCGAGGTACTGGATCTGGCCGCGGCCCGGCCCAAGCTCGCTCTGACCGCCGCCGTAGGCCCCGATCCCGCGCTCCTCGCAGTAGTCGTAGGCGGCGAAGAGGTTGGAGATCGGGCCGAAGCGCGAGGGCTTGACGTTGACGGTGCGCGGCGGCGACCACGGCATCGCCTCGATGTCGGCGATCGAGTGGATCGGCGCGTCCCAGGTGACGCGCTCGGACACCGGGTCGAGCAGCGGTTTCGTCTCGTCGGTCACGTCCGGGTCCTCGAGCCAGGCCTCGGGGAAGGCCTCGATCAGCGCCGCGTAGAGCTCGGGGTCGGTGATGACGTCGACAGGGGTGCCTTTGTAGAAGCCCTTGAGGTCGAGCGAATCGACCGCGCCGGTCGCGACCAGCGCCGCGATCAGCTCGTCGTCCCAGTCGTTGAAGGGGTCGAGCTTGAAGCGCAGGGTCGGGTAGACCTCGAGCCGTTTCAGCAGCGGCTCGATCGAGGACTTCTCAGTCGGGTCGAAGCCGGCCAGCCGCATCGAGTTGACGAAGTTGAGCGGCCGCGGCTCGCGGCCGAGCGCCGCGGCGAGGTTGGTTCCCGCCTGGCGCAGCGCCAGGTCGAGCGCCGCCGACTCGTACGCCCAGCGGCGGTAATCGGCCGAGACCTCGCCGCGCTCGGGCGGGCCGGCCGGGAAGAGGTCGATCTCGTCGAGCTGCTTCGAGAACTCGTCGAACGTCCCGGAGTGATCGAGCCCCTCGGGCGGCCCGTGGCTCTGCTGGCCGACGTGGTCGACCGGGTCGTAGATGACGTCTTCGCCGACGCCCTCCTCGCCGCCGCCGCGCAGCTTGATCACCGTGGTCAGGCGTTCGAACTCGCCGAAGGTGACGTCGAGCCCCTCGAACTCGCACCCCTCGACCGTCAGCGGCAGGTCCTTGATCGCGTCGTAGGAAGCCATCGGCCGAGACCCTAACGGGTCACTCGCGCGTGACCCGCAGGGTCCGGAGCGCCCGGTCGGAGCCGCCGCGGACGTAGCCGCCGTGGGCGACGCTGTCGCGGATGTAGTCGAGCGTCTCGGCGGTCAGTCGCTCGCCGGGCAGGACGTTGGGGATGCCCGGCGGGTAGGCGGCCAGGCCCTCGGCGGCGATCCGCCCGGCGGCGGCGTCGAAGGCGACGACCTGCTGCGGGCCGAGGTAGGCCTCGCGCGGGGTCAGCACCAGCTCGCCCCAGGGCGGCGGCGGCATCAGTTTCTCGTCGGGCGACTCCATCCGCTCCTCGAGGTGGACGACAGCCTCGAGCAGGCCGGCGACGAGCCGCTCGCCCGCCTCGCGCGCCGGCTCGCCCATGCCGAAGATCGCGACGACGACGTTGGTGGTGTAGAGCTCGAGGTCGAGGCCGGCGTCGTAGAAGGCCGCTTTCGCCAGCCGGTAGCCGTCCGAGCCGGTGCCGCGCACGTCGATCGCCAGCCGCAGCGGGTCCCAGCCGGCGATCCCGGGCTGGCCGACCATCCGCTCGTCGAGCACGTCGAGCCCGTCGATCTGTTTGATCGCCTCGCGCGTCTCGCGGATCGCCGCCAGCGTCTCGCTCAGCAGCTCCTCGCCCCGGATCGCCGCCATCCGCCGCGCCGCGTCGAGCGAACCGGAGAGCAGGCCGCTGGGGCTGGTCGTTTCGACCAGGCTGACGCAGCGGTCGACGACCGCGTCGTCGATGCGACCGCCGTGGCCGAGGTGCAGCATCGCCGCCTGGGTCAGGGCGCCGACGATCTTGTGGGTCGAGGAGGTGACGAGGTCGGCGCCCGCGGCCAGCGCGTCCTGCGGCAGGTCGGGGTGGAAGTGCAGGTGGGCGCCCCAGGCCTCGTCGACGACCAGCGGCACGCCGCGTTCGTGCGCGACCTCGGCCAGTGCCGCGACGTCGGCGCAGGCGCCGAAGTAGGTGGGGGAGACGACCAGCGCCGCGACCGCGTTCGGGGTTGCGATCAGCGCCGCCTCCAGCGAGGCCGGGGTCAGCCCGTGGGCGATCCCCAGCTCGGGGTCGATCTCCGGCGCGACGAAGGTCGGGCGCATCCCACTCAGCACCAGGCCGTCGATCACCGAGGAGTGGACGTTGCGCTGGACCACGACGTCCTTGCCCATGTGGGCGAGCGCCATCATCGTCGCGTGGTTCCCCTGCGAGGCGCCGTTGATCAGGAACCAGGAGCGGCGCGCGCCCCAGGCCTCGGCGGCGAGCAGCTGCGCCTGCTGGAACGGGGTCGGTTCGGGGCCGATGTCGACGCCCTCGGTCACCGAGGGGATGTCGTTGCGCAGGCCGACGTCGCCGACCAGCGCCCGCATCGCCGGGTCGGCGCCTAGGCCGCCCTTGTGGCCGGGCACCTGGAAGCGGCCGGGGTCGAGCTCCGAGTAGGCGAGGAGAGCGTCGACGTAGGGGGTCGTTGACTGCTCCGGATCGGGCATCCCAGCGAGTCTACGTACCCGATCACACCACCCGTGAGCGCGTTCAGCGAGACTCCAGTCCGCATGCACCACACCCGTTTCGGCTACTGGATCGAGGAGGCCGGCGAGGTCGAGCCGGCGCCGCCCTTGGCGGGCGAGCGCAGCGCCGACGTGGTCGTCGTCGGCGGCGGCTTCACCGGGCTCTGGACCGCCTGGTACCTGCGGGCCCTCGAGCCCGAGGCGCGGGTCGTCGTGCTCGAGTCGGAGGAGGTCTGCGGACGCGGCCCGAGCGGTCGCAACGGCGGCTTCTGCAACGCGATGTGGTTCTCGCTCGCCTCGATGCGCGAGCGCTGGGGCGACGCGGCGGCGCTGGCGATCGGCACCGCCGCCGCCGAGGCGGTGACCCGGATCGGCACCTTCTGCGCCGAGCAGGAGGTCGACGCCTGGTGGCGCCCGGCGGGGTACCTCGAGACCGCGACCGCGCCCGCCCAGGACGGCGCCTGGGAGCGGGCGCTTGCCGCCTGCCGCGAGCTCGGGCTGCCGGAGGCGATCGTGCCGCTCAGCGCCGCGCAGGTGCAGGAGCGCTGCCACTCGCCGGCCTTCCGCGCCGGCGCCGTCTGTCCCGATTCGGCGACCGTGCAGCCGGCGCGGCTGGCGCTCGGGATCCGGCGGCGGCTGCGCGAGGAGGGGGTCGAGATCTTCGAGTCCTCGGCGGTCCGCAAGCTCGAGGCGAGCGCCGGCGGCGTGCTGGCGCAGACGGAGCGCGGCGCCGTCCGCGCCGAACGGGCGGTGCTGGCGATCGGCGCCGCCGCCAAGGGGCGGCGCGGGCCGCTGCGCGGCCAGCTCACCGTCGCCTCTTCGCACATCGTCCTGACCGAGCCGGTGCCCGACCTGCTGGAGGAGATCGGCTGGACCGGCAGTGACGCGATCACCGACTGCCGGGCGCTGCTCGACTACTTCCGGACCACGCCCGACGGCCGCATCGCCTTCGGCTGGGGCGGCGGCCGGATCGCCTTCGGGGCGCGCACCCGCGGCCGCTCCGAGGTCGACCCGGCGGTGATCGAAGCGACCGCCGCCCATCTCTACGACTACTTTCCGGGCCTTCGCGGACGCCGCCTGACCCACGCCTGGGGCGGGCCGATCGACGCCTCGCCAACCCACCTGCCGACCGTCACCAGCCTCCCCGGCGGCCGCGCCTTCGCCGCTGCCGGCTACACCGGCAACGGCGTCGGCCCCAGCAACATGGTCGGCCGCACCCTCGCCTCGCTCGCTCTCGACCGCCGCGACGACGCCAGCCGCCTCGCTTTCGTCGACGGCGCCACCCCGCGCGTGCCACCCGAGCCCTTCCACTGGATCGGCGGCGAAGCCATCCGCGCCGCGATCGAAGCCAAGGAGAACGCCGAGCTGGCGGGCCGGAACCCAAGCAAGCTCTCCTCAGCTATTGCCAAGGTCCCGGAGCTGATCGGGTTTCACATCGGCCGTTAGGCCGCAGTCGAGGGCAGCACCAGTGCCGCGAACTAGGTGGTCGCCTGCGCCGGCGGCATCGGCATCATGGCGCCCTCCTGCTCGGGGCGAACCTCGGTCAGCTTTTCGGCGCGGCGCTGTTGCCAGGTGGCGAAGCCCATCGCAGCCACGGTAAACCCGAACAGCACCATTGCTACGCAATAGACCTCGACCGGAATCCCGCGCTGCGCGGCGCCGAAGATGTAGAGCGGGAAGGTCACCGTCGTCCCCGAGTTGAAGTTGGAGATGACGAAGTCGTCGATCGAGAGCGCGAAGGCCAGCATCGCGCCACCGAAGACGCCGGGCAGGATCAGTGGGAGGGTGATCAACCGGAAGGTGGTGAACGGTCCGGCGCCGAGGTCGCGGGCCGCCTCCTCGAGCGAGCGATCGAAGCCAATCAGCCGCGAGCGCACGACCACAACGACGAAGCTGATGCAGAACATCACGTGGGCGATCAGCAGCGTTTCGAACCCGAGCGAGAAGGTGCCGATGAGAAGGAAGAAGGAGAGCAGCGCCGCCCCCATCACGACCTCGGGGGTGGCCATCGGGATGACGATCAGGAAGTTGGCGAGCCGGCGGCCGAAGAACCGGTGGCGGACCAGGGCCAGCGCCATCATCGTGCCGACGATCGTCGAGATCACCGTCGCCAGCAGGGCCAGTTTGATCGAGGTCAGCAGCGCTTCGGTCAGATCTTCGATCCCGAAGGCGTTCTCCCAGTGGGAGAGCGTGAAGCCGACCCAGGTGAAGTTGTAGCGGCCGGCGGGATCGTTGAAGGAGAAGACGAAGATGACGACGATCGGGACCAGCAGGTAGAGGACGACGAGCGCGCCAACGAGCATCACTGCGTGTTCGCGCAGCCAGCGCCACGCGTAGGCCAGGCCGCTCTCGCCGGCCCGCCGCTCCATCAGCGCGCCTCCTCGCCCATCAGCGCCTCCGAGCCGGCGAAGCGGATGTAGATCACCACGGCGATCATGATCAACGCCATCAGCACGAAGGAGAGCGCCGCCGCCGAGGGGTAGTTCGACTGGCTCAGATAGAGCGACTGGATCACGTTGCCGATCATTCGGTTGCCGACCCCGCCGAGGAACTGTGCATTGACGTAGTCGCCGGCCGCGGGGATGAAGGTGAGGAGGACGCCGGCGACGACCCCCGGCATCGAGAGCGGCAGCGTCACCCTCAGGAAGGACTGGGTTGCCGAGGCGTAGAGGTCCTTGCCCGCCTCGATCAGGCGGATGTCGATCCGCTCGAGCGAGGCGTAGATCGGCAGGATCATGAACGGCAGGAAGTTGTAGGTGAGGCCGGCGATCACCGCGAAGCTGGTCGCCAGGACGTGGCCGCTCGGCGCCAGACCGACCGCATGCATGAATTCGGTTACCGGGCTCTGGTCGGAGAGGATCGTCTCCCAGGCGAGGGTGCGGATCAGGTAGGTGGTGAAGAACGGCGCGACGACCGCGAACAGCATCAGGTTGCGGTACCTGCCGGCCTTGAAGGCGATCGCGTAGGCGAGCGGGTAGGCGAGCAACAGCGAAGCCCCGGTCGCCACGCCGGCGTAGATGAACGAACGGACGAGCTGCGAGTGGTAGAGGTCGAGGGCTTCGCTGTAGTTGGCCCAGTGCCAGTTGAATTCGAGGTTGCCGACGATCCCCGTCTCCAGCGACAGTTTGAACATGTAGTACAGCGGCACGACGAAGAAGAGGACAAGCCAGAACGTCCCCGGGCCGAGCAGTAAGTAGGGGATGACGCGGCGGCGCAGGACGGCGACCATCAGGCCACCCGCTCCGCGCGTCGGCTGTGCGCCGCGTCACCCACACTCACACCTATTCGTTGACGACCGCGTCGAACGCCCGAATGATGTTCTGTTCCTCTTCGCCCTTGATGATCGGCGTGAGTGAGCAGCTCTTCGTGAACGAGGCGCTCGGGAAGATCAGGTCGTTTTCCGCGAGTTCTGGATCCTTTTTCTGAAGGATTTCCTTGACGCCTTCGACCGGGGTCACGTAGTTGACGTATTCGGCGATCTGGGCCTGGTTCTTCGGGTCGTAGACGTAGTTCATGAACGCCTCGGCGGCGGTCGGGTTGGGTGCCCCGACTGGGATGAACATGTTTTCCGACCAGAGCATGCAGCCCTCGGTCGGCATCCGCCATTCGAGATTCGGGTTGTCGGCCTGCAGCTGGACCGCGTCTCCCGACCAGCCGATCACCGCGACGGCATTGCCGCTGGTCAGGTCCTGCGCGTAGTCGTTGCCGGTGAAGCGGCGGATCTGCCCCGACTGCGCAGCGCTCTTGATTTTGTCGATCGCCTTCATCCAGTCCGCTTCAGTTGCCTTGTCGGGGTCGACGCCTTCGCACTTCATCACCAGCGGCACCGTTTCCCGCACTTCGTTCAGGAAGTCGACCTTGCCCTTGTATTTGGGGTCGAAGAGGTCGCAGATCGATTTGACTTCCGGCGCCAGTTCCTTGTTGACGATGATCCCGGTCATGCCGCTCTGCCACGGCGCGGTGAAGCTGCGTTCGGGATCGAACGCCGGGTGTCGGAGGTTTTTGTTGAGGTACTTTTCGACGTTTGGCAGTGCCGACTTGTCAAGTTCCTGCACGTAACCGAGTTCGAGCATTTTGGCCACCTCGTAGTCGGCCAGGACCATGATGCTGCGACCGCCCGATTCACCCTTGGCGAGGATCGGCTGCATTTTGTTGAAATATTCTTCGTTCGAGTTGATGTCCTCGACGTAATTGACCGAGACACCGGTCGCTTTTTCGAAGTCTGGGACAGTCTGTTTGTCGATGTAGAGCGGCCAGTTCGAGATCGTCAGGCTGCCGCTCGGTTTGCTTTCGAGCTTGACCGCGGTGGCTTCGGTTGAGCCGCCGCCTTCAATACCCCCGTCACCACCGCCGCAGGCGCCGATTCCCACCGCCACCGCCAGCCCGGCGACCGCCACCGCCAACGTCGCCAGCCCCCTGCCGGCTCTCCTCGTCCTCATCTCGATCCCTCCTCTTTGATTGCAAGTCCAGGCGGCGCGCTCTCACCGGCGGCCGTGGCTTCGCCCGGCGACTCGGTAACGACGTGCATGTGCTCGGGCTCCCAGGTCAGCGTCACGCGGGCGCCGCCGCCCGGCAGCTGCTGGCGTTCGGCCTCGTCGGCGTTGGGAACGAGGACGGTCATCCGCACGCCCTCGCCCAGCCCGACGACGATCTGCGTCGCCGTCCCCAGGTAGACCGAGCTCTCGACCACGCCCTCGACCGAGGGCGCGCCGTTCGGCGCCGGGCCGCCGTCGCCGGCCAGCACGACCCGCAGCTTCTCCGGCCGCACCACCGCGGCGCAGCCTTCGCCTGGACCGAGCGCGCCGGTCTCAGCCGCCACCTCGGGGCCGCTATCGAGCTTCACGATCCCGCGCCGGGCGACAGTCGCCGGCATCAGGTTGGAGACGCCGATGAAGCCGGCGACGAAGGTCGTCGTCGGACGGTCGTAGACCTCCTCGGGGGCGCCGATCTGTTCGACCCGCCCGCGGTTCATCACCGCGATCCGGTCGCTCATCGTCAGCGCCTCCTCCTGGTCGTGGGTGACGTAGACG
>Ga0105249_10000843_pt1 | contig 27465 bp, 55 predicted proteins | sample KBSS44metaG_FD_81522 | JGI IMG/M metagenome (GOLD analysis project Ga0105249, IMG submission 81522) | Switchgrass rhizosphere microbial communities from Kellogg Biological Station, Michigan, USA - KBS S4-4 metaG | ecosystem: Host-associated > Plants > Roots > Rhizosphere > Soil | place...
GCACACGATCTTGTCGCAGATCCTGTACGCGACCGGGATCTACGCGTGTGCGGACGCACCGTGAACATGGATGAGATCCGCCGCTGGATCCAGCAGGGACGGGACAAGTCCGATGCCGAGTTGGCTCGGTTGCAGGACGACACGTTCATCGGGCCGTGCACGTTCCTGTTGAAGCGGGTGCGCGGGATGCACGCCGACGGGTCTCCGGATCACCGGGTGGTGTTGAAGATCCACCCGCAAGGGCACCTGCCGGTGTCGTTTCCGCTGCCGTTGGAATCGGCTGACCGGCTGGCCACCGAGATCATGGCGTTGGTGATCGACCTGCGGAATGACCTGTGAGCGGCGAGAACGTGGATCAGCTGATGGAGGTGCTGACCAGCGCCGGGATCATGGGCCGCACGACGATCGACATAGTGCTCGTGCAGGGCCACGATGTGTCGTTCATCGCGTTGCGGCTGCACGAGACGGGCACGTCGGAGGAAACCGATTTGCTGGTGCCGATGACGCGGGAAGAGATTTTCACGTTCTGCAAGTCCCTGCTGAAGTACACCGTGAACCATCCGGAGGTGCTGTGAACTCGAAGGAACGGTGTGAGCAGTTCGCCCCGGATCGTGGTGACGGCCATTACACGCAGTTCACCGATTTGAACGGGGCGCAGGTGCGTCTGGTTCATTCGACGTTGGCTTCGCGAGAGGCGGTGCGGTTGTTCGTGTATCCGCCGTGGACGCCGCAGATGCAGGAGGCGTTGCGGCTGGTGGAGATGTTGAATCCGGTGTTGGCGATGGAGCTGGAGGAGCAGCTGCGTAGTGTCGGGGCGCATCTGTGTAAGGCGATGGCCCGGGAGGTCGCAGCCGAGCTGGGTGTGTTTCTGGATGACCGCAAGGGGCTGGCGTGTCAGCAGCCGTGGGAGGAGGAGCAGTGAGTAACGCGGGGCCGCACAACTACACGATGCGGGTGACTCGGACGCCGGTGACTGGCCAGGACCCGGAGGAGGTGATCTTGCTGGAGTATGAGTTCCCGACGCAGTCGACGACGGTCGCCCCGGGTGGGTTGATCGGTCTGAAGACTGTTTTGGGGGACAACGCTGACGTGCTGCTGCGGATGATGGCGAACTTTCTGGAGGGGCAGTGACACCGGCTGAGCAGGATGCCGCCGATCTGGAGTTGGTGCGGCGCATGCAGGAGCAGGACGCGGCGGGGAAGGTGCAGTGGTTCCCGCAGGAGGAAGTGCTTCAGACGTTGCGTAGCGGAAAGCGGACGCCTCCCCCGAAGGGCAAGAAATGACCACTTACGATTATCAGCTCGCGGTGCATCGGGTGCCGAAGAAACCCCTACTGCTGCCCCACGACGTCGAAGAAGTGTTCATGCTGCGCATGGAAGACCGAGGCGACGGCAACGGCTTCAACATGGCCTTCTCCGGCCCCGTCACCCCCACCCAACTCGCCGCCGAAGCCGCCGAACTCCTCGAAGAATTCATCTGGCGCGCCCGCCAACTCGACATGAAGGCAGGCATGACATGAGCCGCCTCAGAAACCCCTGGACCGGCGAGTTCGTCGACACCGGCAGCGAAACCCCCCTGGACATTCAAGTACTGTCCGGCGTCAACATCGAAGGCAAACCGTTCTGCTCAGTGCAGATCAACAACGGCGCACTCCAGGGCCAGATGACCCCGGACGAGCTGCGCGGCATGGCCTTGCAGTGGATGCAGGTCGCCGCAGACGCCGAAGCCGACGCACTGCTGTTCCGGTTCTTCTCCGAGGAGATCGGGTTGGAATTCCAGCAGACTGGATCGCTGCTGGTGAGGATGCGGGAGTTCCGCGACAAGAACCAGGAGAAGCCGTGACCGCCCACTGGCACGTCGTGATGTCGCAGCCGCGCACCCGTGTCGAGGCCGTCAGCGACAACCCCGGCGTGGTCCGGCGTCTCGTCGACAGCCACCTCGCGGCCATCTGCCACTGCGACGGCAACGGCCGCCTGTGCTGGCACCAGAGATGGCGTCGCGACCTCGCCGACACCTGGACCGTCAGCCAGCGGGAATACCGCAACCCGGCCCCCCCGGCAGGGCACCGCTTCCCGGAAGCATCCCTGACGATCCGCAAATGCCCCGAAGGCGTCATCCACGTGGAGGCCGCATGACCGACACACCAATCACCGTCGCCATGATCCACAACTACCTGGAAGCGTCCGGCTGGGTGGTGGCCCTGTCCGGAACGTACGCGCAGGTGTGGCAGACGTGGGGATCAAGCCTGCGTGTGCCCGTCAACCCAACCGGCTTCGAACTCGACAAGGCCGTGTTCGAACTATCGCTGGTGGAGAACCTGCACCCCGAAGAAGTCCGCGACAAGATCTTGGCGGCAGCATGAACAACCACGCCACCGGCTGGGACGCGGTGATCGTGGTCAGCTGGTTCGCCACCATGATCGCCGCGTACTGGATCTACAGCAGGAGTCACAAGTGACCGAACTCGCCCCCGACGACGGCATGTGGCATCTGGAGATCACCTACGCACCCCCGATCTCCGACCCGGACTGGCTGCCGGTCCGGAAACTGTCGATCAGCATGCGCGAAGACACCATTACCGGCGACATGTACCTGACCGACGTATCCGGGGAGTTCGCCAACGACTTCTCTACCTATGCCATGCGCGAGGTTCTGGTACAGAACCTCGCCGACGCAGTGAGGATCGCCCATGCTGGCCGACGCTGAACGGTTCGTCATCTGCAACACCCTGGACGACGACGGGCAGGTAGTCGTGGAGATGACCACCCTTACCGCAGACGGCGACGTCATCGTGACCGTGCAGATGGACCGGCATACCGCCGCCGTCATCATGCGGAACCTCGCCGACACCATCATGGGAATGGCGTGATATGGCTACGGTCCAAGAACAGGAAGACACCCTAGTGATCGACGAACACCCCGACGGGCAGCGCCTGGAAATCTCCGAAGTCAAAAACGACCCGGGTGCGGTCGCGATGATGAAAATGATCTGCGTCTGCCACAACAAGACCCTCGCGTCATGGGGACTGCCCCAAGACGTCGCCGTCACGCTGCGAGACAGCCTGGACAACATCCTGGACGACGAGTGATGGCCACCTATCTGATGCAGATCATCCGGCAGGATGACGAGATCGGTGACCGGGTCGTGTTCAGCCAGCACATGTGCACCGATGAGAACCTCACCATCACCCGCACCATCGGCCCCGACCACGGTGAAGAGATCGAACATGCCATCGGCCGTATCTTCGGCTACTACAGCCTGCTGGAGGAGCTGTTGTGACACCCCTGGACCATGTCTACCGGGAGCGCGCCCGGGTGGTCGGCTTGCTGGCTGCCCTGTTCCCGTCCTGTTACCAGCCCGACCCGGACGACCACGACTTCCGCATCGTGTATGTCGCCACCCCGGCCGGGCAGCTGTCCTGGCACATCAAAAGCACCGACTGGGACCTGATCGGGAATGTGTTGCGCGCCCATGACGGCTTGGAAGTCTGGGACGGCCACTCGACCGATGTGAAGAACATCCGCATGAACGAACTGACCGACATGATCGTTCGCGGCGAGATCGGCCCGGCCCGGCCCGAGTCGTTCGACGAGCTGCTGGCCGCATCCAGCGTGGGCACCCCGGTGGTGCAGGCGGCTGCCGACATGTACGCCCCCGACGTTCTGTTCCTGCACGACCACGACCGGCAGGGCATCATCGTGGCGCTGGTCGAAATGGACGGCACCATCGTGGCGTCCACGTTCTGGGACTTGATGGACGCCCACCACGGTGTCAACACCATCACCCACGAGATCGAGAAACTCGCCGACTGCCAGGAGCTCCACCCGTGACCGAAGACACCGAGGAACTCACGTTCAACTGGGCATCCCCCGGCGGACCCGTGTACCGGATCGTGGCCTGTCCCGGGCCCGAGGGCGTCGCCTTCACCATCGGCCGATACACGGCCATGCTGTCGTGGCAGTCGTTCGCGCAGATGGGCTTCCGCTCCCTGACTGCCGTCATGGAAAACAGCAACCCCGCGCCGGAACTGGAAGCGCTCCTGACCGGTATTTGCAAATGCAGCATCAACCCCCACGACGGCGAGCTGATCAACCTGTACGACCTGACCGAACACGAACGCATCGTCATCGAACAGGCCGCCCGATTCATGAACCTGCCCAACCCTCTGGAGAACTAGTGAACCCCCCGAAGACCAGCCCCCGGCAGATCACCACCAAACACACCGGCGGGGCCGTGTGGGTCGAGGTGTGCGAAGCCGACGGCGAACCCTGCATCGCCATCATCGACGCCGACATCGACGGCAACGAACACGTCATCCCCGTCGGCTACCGATCCGGCAACCAACTCGCCGAAGCCCTCACCGACGCCCTGCGCGACCTGTACGGCAGCAGCGCCGACATGGACGACGACTGATGGCGGACGAGCCCAGCGCCGACGACCTGTCCGCCGACATCGGTGACAACATCATCTTCTACCGGGAGGTGTTCATCGCGAACGTCACCGTCCGAGGCGAAGTGAAAATCGCACTGATCGCCAAGTCACCTGAAGGCGCGGCGATCCTGCCCATGACCACCGACCAGGCCATCGCCATCGGGGAACAACTGGCCGCCACCGCACGCGAAATGGCCGCCAATGAATGACTACACGTACCGCCTGTACGTGTCCCGGCAGCCGATAGCGGGCGGTAACTGGGAACAAGTGCTGGAACTGGTATGCGACACCGGTTCGATGGAACCGAGGATGGGTCCCGACCACCCGCACCTCATCCCCAACCCGAACCCCGGACCGGGTCCCAACCCCCACGTCACCCGATTCAAAAACACCCTGAAAGACCTGATCTGGACCATCGGAGAAGCCGAAGATGCCGCCGAAGAACCGGGCCCTAACCAACCCCTGGACCGGTAAAACCGTCCACCCCGACACCCCCATCGACGTCATCGCCCACGACGCCGTATGCGAAGTCGACGTCGGCATAGTCCACGACCGCGAAGCCAACCGCGACATCATCGCCCTGAAAGTCACCCTCAACGACGGCACCTACTACATGCAAGTCGAACCCGAACAGGCCCTGTCTCTGATCCGCGACCTGGCCACAGCCACCGACAAATACCTGGACATGCAGAAGGCCGGGGACTAAGCCCCGGCCCACTACATGACGAACGACAAGCGCGACACAGATCTTTCGTACCACCCACAGCATACGACAGGCCCCGGTTCCACGCGGAGAACCGGGGCCTGAAGTTTTGCGTGCGCGCGTCAACGGGCAGCAGCGAGCCTTCTGGCAATCCAAGCATCCAGCTCGCAGACCAGCCTAGCGCAGATACGCCGGGACGAACCGGCTCCGGTCACCGTGACGGCCGTCCCGATCCCGGTCGTCTTGCCAGATCGTGGCCAGCAGCACCACCGACGCCCACGGGCTCAGCATCGAGGCTATAACCATGGCCATATACATGCGCCGGAACCCGACCTTGGCTTCGGCCCGCTCGATCGCGGCTTCCAGTTTCCGCGCCCACGTGTTCACCCACGTGCGTTCCTTATACGCGGCGCAGATCAGCAGCGTCGCAGTGACACAGGAACCCAACACCCACCCCATCAGCAGGAACAGTGCATCAGCCAGAAACGACATGGCCGCCTACCGCATCCGGGCGGGCACGAACCGGCTGGTGTCGCCGTCGTCACCGTGCTTGTCCTTGTAGTCGTCGATCAGCATCCACACGATCTTGCGGAGCGCGATCGGCAGCACGAGGATGGTGGTGATGATGACCAGGGCGCGCATGCCTTTGGTGCCGAGTTGTTCTTCGGCGGTGATGAACAGGTTTTTAGTGCGGGTGATGGAGTTGCGGGTTCGGGTGCGGGGTTTGAAGACCATGGCGAGGATGAGGTGTCCGGCGAAGAAGCCGGTCACGATCCACGCCGCCACCCAGTAATAGAACGTCATATGAAAAGAGTACAGCCCGTGCCCGGGTCATTCGGGCACGAGCTGAACCTCCGGTAGCGGGAACTCCCGGAGCCGGTGGGCCCCATCAGAACCACCCACCACACACGCTACCGGATGATCACAAAAGCACGGGTGCAGTGTCCCGGACGTCCCAAAAAAGTGCAGCCCCCGGCGTGCGGAATGCCGGGGACTGCACAGGCTTCCGAACTCTCCCGATCCCGGAAACCACGCGTCCCCGGCCTCTCTCGCTGAAGGAAGGACCGGGGACACGCGATGGAACCCCCCGACGCCCAGCTCCAGACAGCGGGGAGGACTTCATCCTACAGGCCGTGCCGTGAGTCGGGCGGCACGGCCTGGAACGCGGCCCCCGCCGAAGTTCACACGGCGGGGACCGCTGCCACTACAGACGAACACCAGTCACGCATTTGGGATGGCTAGACCAGGCAGACGGCCAAGTGGCGGCACAGCCTGCGTCAGGTACTAGCTGACACAGACCGCTATACCGGGAACGCGTTGGGGCGTCGAACCAGGTGGTGGAACCATACTACAGGATGATCGCGAGGAAGGGGGCACACCAACACAGATAAGTCACAACAATCATGACCTTCTTCTACCCAGGAGGACCCAACACCCAACCATCCACACACAACCAACACTCACGCGACGCCCACACCGGCGACGCCTGCACCGTCAACGTCAACACCACCACCCGACCCGACGACAAAACACGCTCCTGCTCCACCAGACGCAAACGCTCCACCCGCAAACACTCAGGACACAGAGCCTTCGGAGAAGCCGTCACAGCCCGGCGTTGCGCTTCGCGTACTTAGCCGTCCTACGCGTGTTCCGAGCGATCTGCGCCTTCTTACTGCGGTACGGGATGAGGCCGAGTGTCATGATCGACAACGCCTTGCGGACGAGACCCAGAAGAAACATACAAGCAGACTAAGGCGGGGGAGGGGAGACGGCAAGAAGCCCCTGCCAGGCAGAGCAAGGCAGGGGCCAAGCATCGCAACCAGTGACTGAAGCGATACGACAAGCATACACGAAGAAGGGGGTCCCGGATTGGCGTCCAAAACCCCCACGGTGCGCGCCGCCAAGCAACACACCAAGGCCCGCCCCTGCGACCAACAGCGAGAGACCAACCCTCCAGAGAGGGAACCGCCCTCCCTGCGAAGGAGGACACCACCCATACAAGCACACCAGGAGGGGCGGCGGAAGCCACTGGGAAAACATGGAACGAACCGAAACGAAATGAAACAACAAGATCAAAAAAGAGGGCCTCCGTCGTGCCACAGACGACAGAGACCCACCCCGCGACTCGCGATCACAGGGACCACCCAAGGTCACGTCCCGGGCAGCCATACAAGCATACATGACAAAGGGGGCCCCCGAAGGGACCCCCAAAGCGGACGAGGCTTCGCCACGCGTCACACAACGCCCTCATCATGCACGTTAGCGGCATCCATGATGCGACAAACATACCAGAAGATCGAGAGAGAAAAGTCAGGAAAATTGATACGAGGGTCTAGCCGCTCCAGGGATCGGACATATGGGCGATTCGGATCTATTCGGTCAAATCTGGACAAAGCAGGGCGATGGGGGGCATAGAAAACGATCATGGTGCGTTATGTCCGATTTGTGAGGGATGTGTGGATCCCGCGCTGGCTGGCCAGGCCATGATCAACTCTCGATAACGTGGCTTATCGAGAGTTGATCATGGGGGGCAGGAGGGGCCCTGAGGGCCCCTGTAGGGCCCTAGACCCCTGCTCAGCCCCCTCGGTCGGCCCCCCCTGAAAGATCTTGTGTGAGGGGCCTTGACGCACCGTACGGTGTAGGGCACGATGACACTTGTCAGCAGGTAGGGCAGGCAAGGTTCCAAGGTGAGGCCCCTAGGGCCCCACGTCGGGAACGCCGCAGGTCACCAGGCAGACGCAGCTAGTAGCCCCGCTGAGGGCCCGTGAGGGCCGGTGGTGGGGTGCAGGGCCCCTCAGGGGAGATAGGCACCGGCGGAGGACCTGTGATAGGGCACCCTAAGTCGACCGGGTAGGCGCTGGTTGTTTGAGAACTCAATAGTGTGATCATTTTCCCCCCTTTGGGGGTCGGTGATCGCGTTTCCTGTCTGGCCGTTCTGGCTGTTGACCCTGGTTCGTAGGGGTCGCTGGTTTCGCGTCTACGGCTCCCGGGGCGTGTCTGGCACTTCCCGGTGCCCGCGCCTCGTGTGAAGGGCTCTGTGAGCCTGTTGAGTGGCTCTCCGGCGTGAGTCGGAGGGTTCGCTCTGCGGTAGCTCACCGCAGCTCAGGGTTAGGGGATGGTTATGGATCTCGAACTGTCGGTCGAGAACGTCTGGCAGCGCTCGTATTGGGTGCGCAGAGACGGTCAGGTCGTGGGCGAGGTGACGCAGTGGCTGATGGTTCCGGAGGAGTTTCAGTGGACGAACAGCAACTGTGACGACCCGTATGTGAGCGGCTTCGACTCGGCTGAGTCGGCGGCCGAGTGGCTGTGACTGATTGGGTGGTCGGCGGGGTTCCCGCCGGTTGCCTTGTCTGCCACAGGTGCAGGCAGGACAGGGGATGGTCATGGGTTTCACGTATCGGCGGTGTGCTGGTGGGACGCGTGCGTACACGGCGGATGGCGTGTTCATCTGCATGACGCGGGCGACTGGCAAGGGCACGTATGAGGCGTGGGGCAACAACGGGTCGAAGTTCGTGGTGTCTCGCTACGGGTCGACGCGTGGGAGCGCTGTGGAGGCGTTTCTGAGGGCTCCGGTGTCGGTGTGACGGTTGCGTGGTTCACGGCTTGTCCGTGGGCCGCGTTGCCTGTCATGGCGATGGGCAGTGAGGGGATGGTCATGGTGGTTCTGGCGTTCCTGTGGGCGTGGCTCCATGGGGTGTCGGGTCCGGTTGATTCGTACGGGTATGGCGTGGTTGTGGGTGACCACACGCGGTGTGCCGGTGTGGAGTGGTCGGATGGGCTGCATCTGTGGGTGGGCGGGCCGGAGCAGTGCTCGTGAGTGCTGTGGGGGGCCGTCTGTTCCTGGTGTCCCGTTGGTCGGCTGGTAGAGCGGCTAGGGGCGTGTGAGGCTCTGTTTGGTTGCGTGGCCCATCCGTCTGCGGGCGGGTGGGCCGTGTTGCCTGCCAGAGCGGCAGGGGTGAGGGGATGGTCATGGAGTTGACCGATGCTGTGCGGGACGTGTTCCGCGAGTTGATCTACACCTATGGCATCCATGAGGCGGTGCGCATGGTGGAGGTGTTGGGTGTGCCGGAAGCTGCCGCGCTGAGGGAGTGGGCGCGGGTGTTGCTGGACCGTGACGAGATGTGACCGGTTGTGTGATCGGCCGCCCCGGGGCGGCCGGTTGCGCTGCCTGCCACAGTGGCTGGGCAAGACAGGGGATGATCATGGCTGAGCGTGGTGCGGATGGCCGTTTCGTTAAGGCGTCGGCTGCTGTGGCGTCGGTTCCGGCGCAGGTCCCGGTGAAGCCGTCTCGGACGGGTCGTCCGGCGCGTTCGCGTCGGGTGGCTCCGGTGCCGGTGCGGCCGGAGAATGCTGCGGCCCTGGCCAGTGTGGTGAAGCATGGGATGACGTGTTTCGTTGCGCTGGTGTTGGGTCTGGTGGTGGTGGCGTGTTTGGTGGGGCGTTCTCCGTCGGTGGTTTCGGTGCCGGTTGGGACGCCGGTGCCGCCGACGTCGTCGCCGAGTTGGTGATCTTGCATGGTTCGTCACAGGTGGGCGGGCCGTGTTGGACCACTAGCGTTGGTGGTTCGGGAAGGGGAAGTGATTGTGTCTGGCCTGGTTACGGACAGGGTGCGGCGGCAGATGTTGTGTTCGTCGCGTCGTGAGGTGCGTCGGTCTTTGGCGCGCCGGTCGGCGGGGTGGTTGCGGCAGGAGATCGTGACGTATGAGTTCCTGACGTCGGATGAGCGGGTGCGGATGCTGAGGGGCCCGTTGGGGCGGGAGATCATGGCGTCGGATGTGTGGATGTTGCGTGCTTTGCGGAACGCTTTGGCGTTTCGGGAGTCGGGTCGTCCGCGTGTGTGGCGGTGTGATTTCTGTGGCCGGAATTTGGTGCCGATCAGTGGCCGTACGGCCGTGTTGCGATGCGGGTGCTGTCAGGGGCGCTGATGGGTTGAGTGGCGCGCACTGCGGTGTGTGCTGCTCAATCTGGCAGGGTGCCGGAGAGGTAAGGGGATGATCATGGATGAGATCCAGTATGGGGCGTTCCGTGAGCTGGTGGGGGCGCATGGGCTGTCGGAGACGGTCCGGATCCTCACGTTGGCGGACATGCCGTTGTCGGCGCTGGGTGCCTGTCAGGAGCGGTACTGGTCGGATCTGGCTGCGGCTGCGGAGGCGGTTCGGCCGGGTGTGACGGGTGCGCTTGTGGGGCCGTCGCGTGTCCCGCATTGGCATGCGGGGTGGAACAACGCCGGGTATCTGCCGGAGACCCCGTATGGGTGTTTCCTGGACGCTTCCGACGCCGTCGACTACCTGATCGAGGCGATCGAGCGGGACGACGAGATGTCGGTCTGCGAGGAGGACCATGGCTGCGTGGAAGCGGGGTTCTGTACGACGATCGCGGCTCTCCAGTCGGCGCGTGCCGACGGGGACCACGTGCACGGGCTGTCGGTTCCGCACGGTGACTGGCTGGTGTACTGCGTGGTGCCGTGCGTGGATCCGGGGTGTGAGCACACTCCGGGTGAGGACGAGTGCGGCGAGTGTGACTCGTACTGATTCAGTGGTCGCCGGGGGTTTCCGGCGGCTGCTGTGTCCGTGCGGCACGGACGGATTGGGGATGGTCATGGATGAGCGGCTGATCAGGTCGTTGTTGGCGATCTTGAACATGACGCACGGGAAGGAGGGTGCGTCATGGGTGGCGGAGGTTCACCCGGTGATCCCGTGGCAGCGGGAGCAGCACGGGGTGCATGGGCACGTCCGGTTCTGGCTGATCGATGACGGCCAGGACACGGACGGCATGATCAGGGCGTGATCTGTGTGTGCGTGATGCTTCCCGCCGGTCGGCGGGGGGTGTCATGTCTGCGCAGGGCAGGCAGGAAGGGGATGTCATGAGTACGGCTGAGGTTCTAGGGGAGGTCACGCGTGCCCGGGAGTGTGGGGACGTGATTGACAGTGCGGCGGCGCGTGAGATTGCGTCGTGGTTCGGGTCGCCTGGTACGAACGGTGTGGTGTTCGCTGAGTTGGCGGGCACGGGCACGGTGCGGCGGGTGGCGTTGGATGGGGCGATCACGCGGGAGGTGTCGCTGATCAAGGCGCGGCCGGTGCTGGAGGGTGCGGATCGTGACTTGCTGCGGTGTCTGTATGCGCTGCGTCGGTGGGTGCGGCGGCCGAACGAGCGGCACTGATCGTGACGGGTCGTGTGCTCCGCACCTGTGGGTGTGGGGTGCGCAACTGGCCACGGTGGCGAGTGGTGAGGGGATGGATCATGAAGACGTTGTCGAAGAGGATCGCGGATGACAGGATAAAGATCTCGGTGAAGTTCGTGGATGACGTGCATCAGGACAACGACCCGGATGGGTGGGCGCACACGGCGTACTCGGTGACGTTGCGCCGGTATGTGGAGGGTCGTCGCCGTCAGTTGACGACGTCGTTCCGCATGGGTGTGGGGCATATCCGGGAGCCGGAGGCGGGTGAGGTCATGTCGTCGCTGCTGTCGGATGCGCACGCCGGGTGGGGGTCGTTCGTGGAGTTCTGTGACGACATGGGGCTGAGCACCGCTTCGATCAAGGCGCGGGACACGTGGAAGGCGTGTTACCGCACGGCTGGTCAGATGCGCCGGTTCCTGGGTGACCAGTTCACGGAGTACATGTGGGAGACGGATAACGATATCTAGGCTGCTTTGGTGCGTGCCGACTGTGGTCGGCGCGTGCCATGGCTGACTAGAGGGTTAGCCAGGACAAGGGGAATGGTCATGAAGTCGATCGGCGAGATCAAGGTGGCAGCTGCGGCGTCGGAGCACTACCGGGAGTTTTTCGCTCCGGAGACGCTGCGGTTCTGGAAGTCGCGGGTGTCGTCTCAGGTGTTTCCGTCGCGCTTCGCGGGGACGTTCTTCGTCACGTCGGAGCGTAGTGACGAGGCGCGCCGGTACACGGTGCGTGTGGCGGTTCTGCGGGGCCCGGAGTTCTCCATCGGCACGGTGGGTGAGTTCCGGGGCTACCGGTCCCTTCAGGGGGCTGTGGAGGCTGCTAGGCGGGCGGCGCGGGCGGGGAACGTGCCGGAGTCGTACCCGATGAGTGTGTGCCGGTGCTGCCTGTTGGTGCTGGCGAACGGGGAGTGCTGTGACTCCGAGCACGGGTCGCAGGACTACCCGCAGCCGTTGTCGGCGGTTCCGGCAGCGGACGGCGTGTCGCCCGGGATGGGGTACGCCGAGCACGCGGACGACTGCCTGTTCAAGATCAAGGGCGGCGATGCGCCCGGTAGCTACGAGTGTGAGTGCGAGAACCTGGGGTTCCGGATGTCGACGTGTGACGGGTGCGGGTGCTCGCTGGGCGGGGACCGGTTCGCGGCTACGGGCTGGGTGAACGAGCGTGCCTGATCGGGTTCGGTGCCTTCCGGCGTGGTCCGGGGGGTGCCGTGTCCACTCAGGTTGGGTGGAGGCAAGGGGATGGTCATGACTGAGATTCTGGATTGCGGGCATGCGCCGACACCTCAGGGTGCCGGTAGTGGCTACGCCTACTTCACGCCGGATTTCCGCATGTGCTACCCGTGCGCTGACGAGGTGCAGCGGGCGGAGATCAAGACCGGCGTTGACCGGTTCGTCGGGTACGTCGATGGTGACGTGTCGGTGGGCGCACATCTGGTCACGTGGTCTGGTGGCATGCTGGGGCGCGTGGTGGGTGTGCAGTGGGGTCGTACGTCGCGCCGGTTCGGCGGGGTGTCGATGGTGCATGTGGTGGCCGTGGTGGAGGGTCGGCGCTGGCATGGGAAGTATGCGCCGGACCTGGGGAAAGCGGTGCGTCTGCGGGCGTATAAGTCGCAGTGATCGGGTTTGGTGGTCCGCGTCTGTGGGCGCGGGTTGCCATGCTCACTCACTGTGGGTGGGAGTAAGGGGATTGATGATGGGTGCTGTGAAGGTCACGGGTTTGTCGGCGCTGAATGTGGCGGCTATCCGGGAGACGTGGCCGGATGGGGTGATGGGGACGTTGCCGGGTGATGACATCACGGTGGTGACATCAGCGTCTACGGCGACGTTCGTCAGGACCGGGGGTGAGGTGACGTCGGGAAATCTGCTGGCCGTGTTCCAGAAGGGCATGAACCAGTGGCCGATGCAGGGGCATCCGCGTTCGTCGTTGCACGCTGTGCGGCGGAAGATCGTGAAGGAGTTCACGGAGGAGTGACCATGCGGCGCGTGCTTCGGCACGTGCCGTGTGGCCGTCCACTGGGGACGGTACGGAAAGGGGATTGGTCATGGACGAGAGGATCATGTCGCGGGTGCGTCGGGGTGCTGCTCTGCTGGATGAGCAGCGGCCGGGGTGGCGGGACGGGATCGACCCGGACCGGCTGGACATCAGCGACCCGCAGCTGTGTGTGCTGGGTCAGCTGGACGGCTCGTACAGTGACGGCCGGTGGAATCTGGGGGTCGCCCCGGGTCACGAGTCGGCATCGTACGGGTTCGTGGTGGTGCCGGGGTGTCTGAACTTCGATGCGGAGTTCGAGGCTCTGACGGCGGCGTGGCTGTACGTGCTGGGCGAGCCGGTCTGATGCGTGATGATCGCGCCCCCTGTGTGGGGGTGTGGTCATGGCGTCTCAGGTGGGGCGTCAGGATAAGGGGATGATCAAGATGGCTATCAACTGGAATCTGACCGGGTGTGAGGGTGACTCGGAGCGGTTCTGGGTGGAGGACGGCGTCGATCGGGAGGGGAAGCAGCTGTACCGGATGCGGCCGATCACGGAGGCGCTGGTGTTCTGGCTGTGTCTGCACACGGGCATCCCGAAGATCACGGCGGACAACGCCGGGGACGTGCTGCTGCGTCTGACGATGTGTGAGGACGTTTTCGGTGCGCCGGTCGGTTACCCGGACGGGCGGGAGGGGCACTGGACGGCGGAGATCGTCGCCGATCACATCGGCCTGTCGGTGAACTGTTCGCCGTTGACGCGGGCGCAGTTCGAGCGGCACTACTCCAAGCGGATGCGGGAGCGGGCGGCTGAGCGGCTTGCGCAGGCGAAGCTGGAGGCGGAAGCGGCGCAGGTGCCTGCGTGAAGGCTCATGAGGAGTTGTTACGTCATGGGCTGGGTTTGACGGGCCGGTTGTTGTTGGGGCCGTTGGTGTTGGTGCCGCGTCGGCGGCGTCGGCATCGGGGGCGTCGGCGGGATGCGGGGGGCCGGTTTCGGTGATCGGAGGGTGAGCGTGGTGCCCCGGGGTTCCGGGGTGCTGCGCTGGTCTTCCGTTCGGGAGGGCCAGGAAGGGGATGATCATGAAGCGGTCACATCCGATCGGCGTGCCGCATTTCCGGCGCGGTGAGGGTGCGTGTGCGGAGGACTGGGAGTTGTGGGTGTGGATGCCTGCGGCGATCGGTGCTGCGCCGGTGCATGTGAAGATCGCGCACCTGTCGTGGCGATACTCGGATACGAAGTTCACGCACCGTGCGTGGACGGCGCGGGCGTCGGCGGTGGGGCCGGTTCCGGCGTTCGTGCGGCAGGGCCAGACGCGCCAGGAAGCGGCTGAGGCGCTAGTGAGGGCGCTGTACTGGCATCACGCCAAGGAGGAGGACGTGCCTGCGTGGCTGGCGCGGGCTTACGAGTGGACGCAGGAGAGTGTCTGACCGTGTGTGTTGCATGCCGTGCGGAGGGTTCCCGGGCGGTGTGCTGCGCCCATGGTGGGTGCAGGACAAGGGGATGGTTATGAGCATGGAGGATGCGCGGCTGTATGTGGCTGACGGGGCCGCGCTGTTGGATGAGAAGGGCCCGCAGGGGTGGCGTGAGACGCTCCGGGAGTTGGCGGCGTGTCTGCGGGTGGAGTCGACTGACTACTGCCCGCTGGGGGTGCTGTACGGCTCGTTCAGCGACGGCGTGGACGCGTTGGGGATCGACAACGCGCATCAGGTCGGGTTCGAGCGCAGCATCGGCGATTGGGAGAGCGGGGAGGGTAGTGCTACGTACGCGGAGTTGACTGCGGCGTGGCTTGATCTGCTGGCGTGATCGGGTTGCGTGGCACCCTGGCTTTGTCAGGGTGCTGCGTTGCCTGCTCAACGGGAGTAGGAGATAAGGGGATGATCATGGCTGAGGGCACGTTCGAGATCGTGATCGGTGACAGCATCACGGCGACGTTCTACGCGTACGACTTCGCGCACTTCGAGCAGCAGCACCCGGAGGGCTGGGTGTTCGCGCAGCCCGGGAACGAGGAGATCCACTTCGGCCTGAAGGCCGAGGTGATCGACACGGACCTCGGGTTCGACATCCCCGATGACGGGATGGTGTCGATCGCGGCGCTGGTGGCCGCGATGGAGGCCGTGGACGGCGCGCAGGACGACGAGTACGCGGCGGCGCTGGTGGTGTATGCCGCCTACGAGGGTCACGTGTTCGACATGGTGGACTGGAGGGGGCTGGGCAAGCACGTGGCCGACTACTTTCAGGGCGTCTACGACGACTGGGAGGAGTACGGGTCGCAGCGGTATGACGAACTGGTGGGTGACGAGTACGTGAAGTCGTTCATGGATCTGGCGTCGTACGGCGAGGATCTGGCGGGCGGCTGTACGGCCCTGGACGGCGTCGTGGACGACCGGATCTACCTGTTCAGTGAGTAAGGACCCTGTGGTTCTCTGCTCCGTCGGCTACGGTCGGCGGGGCGGGGTGTGCGGAGGGTCCGCACGGTAAGGGGATGGTGATGGCTGGTTTCGGAGACAGCAACAACTCCGATGATCTTCGAACGATTTCGTTCGAACTCGGAGGGTCGCACGCTCTTCAGCTATGGATCGGTGTGGAGGACGGGCGGCTGGTGGGCCAGGTGGCCTCGCGGTACTGCTGTTCGCACTACGCCCCGATCGACGTGACCGGGGATGGCCTGGCGCATGTGCTGTGGCTGCTGGCGGAGGGTCTGCGGGAGCGGAAGGCGCTGAACACGGCGCTGGGGGCTTCCGATGGCTGAGTCGAAGGTGGTGGGTACGGCGTTCACCGACGGGGAGGGGGTACGCCCGGAGTGGGCGTACCCGGTGTGTACGTCGGCGGAAGCGCGGGCGGTAGCGTCGCAGTGGAGCCGCGACGAGAACGACCCGCTGTACAAGATCATCGTGCCGGGGCATCAGGGGATCGACCCGGCGGCGTGTCTGGTGCGCGTGGGTGAGTGCATGGCGGCGTGCCACGTGGACATCGCCCGGATGCGGATGCTCGACGGCATCGACCCGTACGCGCAGGAGGCTGCGATGAGCTTCCACAAGCAGCTGGACGGCCTGACAGGGCTAGTCCAGTACCTGACGAGCCTGCCCATGCCGATGACGGTGTGGCGGCGCGTCCTGGTGACCGAAGGGCAATGATCTGAGCCGATCACATGCGGTGCGCGCGTGCGCGTGCCGTGTGTTGTCTGCTCAGGGTGAGTAGGCGGAAAGGGGATGGAGCGTGAGTGTGAACGATTTCACTGCGCCGGATGTGCTGGGGATTTGGCCTGGTGACCGGGGTCAGTACTGGACGGAGCACCGGGCGGTGATCGGCGAGCTGCGGGCAACAGGTCGCGGGGAGGTGATGATCCAGATCGGCCGGACGCGGTGGGACGGCCACGAGTGTGACCACTGCAAGGCGCTGAAGGACCCGTGGAACAAGCCGGAGCAGTGTCGGGCGTGGGAGCAGACCGGCTGGGCGATTCTGACGGCGGAGCAGGCGCAGGTGCTGATCGGCGGCCTGTCGAGCGTGCTGTCGGAGGCTCTGGAGAACGACCGTGCGAAGGCACGGAAGTAGCCTGGGTGCTCAGTCGCCCGTGCCTCTATGCGGGGGGCGCGGGTGGCTGTGTCCGCAGGGTGCGGGCGTTTTGAGGGGAGATCATGATGGAGTTGCGTGCGAAGACGGCCGGGCTGGTGCCGGACGGCGGGGAGGAGGTCACGATGTATTCGATCTTCTTCACGCGCAAAACGGAGTTCAACTTCGTGGGGACCGGCGAGGATCTGCGTCTGCTGTTCCCGGAGGCTCCGGAGGGCGTGGACTGGGAGGTGTGGATCCGCCGGGACGACGTGGAGACGCGCCGGTTCGTCGGGTCCCGGGACACGCATGTCGCGGAGGAGACGTGCCTGCCCGTGGACTACGTGGACGTGGAGCAGGAGATGGTGTACTGAGCTGGTTGTGTCCGGTGCGCGTGTGAGCGCGTGCCGGGCGCTGCCTGCTCAGGGCGAGTAGGCAGGCAAGGGGATGATCGTGACGAAGTTCGACGAGTTCGTGGTGGATCACTCTCGGATTGATTGGGAGTTCCAGAAGGCGACGGCACGGACGGCGGGGCCGGATATGGCGGCTCTGTTGGTGCGGGCGGTCAAGTTCGCGTTCGACAACGGCAGTGGCTTCTCGGCGCTGGACAGGGCGGCGATGTTGTCGTTCTGTCAGAAGGCGCAGGACGTGTTCCTGTGGGAGCGCATCACAGCTGAGCGAGCTGCGAAGGCGGGTGCGTGATGGATCTGTCGAAGCTGCGTGGTCGGGTGCTCTCTAAGCACACGGAGGTTGCGGATCTGAAGGTGTGGCTGCTGGTGCGTACGCATACTGAGTATGTGACGTGCTGGGTCAGTCTGCGGGAGGGTCAGCCGACGGAGTGGCTGGAGGGCAAGTATTTCCGGGAGTGGCCGCATGCTGTGCGATCCTTCGCGGAGCGTATCGTGGCGGGTCTGCCGGAGGACTAGCGAGATGCCAACATCGTGCCCGGGGTGTCCGGGTGCGGTGTTGATCTCTCGGTAGGCGAGGGGCGTGAGGAAAGGGGATGTTTGGTGAAGGCTGATTTGGTTGAAACGAATGTGCTGTATGCGCAGTATTTTGACCGGAATAATCGGCCGCGTCCGGTGGTGGTGTTGTCGAAGGAGCTTGTGACGCTGAAGCGTTCGGCTGGTCGGCAGTGGGTGGAGCCGGGGGTGCCGGGGCGGCGGGGCGCTCCGACGGATGCGGGATGGCTGGGTGTGACGTTCATGCCGGGTACGGAGCCGTCGGCGCAGGAGCTGCGTTTCGCTCGCCGCAGGTGGCGGTCGGTGGCTCGGGATCCGTTTGAGGGTGAGCTGCTGGCGGAGACGGCGTCGTGGCGGCTGGTGGCGCTTCAGCCTCGGGAGTTGCGTCCGGATTTTCCTGCGGTGTTAGCGGCATGGCAGCTTGCTGATGATCAGTTGCGCCGCAAGGGTGAGGCGGTGAAGGCGGCGAAGGCCGGTCTGGAGTCGCGTAAGGTCTCGGCGGTGCAGCGACTGGAGCAGGTGGTGAAGGAAAACGGCCTGCTGAGCGGCGATGTTCCTGATAGTCAGGTGAGCGTGTCGTTGAGTCAGCTGGAGGCTTTGCTGGCGGTGTTGGGTTAGGTCGTGCGTGTGGGTTCCATGTTCTGCCGGGTCGCCGGTAGGGCGTGGTGTCTTCGCGGATGGCGCGAAGCTGTTGAGAGGGGATGTCGTGGGTCTGAAGGAAGATTTGAAGAAGTTCGCCAAGCAGGTGGAGCTGACGCCGGGGTGGCGCGTGGAGTGGACGAAGCGTGGGAGCCTGGACATGGTGGGGTTCTATCCCCCTGCCACGCCGGAAGACCCTTCTCCGGTGCCGACGTGGTCGGCGGCGTCTCCGAAGAACTCGCAGTCGTTGATCAAGACGATCAGGGACGTGCGGGCGGCGGGCTGGGACGAGTCGCTGTCGGCGCTCAAGGCGAAGCCGGTGGCGGCTCCGGTGGTGCCGTTCATGGCGGCTGCTGCGCCGTCGCAAAAGGTGCCTGCGTCGCCGGTTCCGGTGGTTCCGGTGCCGTTGGAAGACGTCGAGCCGGAGGAGCCGGAGGAGGTGGCTGAGCCGGTGTCGGGGGTGGTGGTGGATCTGCCGCCGTGGGCACGGCGTATGAACGGGGACGCCAAGCCGCGTTGGGTGGTGGTGGAGCGGGTGTGGACGCCGGACCTTGCGGCGGAGGCGCTGCTGTTCACCACCTATCAGGGCTGCAACACCCGGCCGCTGTCGGCGGACTGGAAGAAGCGGTTCGCCCGGGAGATGAACGAGGGCAACTGGGCGGTGACGCCACAGGGGGTCGCGATCGACCAGCACGGTTGTGTGCTGGATGCGAAGCACCGGCTGGAGGCGATCGTCGAGACGGGGATCGCACAGACAATGCTGACGTTCCTGCAAGTCCCGAACGACCTGTTCAAGTACCTGGACTCCGGCCACAACCGCACGATCGGGCATCTGCTGGCGATCGACGGGCGCACGGACGACAGCCGACCGATGCTGTCGGGTAAGCACTTCGGCGAGGCGATCTTGCTGATCGAGCGGTACCGGTCCGGGGCGAAGGTGCAGGCGTGGGCGAAGCTGCGGCTGGACGACCGGCAGAAGCTGGAGCTGGCGAACACCACCTACGCGGATGTGGATCTGGAGATGATGAAGTACTTCTCCGGGGACTTGTACAATGATCCGGGGATCTCGGTGTCGGCGGCGGTGGCATTCCGGTACCTGTCGAACGACGCGTACCCGGACGGCCCGATAGGAGCGTTCGGGACGATTCTGCGCACCGGCGCGGATGAGGACGGGCTGCTGGCCGATGACGACAACCCGGCGATGGCGTTGCGCAAGACGATCACGAACGCCGCCCGCGTGCGTCGCAAGGTGTCGAACGTGGAGTACCTGGCGCTGATGCTGAAGGCGTGGGGGCTGTTCTGCGACGGCGAGACGAAGAGCCGCATGGCGTGGCGCATGCCGGATGGCGATGGCAAGGGCGGCGAGGACATCCCGGTGGTGTATCAGAACACTGGCGAGTCGTTCGCGGTGCAGAACAAGAAGTTCTGGGGGGCCCGGGACCGGGCGTGGGACCAGCAGGCCAAGCAGGAGGCGGCGGTGCGGGCGGCAGCGGCGAAGCGGCTTCCGGCCGGTCGTCCGGCGGACTTGACGGAGGCGGAGCTGGACCGGGCCCATGAGCTGTTCGTGGACGAGAACATGTCGCTGGGTGACATCGCCCGGCAGTTGTCGGCGGAGTTCGAGCGCCACATCCCCGAGTCGCTGCTTTCCCGGGCGGTCCAGTAGTCGACTAGAGCCGCGCCGGGAAGTCCGGCGCGGCTTCGGCATCCGTGAAAGGGGATAGCCATGGAGAATGACGTGCCCGACAAGTTGATCGGGCTGGCCGCTGCGGCCTTGTTGGACAAGTCTTTTCCTCGGGGTTCGTCGCCCAGCGTGGAGAGGCTTTTCAAAGCCATCGACAGCGGGGAAGCGGTGGTGAATGGGTTGCCGGTGCAGGCCGGGGATCTGGGGTTGGCGGAGTTGCGTGAGATCAATGCGTTGGGGGGTTTCAGCGGCAAGCTGATGCAGGAATGGCATAATCGGGGAAAGAACGATTTGCTGAACATGTTCCTGTGCGAGTTGCATGACAATCCCAAGTGGCGCAGGGCGCGGCTGTCCTATATCGACACGGCGCAGCCGGTTGCCCTGGGGGCCCGGGAAGCAATGAGGCTGCTCCGGGATTCGGTGGATGAAGATCGTTTCGATATCACGCTTGAGGTGCCGGGCCGGATTGTCGAGGCGTGGATGAACGTGGGTGCGAAGACGGGGTGTGGTCTTCCCTTCTTCGTTCCGCATCCGGACGTGCTGCGCCTGTGGCACAGGGCGAATGATGCTGGGCTGCTGCCCGTGTCTGAGAATCCGTGGGAGGAGCTGCCGCCGTCGGGGGCGATTCTGTTTCCGCAGGCCAAGCAGTTCCGGATGGACGACCGCTCCTGCTATCTCAGGGGACTGATCTACACTCACACCGACCGCATCAAAGAGCCTTTCAACACGATGGCGACGTTCATCTTCACCTGTCGAGGCGGCATGATCCAGCAGGGCATCGTGCTGAACTACAACGCCGACGAATGCACAGTCCACACCCAGAGCTCCATGAGCCCCGAGACGTCTGACGCGCTGCTGAGGGAGATGGAGGGGGCGTTTCATGTTCTCAGCGCGTCCAGCAACGACAACGAGCTTCTCAAGGAGTTGCCTCCTTCCGTGTTCTGGGGGTTCGGAGAAGAACGCTCCCGCGCCTTGAAGGAGCTGCTGGATGCCGCCGTCCAGACGAAAGCGGCGGCGGCGGCACAGCTGAAGCAGGAGCAGCGGCGCGCAGCGAAGGCGGAAGCTGCGGCGGAAGCCGAGCGTGTGCGCGCGGTGGAAGCCGAAGCGGCAGCCCGCCGAGCGCAGCTGAAGCGGGAGGCGAAGGCGCAGACGAGCCCGCAGCGGCAGCGGCCGGAGTTTGACGTGGCGGCGCTGCGGCAGCGGCTGGCGCAGGCGGACTGGGCGATTCTGGAGGAGGCAGGCGGCTGGGCCGCGTACTCCTCCGACCCGGCTGCCCGGCCGGTGAGGATCGACGATCGCGTGTACGACGCGGGCACGTGGGAACACCTGATGAACCGGCTGCGCAAGGCCGGGTGGTCGGAGCCCACCGATGTCTGACGGCATATGGGTGCCCAGCTGCGGCAAGTACGGGTACCGGAACGAGTACACGGCCCGCGAGGTGCTGGCCGACCGGCAGCGTGTTGCCTACAGCTGGGAGTCGCCGCCGATACGGTCGTATCGGTGCCGGAACGGCTGCGGCTTGTTCCACTTGTCGAGCAAGTCGTCGATCGAGTCGATGTTCGGCCAGAAGAAGCCCCGTCGAAGCTGACAGGGCCCTGCGAGTGGCGTACTGTGATTAGTCCGCTACCAACGGCTCCATCGCATCTCGGCGCTTCGGTGCCCCGCCCGGGGGCGGGGTACCGAAGCGTGATCAAGGGGATGTGATCATGGCCCTCGGCCTTCCCGAAGGAAGGCGGGGACTTGGGATCAGAGTAAGGCCTGAAGCACCGGCGGTCTAGCGGGGGACGCCGGTGTCCTAAATCACGCCCGGCCGCACCTACCCGTAGGGGCGGCCGGGCTACCACACCTGTTCGACTGAACCGACAGGAGGGATGAAAGAGATGGTAGAGCAGCAGAGGCGCGTGTGCGACGCCTGCGGGATCCTCACCTACACGGCTACGCCGGTGGAGGTCCAGGGCATCACGGCTGTGGTGTGCCGGGACTGCAAGGCGGCATGCGAGGTGGGAAGCCTTAAGGCGCACCTGACCCCGCGCCAGCTGGCCGAGGTCGGCCGGGAGTGGGTGGACGTGCTCCAGAACGCGGTGCGGAATCAGCTGCGCGCCGCGTAACAACCGGTGGGGCATCCCGAGGTTCGGGGTGCCCCACCTTGTTCAAGGGGATGATCGATGATCAAAGACAACGACGGAAAGAACTGTCCGTGGTGGTACGGGTTTTTCCCGTATGCACGCCCGGGTCGTGACGGCTCGGTCCCGTTGGCCATACCCCGGGAGGGTACGGAGAACGTGAAGCTGTCGCTGATGGCTCACCCGCGTGAGGACGACCTGCGCCGGTTCCCGGTGGGGTTCATCTTCCGGCTGACCCACACCCGTTCGGGTATGTGGATGGCCGGGAAGTGGGATGAGGGGCTGGAGGAGCCGATGCTGCGTAGGTTGCGGTGGCTGGCGAACAACAACGCCAAGTTCGGCGTGGAGATCTCCCGGTCGCCGGTGAAGATGCGGACTGCCGAGGGTAGCGAGTACCTGAGTTGGCGGCTGCTGGGGGCGACGCTGGTGCATCCGGCGAAGGCCCGGTATCCGGAGGCGTGGGTTCGGCCGGTGGAGATCTGGCCGGAGCTGATCGACGTCGGTATGGAGCGTGTGGACCTGGGGCTCATGGGGGCCCTGATGGAGAAGGAGGGGGCGGCATGAGCCTGCGGGAACGGCTGCTGAACGAACTGTTCTACCCCGGCGAGGAGTGCGCGGAGCCGACGACCACTGACACGCTGGCCTTCCTGGTGCGGCGTGACGTGGATGACGTGCGCCGGGAGCTGAACTTCATGCTGGTGGACGGCCTGGTGCTCTGGCGTGACGGCTGGTACCAGAAGGAGCGACCGTGAGCCGGGTGAAGTACGGCGTGCCGGAGGTCTACGCGGCGATGAAGAAGGTCGCCGAGGCCGACCCGATGCGGTGCGACTCCACCCCGGGGCGGTACACGACCGGCGGCCAGCCGGACTGCTTCGTGGCGGTGGTGCTGGTCGAACTGGGCTGTCGCAACGGGGTACTGAAGACGCTGGACCGGGAGTGCAAGATGCGCGGCCAGGGTGGTTCCCTGGCCGGTGTGGTCTTGACTATGTCGGTGCATCCGTGGCTGCGGCGCATCTCGCCGATGGCGCGTCACATGCTGCGGTACGCGCAGCGTATGAACGACCGAGGCGAGGCGTGGGGAATGATCTTGGCGCGTACGACGGGCCCGAAGGAGGGGACGGATCTGCGGCTGTGGATGCCGGAGATCCCGGTTCGGGACCCGGCATAAAACGCCTGGTCAGGGAGATGGTCTAGCTCTCGGTAACGCATGTTATCGAGAGTTAGGTACCGAGGGGTTCTGCGCGTGCCGGTTGCCATCCGGCACGCGTGGTGCCTGGCACGGTGCCGGGAGACGAGGGGATGATCATGGATGGTAAGGAGGAGCTTGTTCTGGTCGTCACTGACGATCATGACATCAGCGCCGACCTGGTGATCGAGGAGCTGAACCAGCGCGGCGTGCGGCTGGCACGGCTGGATCCGTGGTTGCCGGGGGTCCCGGCGACAGTGCGCCTGGGGCCCGACGGGACGGTCACCGGCATGATCGGGGATGTGCGCCTGGAGGACGTGACGGCCGTATGGTGGCGGCGTCCCACGCCGTTCGTTTCGCATCTGGCCGATCCGATGGCCGCGCAGTGGTGCATGGATGAGCATAAGCGTGGCCTGGCGGCGGCGCTGTGGGCGCTGGAGGCGCGGTGGCTGAATCATCCGGCCGCGAACCTGGCGTGCACGAAACCGGCGCAGCTGGTGGCCGCGAGCCAGGTGGGGTTGCGGGTGGCCGACACGATGATCACGAACGTCCCGGCAGCTGCGATAGCGTTCGCGGCCGAGGAACCGACTGTCACCAAGGCATTCCACGGTTCCCCGAACGCCGTGGGCGACTCGTCGGTGATGCCGCTAGTGTGGACGCGTAAGGCTGACCCCGCCGAGATCGACGACGGGGTGCGCCTGACGGGGCACGCTTTTCAGCGGCGCGTGCGCGCCGTGGCGGACATCCGGATGACGGTGGTGGGACGACGCCACTTCACGGCGATCGCCCCGACGCTGGCGCTGGACTGGCGGTCTACCGACATCCCGGCGTCCTTCAGCGCCTTGGACAGTGGCGCGATCCCGGACGGCATCTTGTACAGCGTCCTGGATCTGATGGGCCACTTCGGGCTCGGTTACGGCGCGCTGGACTTCGGCATGGATGCCGAGGGCCGATGGACGTTCTACGAACTGAACGCCAACGGCGAGTTTGGCTTCATCCAGTACCCCACGGGTCTGTCGGTGGCGCAGGCCATTGCCGACGAGCTGACGGGGCGCGGGAGGTTGACGCCCACGCGCAATCCGGCGCATGGGCAGTTCTGGCGGATGGGGAGGATGTAATGACAACAGCAGTGCAAGAGATGGTGCCCTACGGGCTGCGGGAGGTGGAGCTGCACCATCGCGACTGGCACCCGGCTGACGACTGTCATATCGATCCGGTTTCTCAGCTGATCGTGGATGCCGACGGCAAGCCGCTGTCTCTGTCGTTGGAGATGAGCACGGCGGTGTGCACTTCCAAGTCGCAGAAGCACCATCAGACCGAGGAATGGGGTGCCGACGACTGGTGAGCCACCAGCAGGATCGTCAGGTGCCGCTGTGGCGGCGTCCGTGGCTGTGGCTGCGGCGGTCGGAAGCTGACCGCCGGGAGCGTGCGGCACGGCGTCGTCGCTGACGTAATCTGAGGGGGCGTCCGGCCCCGGCGCGTGGAGGGTCCTTCCGCGCCGGGGCTTCTTCATGTGCATAAATGTCCGTATTGCGGCTATTGTGGGATTATGGGCGCTAATCTCGACAAGCTGCCCGGTCTGGCTGATGACCGGGAGCCGTGGGAACAGCAGCTGCCGTGGGAGACGGAGATCCAGTTCGAACTGTTCGGGATCTACCTGAACTGCGGGACGGCGCGCACGCTGGGGCAGGTCGCGAAGCGGCGTGGCACTTCGGTGCAGTACATCAAGGACTTGGCCGCTGTGCGGCTGTGGTCGGAGCGGGCCCGCGCGTGGGACGCGCAGGAGAAGGCCGAGTACGACCGGCAGATGGCGTCGTTTCGTCGCCGAGCGGCGATGGACCACTACGCGACCGGGTCGAAGCTGCTGGCGAAGGCGGCCGAACGGCTGGAGCAGCTCGACCCGGACACGCTGACGCCGAGCGAGGTCGTGCGGATGGCCGAGGTGGGCGCGAAGCTCCAGCTGCTGGCCGTCGGCATGGAGCCGACGCAGGTGAACGTGACCGGCCGCGTGGAGCACATGGTGGCGGCCGAGACGGTGCGGGGGCTGAGCCATGACGAGCGGCGGGAGCGGCTGAGGGTCATCACCGGGGAGCTGCTGCGGCGCGGCGGCAACCCGGCCGACACGCTGCTGGAGATCGAGAGCACGGAGGAGGGTTGTGGACCTATCACGGCTCTCGGATGAGGTGCTGCTCCAGGAGGCTCGTCGGCTGAGCGCGCTTCAGTCGCCGATGCACATGGGGCTGTACGCGACACCGAAGACCTACCGGAGGCGTGCGCATGTCGAGAAGATCTCCGACGCGTTCTGTGAGCTGGGCCGTGGCGACTATGATCGTCTGCTCATCGTCACTCCGCCTCAGGTGGGCAAAAGCGTTACGAGTGCTGTTTTCGGTCCTTTGTGGTGGCTCGCGAACAACCCCACGCACAAGATCGTTGTGGCTTCCTACGCAAAGCAGCTGGCGATCGCCCGAGGACGGGCCATCCGATCCCTGATTTTCGAGGCGGGCGGGGACTTCGGGCTGCGGTTGGATCCCACGTCGCGGTCGGTGAACGACTGGAAGCTGACGTCCGGCGGCGGCCTGCTGAGTGTGGGTGTGGGCTCCGGTCTGACGGGCCACAGCGCGAACGTGATCATCGTGGACGACCCGCACAAGGACCGGCAGGAAGCGGACTCGCTGCGGATCCGGGACAACGTGCACGAGTGGTGGTCGTCGGTGGCGACGACCCGTCTGGCACCGGCGTCCCCGGCGATCCTGATCTTGACCCGGTGGCATCCGGATGATCTGGCCGGGCGCATGCTGCGCGACGAGGGCCGGATCGAGGAGGGCGGCCGGTGGAAGGTGCTGCACATGGCGGCGCTGGCGATGGCCGGGGACGCCCTGGGCCGTCCGCTGGGGGAGCCGCTGGCGCATCCGCTGCTGCGTGAAGACGACCGGGAGGGGATGCTCAAGCACTGGCGGGACAAGCGGCGCACGTCCACGGTGCGGGACTGGCATGCGCTGTTTCAGGGGGATCCGCGCCCGCCGGAGGGTGCGTTGCTCAGCGCCGATCTGCTGCGGGACCGGCAGCACCTGGACAGCAAGACGTGGCCTGCCGCGCAGAAGTCGGCGGTGGCGATCGACCCGTCCGGCGGCGGTCGGGACACCGCTGGAATCATCGCCGGGTTCCGGGGAGCCGACGGCAAGCTGTACATCACCCACGACCGTTCTGGCGTGATGGGGTCGGAGCAGTGGGCGCGGGAGGCGTGCAAGCTGGCGTTCGAGACGGACGCGGACTCGATCGTGGTGGAGGTCAACTTCGGCGGCGACATGACGTTGATCATGGTTCGTTCGGCGTGGGACGCGCTGGTCCGGGAGGGGGCCATCATGCCGGAAGCCGATCGGCTGCCGCCGCGCCTGGTGCGTGTGCGGTCCAAGAAGGGCAAGCTGCTGCGGGCCGAGCCGGTGGCGCAGCAGTTCATGGAGGATCGTGTACGACTGGGTGCCTACCTGCCGGACCTGGTGTCGGAGTGGATCACTTGGCAGCCGGATGACTCCTCCTCGCCGGGCCGGATCGACGCCTCGGTGCATCTGGCGCACGCGCTGCTGCGCACCCCGATGACCGGACGGTCCTATACGTCGCCGGTGAAGGCGACGCGACTTCAGGTGATCGAGGGCGGCTTGGCCACGCAGGCGATTCCGCGTGCTCAGATCGGCATGCCGACCTCGGTGTCGGGGGTGCCGAAGCCGGATGATCTGCCGTGGAGGATGCCCAACGTCAGCTGATCGGCAAGTCCGGTATGCCCCTTTTGCTGGTATCCGCCCTACTATGACCTTATGGGCTGGTGGACCTTCGTGGTATTGGCGGGCGCGGCCATGCGGCTGACGCGCCTGGTGACAACCGATTCGCTTACCGAGCCGCTGCGGGCATGGCTCCTGAAGTCGTCGATGGCACGGCAGGTGGCCAAGGGTTCTCGGGATCCGCAGCCGGGCGTGCTGTTCGAGCTTGTGCGCTGTCCGTGGTGCATCGGGTTCTGGACGTCAGTGGCGGTGTTGGCGCTGTGGC
>Ga0105249_10000844_pt1 | contig 27423 bp, 14 predicted proteins | sample KBSS44metaG_FD_81522 | JGI IMG/M metagenome (GOLD analysis project Ga0105249, IMG submission 81522) | Switchgrass rhizosphere microbial communities from Kellogg Biological Station, Michigan, USA - KBS S4-4 metaG | ecosystem: Host-associated > Plants > Roots > Rhizosphere > Soil | place...
CGCCGTGCGTTGTTGTCCCTGACTGCCGCCGGCCATCGCACGCGCAGACTGCTCGAGATCCTGCTGCAAACTGTTGACGCTATCGGCAAGCGTGTCTTTGCGCTCGCCCAGTTGTTCGCGCGTTCGTTTCGAGTTTTCATCCTGCGCGCCCTGACCACCGCGACGCGCCAGGTTCTCCATGTCTTTCGCGATCTCGCGCTGTCGCGACGCCGCCTGTGCAGCACGCTGTCTTAGATCGGAAACCTGTTGTTGTCGTCCTGACGATCCTGATTGGCCACCGCGCTGACTGGTAGAGCCGTTCATCTGCTGTAGACGTTGTTGCGCCTGTTGCAGACGTTCGAGCGCGCGTTCGTTCTGCGCGACCGACTCGCCGGAATTACCACGCGACGAAGCCTGCGCTTTCTGCATCTCGTCGGCAGTCTGGTTGAGCTGACGACTCAACTCCGCCATCTGTTGATCGCGACGCTCGCGCGATAGACGTTCGAGCTCGCGCGCTGCTTTGCGCGTCTCATCAATCAATTCCTGTTGTTGTCGTTGATTACCAGAGCCGTTCGCCGGTCCCTGCTGCATGCGTCGACGCTGTTCTTCGAGTGCTGCCTGCTGGCGTCGCGCTAGTTCTTCGAGCCGTTGTTCGGCTTCACTCTTTTGCTTCTCGGCCTGCTGCTGTTGTGCGCGCTGAACGGTCTCATACTGGTTCTTCATCTTGTCGAGCTCGAGCTCGAACAGACCCGCCAACTCCTGTTGCTCGCGCTCGCCACCACCGCCGCCACCGTTCTGCTGATTACCGAAAGCGACCTGCACTTCACGGAAGATCGCGTCGGCAGCGAGTAGGCGTTGTAGTGCGCGCTGCTCGGGTGGAAGCGCATCTTTCCCGGACTCTTTTCTGAGTGGAGGCGGCGCGGCTTCCATCTCCTTTGCGGCCTGGCGCAGGTGTTCGGCCATCTCCGCGACCTGCTTTTGACCTTCATCAACGTCGCCGAGCCGGCGGCCCATGCGATCGAGAAACTCGAGCGTGTCAGTACGCAGTTTTTCCTGACCGGTAGCCACCGCTTCGTAACCGTCCTTGCGTTCCTGTTCGGTGTACTTGTCGCCTTCACGCATGAGCCGGTGCGTGGCTGCAATCAGATCCTTCTGTCGACGCGACAGCGCGTTCTGATCCTGATCGCCTTGGCCCTGGCCACCGCCGCCTTGCTGTTGCGACTGCTTGTACTCCATCTCGAACGGTTTCACTTCGATGAAGTAGATGTCGCTCGTCGCTTCACTCGCCGCATCGCGCGCTTTCGCGAAATAGGAGATGAAGTCGCCGGGCTTGAGCTTGTATTCCTCGAGGAAGAACGTGTACGCGCCGGTCAACGACCGGGCCGATTCGCGCGTAAGATTTTGCAGGTTGACGGTCTTCTCCGCGCCGCCGTTGACGGAGAAGTGCAGGTCCATCGAGACGACGCCGTAATCATCTTCGGCGCGCGCCTGCGTGAACACTTCTTCGAGGTTCGTCGCTTTTCGATCGCGCCCGGGTTTATCAAATGAGATCACGGGCGGCTGATCGGAGAGCACTGACACGTCGTACTCGTTCGAGCCTCGATAAGCTTCACCGTCGACACTGACGAGCTCGATGTAGTAGCTCGTGTCGCCACTCACGGTTAACTGGCCGACGAAGTCTGAGCCCTGCAACTGCATGTCAGTCTTCTTGCCGTCAGCAAACACGATGCGCGCGGCCTTCACTTTCCCTGACAGCTTCGCCGTGATCGTCGCCACCGTGCCTTTGAGCGCCGCGATGTCGCCGCCGTCTTCAACCGCCTTCGTGGGAAGGTTTGTGAAGGCAGGGAAGTTGAGCGAGAGATCGAGTTGTTTGACGAAAGGTAGATCGACGACGTTCAGCTTGAACACTTCGGAGCGAACGTTGTTCGACTCGACGAAGTACTCCATCGAATCCTGGATGTTGAAGATCGAGAAACGAAAGTCAGTCTTTGCTTTCGCGGGCTCCATCACCTGGCTCTGAAAGTCGTCTTTCGAGCCGACGGGGCGAGAGAAAATGGTGACTTGTTGTGAATCGAAATTGACGAGCGTGGCGATAACGTCTTGATCGGAGCCTTTCGGAACGCGCGCGGTGCCGGGTCGCACCTTGATGCTCATCGCATTGGTTGTGGCGGCGAGTGTCGTCGGCGTGACGAGTTGTGCGACGCCCTGCGAGATCTCCTTTGGTCCAAACTTCAAGACGCCCACGAAGAGCAGCAGGCTTGCGAGCGCCGCGCCGCCGTAAAGCATCAGTCGCGAACGGCGGATCACGTTTCCGACGTCCAGCATTCCGGAAAAACTGTTGGCGTCCTGGTAAAGACGATCCACGAGCGCGGGCGAGATGTGCGATTGCGCATTGCCGTTTGAGTATTCAACGGCGGTGACGAGACGATCGTCGGCGCCGGGCGAGTGCTCTTCGATCAGCCGAGCAAGCTTCGCATCGCTGATGCGTTTGAAGAGTGGACGAATGAGCGCGAAATAGATCGTTGCGAGGATCATGAGCAACGCGCCGATACGCAAGGTCAGCAACGCGCCGCCGTTATAGCGATAACGATGTGCGGCCCAGCCGGTCAGTAGCAGCAGACCGGCAATAACACCGATGCTAATCGCAACGCCGCGCAACGACAGTAACAGTTGCCGGCGCGAGCGTGCTCGACGCAGGAGATCCTGTAGTAGGTTTGTTTCAGGGCTCATATCAATCCCCTTTTTGCTCAAGTTTAGAGTTCAGCCTTTAGGCTGCTGCTTTGGCAAACACAAGCTAAAGCTCGAACTCTGAACCGATCACCCGATCATCTTTACCATCTTCGTTCGTCGCGCCAGGAAAGATTCTGCCAGCAACAGCAGCAGCGCGACCAGCAATAACGACCACCAAACCCTCTGGCGTCCCTCGACTTGCTCGTCACTCAAATTCCGATTTGCGGCGGCGCCTTCAGCACTACCCGCGCCGCCCGTCACGCCCGCCATGAACTCACCGAAGTTTATCTTCGTGAAGTCGCCTTCCGCACCGTCAATATTTACAGCGGCGAAGTCCGGCTGTGAGCTGTAACGGAGACGATAAAACCCAGGCTCACGCGCGGTCACGAGCAGGTCGCCGTCTGGCGTGCTGCGACTCTCTGACAAGCGCGCACCACCCGGCGTGTCGATCGCGGGTGGCGACTGCTCTTGTCGCTTGCCGACGGTAAACGTCTGGCCCAATCCGTACCACGCATTCGCTTCACGCGTCCCCGCGTAGCGCACCATTTGATGAATGAACGGCAGATACAACGGCGTGAGCGGCAGATCATTCCAGCTTGGTCCTAACGACGACGTGAACAACAACACGCGTCCTTTTCCGGTGCGTCCTTCGACGAGCGCGGGGCTGCCATCTTCAAACCGCGCCAGCACCGCGGCATTCGCGCGCGGCTCCGAACGGAAGTAGCCGATCACGTTCGCGGCTGCGAGTCGGCCGCTCTCCTGAAACACTTCGAAGATCGGGTGATCGAATTTCACTTCCGTAGTCGCGACGCTCTCGCCCGCCTTCGTCTGTACTGCTTCACGCAAAGTGGCCGGCGCGATTTGCTGCAGCGAGTTGTTGAAAGTGTCAGCTTGTGTGTGTGGCCCGGTCGACACGATCATCTGCCCGCCCGCGTTAACAAACTTCGCGAGTGTATCAGCAAGGGCGGAAGAGATCGGTCCGGCGTCGTTTAAAACCACGAGCGCGTAATCGGAAATGCTGGCCGGATCGACCGATCCGGCGCTCTTGAGCGCGAATGTAAACGGCAGGTCGTCGTTCGTCGTGAGCGCGCTTTGCAGGTGAAGACTGTCGCTGCGTCCGCGCGAAGCACCCTCGATGATCAATGCTTGTTTTGGAGTCTCGCGCCGGAGAGTGAAATAGAAACGATTGTCCGGCGCGAAGTCTCCGGCGATGATCTCGACCGTGCAACGGTTTGCGCCCTCGTTGAGGTTGAAGCCCGTAAACTCCACCACACGCGAATCACGGCTGTTCAGGCTGATGTCGCGTTTCTCGACTGTCTGATCGTTAATCTGGAAATCGACCTGGACGTGATCCTTCGGCGTGTCGCTGAAATTGTTGACGTGGACCACGAGGTTGTCGAGATACTTCTGCCCGAACACGACGCCGCGCGCCTCGACGTTCGTGATCGCAACGTTGGGCGGTGGATTGTTTCCGCCGACGTCAAGCGTCGTGAGTTGCGTGTTGTTTGAGAGTTTGAAAGTCGCACCCGCGGAGGTCCAACCGGGCATCTGGAAATCGGAGATCAGGACGATCCGTTTAGGGCCAGTGGTCTCAATCTCGCCCAACAACGACTCTGCGCCACGCAGCGCCTGTTCGTAATCGGTGCCGTCCCAGCCGGCGCTCAGGCCGGAGATCCCGAGGCGCACTCTGTTTTTATCAGCAATGAAGCGATTCAGAACCGTGTAGCGCTTATCAAAACTCACGAGCGCGATTTGTTCGTCGTTGCGCGCATCGTCCAGAGCCGTTTCCGCGCGGCGTTGTGCTTCGGCAAACATGCCTTCGCGACGCATGCTCAACGAGTTGTCGAGCAGGATCACGGTTGCGCCCGCGGCAGTGTTGTCTTTCGCCGCGCTGCCGCCACTGAAGAACGGGCGCGTGAACGCGATCACGATCAGCAGGATCGCAAGACAGCGCAACAGCAACAGCAGCAGGTTGTGCAGCGTGCGGCGGCGAATCGTGCGCTGCGGCACCTGGCGCACAAAAACGAGTGCAGGGAACTGAACGCGACGCGCACGTGTGCGTCGCACGAGATGCACGAGAATGGGCGCCGCGAGCGCCGCGACGCCGAGGAAAAATAATGGCGTCAGGAACGACATGAAAACTACTTTCCAGCGCGACGAGATAAGAACGAGAACAACGCAAAATCGAGCGACTGTTTTGTCGTCAGCATTTCGTAATCGACGTGATTCGCCGCCGCGCAGCGTCGCATGTCTTCGACGTGCTGCCGCATCCGCTCGCGATAGCCGCTCATCACCACGTCCGGAAGCACCGGCATCTGCTCCAGCGTCTCCGCATCTTCAAGCAACAGCACGGGCTCCGTGAAATTGAAGTCGAGCTCGTTTTGATCGAGCACGTGAAACGCTACGAGGTCGTGTCCTTTGAACCGCAGGTGCTGAAACGCTTCCTGAAGACGCTCGGCCTGATCGTAAAAGTCGGAGATGATGACGACGATGCCGCGGCGCGTCAGTATTTCCGCGAGCTGGTGCAACGACTCGGCGAGATGTGTTTCGCCGCCCGCTTCGAGCATTGAGAGATTGCCGAAGATCGTGCGCATGTGGCCCGTGCGATTGCGCGCGGGGACGTGCGTGTGAACTTTGTCGGCGAACGCGACGAGGCCGACCGCGTCCTGCTGTCGATTGAGTAGATACGCGAGCGATGCGGCGAGAAACTGCGCGTACTGAAGCTTCGTTACAGAGGTTTCATGTGCGTAGTTCATCGACGCACTCGTGTCGACGAGCAAGTGACACTGCGTGTTCGTGTCGGCGCGATATTTTTTGATGAAGTAACGATCGGTGCGCGCGAGCAAACGCCAGTCGAGATAGCGCAAATCGTCGCCCGCGTTGTACTGGCGATACTCGGTGAACTCCGTCGAGAAACCCGTGTATGGTGAGCGATGCAGGCCCGACATGAAGCCCTCGACAACCGCGCGCGCAAGCAGCTCGAGCGAGCCGACGCGCGCGAGCAGCTCGGGATCGAGAAATCTGGTTGCAGTCGTTGAGGTCATGTCAGTCGGTTACAGGATTTACAAGATGAAGACAGGATTAACATGTAAATCCTGAAAAATCTTGTAAATCCTGTCTACAAGCCACTCTTCGGCTCAGGCACGCTCTCGATTAACTTTTTAATCACGTGATCCGAATCGATCTTCTCAGCCTCAGCCTGAAAATTGAGCAGCACTCGGTGTCGCAGCACCGCAGGTGCGACGGCGCGCACGTCTTCACACGAAACGTTGTATCTACCGTGCAGTATCGCGCGCGCCTTGCCACCAAAGATCAAAAACTGTGAAGCGCGCAGCGACGCACCCCACGTCACCCACTTGTTAACAAAGTCAGGCGCAGGCGGCGTTCCCGGTCTGCTCGCATTCACAAGACGCACCGCATAACGCGCAACGGTGTCCGACGCGGGCACCTGCCGTACAAGTCTCTGAAACGCGATGATCTCATCCGCCGACATCAACCGCTTGAAATCGTAATCCTGCGGCGACGTCGTCTGCTTCACAACAGCGACTTCCTCTTCTTCCGGCAGGTATCCAATCTTTACATTGAACATAAAACGATCGAGCTGCGCTTCGGGCAACGGATACGTGCCCTCCATCTCGATCGGGTTCTGCGTGGCGAGCACATGAAACGGCCGCGGCAGATCGTAGCTGACACCTTGCACTGTCACACGGCCTTCCTGCATCGCTTCCAGCAGAGCCGCCTGCGTCTTCGGCGGCGTACGATTGATCTCATCGGCGAGGACGATGTTGGCGAAGATTGGACCGGGAATAAACTGCATCCGGCGATGACCGGTGGCGCGATCTTCTTCGATGATCTCTGTGCCGGTGATATCGGCAGGCATCAGATCGGGCGTGAACTGAATGCGCTTGAACTGAAGATCGAGAACGTTGGCAATGGTCCGCACGAGCAACGTTTTTGCGAGGCCGGGAACGCCGGTGATGATCGAATGTCCACCGACAAAAAGCGCGAGCAACACCTGTTCGACGACTTCGTCCTGCCCGATGATCGCCTTTCTGATTTCGCGCAGCAGGTCCTCGCGCGCAGAGCCGAGTTTGTCGAGCAGTTGCTCGTCGGAAATGGTTAACTGTTCAACGGCCATGTTTTTCCTTTTTAACCACAGATTACACGGATCACTGTCCCACTATTCTTAACAACAACTCCTGCGCTTTGTCATAGCGTGGCGCGGCTTCGAGCGCGCGCAGCACGGCGCGCTTGGCTTCGGGCTGGCGGCCGAGCGCATGAAACGCCGCGGCCACATTGTAGTTTGCTTCGGCCACGTTTGGCGGCTCCAGTGCGAGCGCCACCTGAAATTCCGTCAGCGCCTTCGCGTAGTCCTTGAGATCGAGACTCAGCTCGCCCGCCTGCGTGTGCAGTTTGTAATCGAACGGGCTGATGAAGAAGCTTGCCTGCAAAGCGTCAAGCGCCTGTTGTCGTTCGCCGAGCGCGAGACGAAGACGCGCGATTGTTTTCAACGCTTCGAGGTTGTTCTCGTCAGTCTTTACTAACGAGTCGAGAGTTTTTGCCGCCTGTTCGCGATCACCTTTTTGTTCGAGCAGCTTTGCGAGCGACTCGTAAGGATTTCCCTTGCCGCTGACATACGGAAAGAGCTCGAGCGCGCGGATGTAATGAACGACAGCGCCTTGTGTGTCGCCGTCCGCCGCTAGCAACTCAGCGGCGCGAATGCGGAGGGCAAAAGTGTCTTGTGTCTCGAGCGCCTTCAACACTTCGTCTTTCGAGAGGGAAGCAGCATTGTTGGTAGGCGTAAGCAACGCCTGTTGCAGCGGTTTGACTTTCGCTTCGATGTACGCGGCAAACTCGCGATCGAAATCACTCTCGCTCAACTTCAAAACTTGTTGTAGCACGTCCGGCGTTTTTGCCTTGTCGCGATACATCGTGAGCATGCGAAGGATCGCGTCGAACCCGTAACGCTCGGCGATGAACTCACAAACCTGCGACGCCTGGAAATAAGCGATGGGAACATCCTGTGGGCTCTTCGGACGTTGGAAACCCGCGTCGAGATCCACCATCTTGAACCAGCGACGCTCCATGAACGCGCGCACAAACAGCGGATTCCAATCGTCGCCCCAGCCGGGTCGCGCGCGCCGCTCTTCGTAAACGGAAAGCCCTTCAGAGAACCAGCGCGGGATGCGATAGTCAGTCATCTGCAAGGTGATGACGTGCGTGTACTCGTGCCAGAGCGTGCTGCCCCAGTTAAACTCGCCGGCTTCACGCGCCGATGGAGAGTCTTGCGCGACGACGAATCCGAAACAGACGCCGAGCGCGCCGAGTCCGGGAATGCCGAGCGTGCGCACCGCGAAGTCTTCGTGGTTGTTGAAGATCTCGATGATGATCGGACCTTTGGGCGTGAAGCGATACTTCGCCGTCAACTTCGACGCCGCTTCTTCGAGAAGGTTTGCGGCGTAGGGCGAGAGCACGTCGCTCTCCTGCGCTGACGCTTTAATAATGAATGGACCACGCTTCGTTTCTTTGAAGTCGCGCATCGAGTCGAGCAGGTCGAGCGTGTTCTTGGCCCAGACGTTGAACGGATCGCCTTTGAACGCCTTCTCGACTGCTGCGCGACCGGTGTCCATCTGGCCGAGGCGCAGCAACGCCATGCCGAGGTTGAGATGTGCGTCCCAAAGGCTCGGCGAGATCTCGGTGGCGCGCCGCGCGAACTGTGCGGTTTGCTCGGTGCGGCGCGTGATCGTGGCGTAGTGCGAAAGCGTGTTGTAGATCTCGCCGTACTTTGGGCCAATCGCGAGTGTCGCAGCGACTTCCGGCTCAAAGTCTTTGTCTTGTAGATACAACATCGCGGCGCGCAGCGAGTGTGCTTCGAGTGAGCGCGGGTTGATCTTTAGCGCTTTGTCGATGTCAGCGGAGGCCTCGTCTATGCGGCTGGCTTCGAGCGCCATTCCGGCTTTGAGCGCGATTGCCTCGACGAAGTTTGGATTGATCGCGAGTGCTTTGGTGAGCGCGGCGCTTGTCTCAGCGTCGCCATCGAGTCGTTTGTTGCGTGCGACAGCGAGGAAGACGCGCGCGCTGTTTGGATTGATCTTGAAGGCGTCGTCGAGAAAAAGGGCGGCGTCGCCGTAGGCGTACTTTTGCGTGAACAGCTCAGCGGCTCCGAGTTGTGCTTCGAGGTAAGTCGAATCGGCCTCGATCGCTGAGCGATACATGTCGTTCGCGTCCTGGTAGCGTTCGAGATGGACGAGGGCGCGTGCAATTAGGGTTAGCTCGCGGGCAGTTTTTGGATCGTGATCGGTGTAGTAAGTGACGAACGTTTCGTAGATGGTTTTGGCGCGATCTTCCTGGCCGATCAGATCGAGGACTTCGGCGCGGCGCAAGTCGCTCTCGAGTTTGTCGGCGATGTTGTCTGTTTTGGCGGAGTCGGCGGCGGCGCGTTCAAATTCCGTGATTGATTCTGTGTAGCGGCCGGTCAGGGCGAGTGTTTCGGCGAGCTCGTGACGGACTGCGCCGTTGTTGGGCGTTTTTAGCAGGAGCTTTTTCGCGGTGGCTTCGGCTTCGGTGTAGCGACCGGTTTCGAGGTACTCGCGGAGCGTCGCTCGTTCCGTGTCCGGGGCTTGGGCAAGCACGGCGCTCGAGAAGAGTATTTGCGCGAAGACGCAAAGGACGCAAAGACGCAAAGGCGCGCCCAAAGAATCACGCAGCGTGAGCCCGGGCGTCCCTTTGCGTCTTTGCGTCCTTTGCGTCTTTGCGTGAAACTTCTTCATCATGAGCCTGCCTGCTTGATCGATCGATTCACTTTCGCCAGCTCAACAAAAAGCCGTTCTAACGTGGCTTCGTACTCAGCTTCAACCATGCTTCCTTTACGCGCGATCAGTTGTTCGATTTCGCCTTCCAGCCGCGTCCGCTCTTTTAACAGACGGCCCGTCGCTGCACTCGCTGCCGCTTCACCAACGCTTAGCGAATCGAGATACGTTGCGCGTGCGAGCAGTCCTTCACCGGCTTCCAACTTTTCGCGTCCGACGCCGTCGCCGTTGTCGTCAAACATCGCATGCTCGGTCGCGAGTCTTCCGGCTTGTTTATAAAAATCCGCGGTCAGACGGTTCGCGTAGACAAACGCTTCGAGCACCGAAGTGTGACCGTCCTGATCGGTGTCAGCGTCAGTCGCATTCAACGCCGTGATCAAGAAACCCGTGAAGCGTGTCGCATTCGTCTCCTGCCCGCTCTTCGTAGCAGTGATAACGATCCTCCCTTTGGCCGAGAGGCTCTTGATGAACTCACCACTCGAGCTCGACATATTAAAGACGACTACTCGATGCGTCGGCAGCGACGAGAGCATCGCGTTGTAATCAGACGCCGCGAGATCCGGTCCCACCAGATTGAACTTCGATTCTTTGCCGTCGAACGATCCGTGACCAATCAAGAACACGAACAGGACGTTGTTTGCCTCGAGCTGTGTTCTGAGCGTCATGAACGTGCGTTTCACATCCTCGGCAGTCGCGCCCTTCAACACCGTGAGCTGCTTCGCATCAAACCCGAAACGCGATGACAGCACCGTGCTCAACTGCCCGGTCCATTCTTCAAACTGCTTCGCGTAAACTGCATCGCCACCAGCGCCATTCACGATCAAGGCAAACTTATTCGGATCCCCTTTTGTCTGAGCAGCAACTGGCCACAAAAAGGCACAAAAAGCACAAAAGATGAAAACCGTCAGTAGGCGCTTAATGCTCATTAAGCTAGACCTTCACGCTTTCTCAAGAACCATTCAGCACTTAACAATCCGATAATCAACAAAAAATTCACCGGCATGTCCCACAGATCTTTCGTCACCCGCTCGGAATACGGTGTTTGACGATAGATCAGATCGTCTAAAAGCGACTGCGCTTCGGCGGGCGTGTAGTACTTCCCACCCGTCTCAGCCGAGATGCGCTTCAACAAGTCACTATTCTGCGCCGCGCTGTAATACTCACGATTCAGATCGCTCACCAGCATGTTTGACGCCGCACTCAACGTCCCGAGACTCTGACTCGTACCTACGAGCTCGATCCGATGTTGGCCCAACTCGTCCGCCTTGAACTCACCCGCGTAGGTATTCACCGAGTTGAGCGTCGTAAACTTCAACGGCACATCCACTACCGCGCCCGACGGCTTCGTCACGCGCGCCGTCGCCCGCGCATCAGGGGCTGGATTGAAACGCTTGTCACGAATATCGGCAACGATACTCACGTTGTCATCAAGCGCGTAAACTTCCTTTTCGGTACCGATCTCGACCTGTCGCGGCGTGCCACTCACAAGATAGCGCAGCATCTGTCGCCAGAATGTTTCGTGGGCGTTGTTCTTTGCATCCATTCTCATTTTCCAACGCCACGTATCCGCCGCCGTGAGCGCGAGCGTCTGACCGCGCCCGTACCGCTGTTGCACTAATAAAGGAGCGACCTGGGCCGAACCCTCGGTGCGCCGCGCTTCGAGCAACACCGACGCACCCGGCTTCACGTTCGACAATACTTCCGAGACGGAGATCGGCGGCAATTCGTTCCAAATTTTTTGATTCGCGCCGCGCTCGTCGTTCAGCCGCGTTATGGGGTGCTCCTGTCCCGCACCGGTCAGCACTGGTTTGTAAACTGGCGTGAATGAGTTCGCATCGTCAACTGGACCACCGGTGAGCGCCACCGGCAATAGCTCTTCGATCGTCGTACCCTTGAACTTGCCGCCGTCGAAAGCGAGACGTCCGCCAAGCGCGAGCAATCCGCCGCCACGTCGCGCCACGAACGCTTCCACATTTCGCAGCTCATCCGCAGTAAAGAATCCCGCCTCGACACTGCCGATGATTAGACCGTCATACGAAAACAGTTCTTCTTCCGACTTCGGAAAACCGGTCGCAAGCTCTGTCTGATTGCCGACACCCTGCCGGTAAAACTTGTTCTCACCGGTGCGCTGAAGCGAAACGAGCGTGACGTTCTTTTCGTTTGGCGTGATCGACTCGCGGATCTTACCGAGCTCCCAACGCGGCTCGCCTTCGACGTGCAGGATTCGCAGTGGTCCTGTAATCACTTCAACGAGCGAGTCCTGCTTGTTGTTATCGACTGTCAGCTCACCATCGAGCGGCGTGACTTCAACTGTGTAGCGATGAATGCCGGGCGTCGTGGGCGTGATCTCGAGATTCACTGCCTGCGTGTCGTTGCCGCGCAGGTTGAATTCTTCCGTTTTCACAGTGCGACCATCTTCGCGCACGCTCAGCAGCACTTTCGTCGCACTGTAACCACTCAAGCCCACAATCGTCTCGATGTTCAATCTCGATCCGACGAGCACGCGTCGCGGCATGTTCACGCGTGTTAACTCGGCGTCCATCGGGCGCGACGTGTTGCCGACGCCGACTGTAAACACAGGAATATCGCGCGCGCGCAACTCTCTCAAAACCGCGGCGAGATCGCGCGGCACGTTCGAAGCACCATCGGTTGCAAGGACCACAGCGGAAAGCGGCATACCGGAAGAACGTTTGATCGTCTCATCTAATGCGCCCGCGAGATCGCTCGTGCGTCCTTCGCCGTAAAGATCGTTGCCGTCTTTGAGCCGTGCGAGCCCGCCGGAGAAGCCGTAGAGATTTGTTTTGAACTTCTTTTCGAGTCGATTAAGAAACGAGTCTTGTCCGGGAGCGGTGTTGAGTAGTGCCTGCTTGATGCTATCGAGACGCGTTGCGCCGCCGGGAACGTCGTGCAGCTTCATACTGACGGAGTCGTCGATCACCATCGCGACGTAACTGCTGCGCGGAATTACTGACGAAACGACCACGACCGGCCGTAACAGCAATGTAATCATCAGCAGTAAGAGCGTGGCGCGGAGCGCGATGAGCGTGACGGTCGTGGACTTTGAGAGACGAACGCGCGGTCGCAGGTAAATGAAATAAATAAAGACGCCGGCGAGAAGAAGTATGAGGATGAGAATTATGGCGCTCGGGCGCACGTCGAAACCGAAGCGGCCGTTAGTAAAAACGGCCTGCTCATGTCCGAACAGAAACCGTACGAGTTGGCTCATTTTGTGGTGACCGCCATTATACACGGCGTTTGTGCTTAGTAGCCGCACAGTAGTTTGCGGTTGTTTCTATCGATCCGTTCGTCACGCAATTTATTTTTTCGGATCAGCGTCCACAGATTACGCAGATATCTGTGTAATCTGGGGATAAACCGGTGTTAGACTGCGCATGCCAATGAACCCCAGAATTGGTATTTACCTACTTCTCAGTCTTTTAATTGCGGCCAGCCTTTTGTTGGTCTCGTCGTCCGCAATTTCCGACGAACCGGCGAGTCAGGGACGACCGATCACGCCCGCAGGTTCCTTAGTGCAGGACTTGACGACGCGCCAGGTCGCGGTCGGGGCGTTGCCGGTCGATCTCGTTCGCAGTCCGGATAAGCTGGGACCGGGTGGCGAAGGTCGCTTTCTGATTTCGGTCAATAGCGGTTACGGAATTCAGTTCAATGCGGCGGGGAATCGCGGCCAGCAGTCGCTTTCGGTAATCGACCTCAACGCGAAGCCGGCGGCCGTGGTGCAAAATGTTTACTTCCCGTCACCGCAGAGTGTGAACGTCGGTGTTGTGTTTTCACCGATGCCGCAAGACGACGGTTCTTACGCGCTTTACGTCTCGGGTGGATTCGAAAACAAGATCTGGATCTTTCGCTTTCAAGCCGAGAATCAGACACCGATCACGCCCGCGTCGCCTGGTCCAAACACAAACGTCGAAGCGCCTTTTATAGATGTCAGCGGATTCGCGTCTGCTGCAAACTCACCGCGCTACAACAGCGATCGCGCACCGGTTTATCCGACTGGGATTGCGATCACTCCGGATGGCAACACGCTTTTCGTCGCAAACAATCTCGGTGACAGTCTCGGCGTGATTGAAGATGTGCGTGGGCGGCGCAAACTCACGCGCATCGATCTGCGGCGCGAAGGTGATAGCGAGCAGTTTATTTACCCGTATGCGGTGGCGGTCGTGCCGCAGCAGGGTTCATCTTTTAAGGCTTACGTGTCTTGCTGGAACGACAGCACCGTCGCGGTAGTTAAGGCAGGGAGATTGGTTTCGCGTGTGGCGGTCGGACGGCACCCGACAGCGATGTTGTTGAATCCCCAGCGCACGCGTCTTTACGTCGCGAATTCGAATGACGACAGCGTTTCAGTAATCGACACGCAGACTGACAAAGAGATCGAGCGCATCAACGTACGTTTGTCGGAAGGTGTTCCACCCGGCAACAGTCCGGAAGGACTCGCGCTACGTGGCGACGATCTTTATGTCGCGAACGCACACAGCAACTCAGTCGCAGTTGTAGAACTTAGCGATGGACCCAACGCTCGCAGTAGAGTCAAAGGCTTTATCCCTACAGGCCAATATCCATCCGCTCTGGCGCTTGTGGGCTCAACCCTTTTCATCGGTAACGGCAAAGGCACAGGCCTTCAAAACTCTTCTCTGATCGTCGACAACTCCGGCCGCGTGCCCAACGCGCCGAACGAACGTTTCCCATCCGGAAGCGGTCGTGCCGGTGGACAGGGTGGCCAGTACAGCGCGGCGCTCGTCGTCGGCAACATCAGCGCAGCGAACGTTCCAGACGATCCGGCGCTCGCGCGCTACACGCAACAAGTAATGCGCAACAATGGTCTGCTTGGCGACCGACAGTCGAGACTCTTTCCCGGTCGGTCGCCGATCAAACACGTCATCTACGTCATCAAAGAGAACCGCACGTACGATCAAGTTTTTGGCGATTTGAAACAGTCTGGCGACGGCACGAAAGCTGATGGCGATCCGTCGCTCGCGATCTTTGGAGCTGGTGACGCAGCCGCGAGGCCCAACGGTCAGCGTCAGGACATCTCGCCAAACCATCGCGCACTCGCGCTTCGCTTCGGATTGCTCGATCGCTTCTTTGTGAACTCGGAAGCGAGTCCTGACGGGCACAACTGGTCCACCGCTGCGTTTTCGACGGATTACGTCGACAAGGCGTTTCGTTGGAGCTACAGCCGCCGCGGCCGCACCTACGATTTCGAAGGCTTCAATCGTTTGCCGAATTACGAGCCTTTGCGTGGTGCGCCTTCACTGTTTGGACCACGGGCGACTACCGACGATGTTGCGAACTTTATGCGCCGCTTTATTCCTTATCTCCAGGGCTCGCGCGACGTCGGTGAGCCGGGGTCGCTGTACCTGTGGGATGCGGCGGCGCGCGCCGGACTGACTTATCGCAACTACGGTGAGTTTGTCGCCACGCTCTCGGAGGCGGATGTCAAAGCGATTCGAGAGAACCGCGCCAAGTCGTACCCGGATCTGTCGCCGACGGTCTCAGCTTTTCCGACAAAGAAGTCGCTCGAAGGCCGTGTTAGTACTGACTATCGCAACTTTGACATGGACACGCCTGACGCGATGACTGTCGATTCGTATCGCGCCGCGCGTGAGGGCGGTTCGGGGAGTCCACTGATCAGTAATTCTCATGCGGACGTGCGATTTCGTGGTAATTCGCGGCTGGGTGCGTGGCTTGAGGAGTTTCGCACTGGTCAGTTGCCAAATCTTTCCGTCATACGCCTCCCGAACGATCACACGGATGGCGTCAGTGTGCGCAAGCCGACGCCGCAGTTTTACGTTGCTGATAACGATTACGCGCTCGGGTTGATGGTGGAGGCGGTGTCGAATAGTCCTTACTGGAAAGACACAGCAATCGTCGTTGTCGAAGACGACGCGCAGGATGGGCCAGATCACGTCGATGCGCACCGCTCAGTGGCGCTCGTGATCAGCGCCTACAACAAACCCGGCGCGTTGATCCATGAATTTCACAACACGGTCAGCTTGATTCGTACGATCGAATTGCTGCTCGGCATCGAGCCGATGAATCAACTGGACGCAACGGCGACGCCCATCAACATCTTTCGCGAAGAACCGGACCTGCGACCTTACAAAGTGCTGCTTCCGAGCCTCGCGCTCGACAACCTCGTCACGCCAGCGCCGCGTGATGTCGCGACTGCTTACTGGATGCGCCTCACCGAAGAACAGGATCTCGAACGGGCCGACATGGCCGATCCCGAAATCCTGAACCGCATCATCTGGTTCTCCGTTCGTGGTAACACCCCAATGCCCTCGATAGCGCGTCTTCCCGCCTTCGACGCCATGCGCCTCGGATTACAAGAAGAGCGCGAAGAGATCGCGGAAAGAGTCGCCACAAAGAAGCACAAAGAAGACGATGATGATTGAGTTGCGGAAATCGAGAAACGTGCTATGCTCCCCACAAGGAGTGCAACGATGTCCTCAGAAATAACTGAAGAATACTTAAAGGAAGAAGAGTATTTCGATGAGGAGTTTTGGAGACTTCAGGCGGATGCTCACGTTCCTGACTGGCACCTCGCAATTCTGAAAGAGCGCATGGCTCGCTATGCCTCAGAAGACAAGACAAAATGGACGACATTGGAAGAGTTTGAGAAAGAAATCGAAGAATTTATAAATTCTTTGAACGTTAAGACGGATTAACTAAAGCTAGAACCTCACTTACAGCTATGAAGATTCGAGTCATCCTCTCACCGGATGCTAAGGTAGATATCAGCTCAGCCATTGAATGGTACCATCGAGCAGATCCAAACCTGGCCTCCCGCTTCGAAAAGGAAACATTCACAACGCTTCGCCAGATTTCACAATTCCCATATAGGTTCCAACTCATCAACGGTGCGATCCGGCAAGCACTACTGAAACGCTTTCCTTACGCGATCTACTATTCTTTGCGATCCAACAAACTGACGGTTACGGCAGTCCTGCATCAGCGTCGGTCCGATACTATTTGGCGGACCCGACGTACTGGTCATATTTAATGGCTAGTCTGCCGTCCGCGCTAATTCGCGGCGTAGACCAGCTCACGTTTCCGCGTGGTTGCGCCGAAGAGCGGGCCGCCAAGTGCTCCAGAGCCGGCTCCGATTATCAGGCCGAGAACTTTCCGACAACTGGCGCAAACTTCTAAGGCTTCTCGGGTGGCGGCGCGAGGAGTTTCTTGAAAGCAGGCAAAGCAGACAATGGCTTCAAGTCGGCTTCATCAGCAATGTAGCGCAACTGGTCTTCGTCAAGTTCGATGGACTTCTCGAGGGCTGACATCGCATCCTTCAGACGTCCAAGCCGCGCCAAGGCACAAGCACGCTGGTAGTGTGCTTCGCTGTCCTCTCGATCAAGGTTGACAGCTTGATCAGCGGCTTTCAGCGCTGCGGCGAAACGCGATTGTTTCCGGTGCAGCGAAGCCATCATTACATAGGGCCCGGGCGCTTTCTTGTCGAGCTGCGCGGCCACATTGAAATATTTGAATGCCACCGCGTAACGACCCGCGTCCAGGTGAATTCTTCCCACTAGCAGGTTGGCCCCTGAGCTGTCCTTCACTCGCAATGGTTCACTGGACGCAAGCTTTTCTGCGGCCCCAGCCTCATCTGAAAAGTAGAGTTCGTGCAGCGCCGACTCAAACACGTTTTCATCCGTGTCTTTATGCTCGTCATAGGAGACAAGCACAGGCTTTACGTCGGCTACGCGCTCGTTGAGACTCAGAAAAAGAACCAATTGCACATAAGCATCGCTATCAGCCGGATTGAGCTCGATCGATTTTCGATAAGCAGCTTCGGCTGGACCCAGATTACCAACCAGGGTATGTGCGTAGCCGAGGTTACGGAAGCCACGTGGATCGTGTGGCTCAAGCGCCGTGTAACGCTCCCAAAGTTTGACCACTTCCTTATGCGACTGCTCATCTTCCACGTAACTGATTTGATCGGCGAGTTCGTAGATCGCTGGAGCGTAATCTTCATTGCTCAACTCGCGCAGTAACTTAAGAGCGTCGTCGTCCTTTTCTGCACTAAGCAACGACAGTGCTTTTAGCAGGCGCAAACCTTTATCTGCTGGTTTGGCTTTAAGTGCGTTGTCCGCGAGTGCGATCGCCTTCACCGGGTCCTCTTCTATCAGGAGCAGCACACGAGAGAAATCCGTTAAACCCGGAGGTGAAGCTTTCTGGCCTGCACGAACTTTCTCGATGTTAGCGATCGTCGTCTGAAACGTGTCGGAAACGGTGTAAAGATCAGCATAACTTTGCTGAACTTCGACCAGGGACCACAGCTCATTCCGCCGCACCAATCGAAGCTTTAACAACGTATCAGACGGAGCAAGCAGACACGTCGCTTCAGCTTCGTTTGCTTTCTCTTCGAGATGCAGCAGGCGCAGCTTTTTGTTCGAAGAGTAGCTGTTGCCGTAAGCCGTTATCTCCTCGATCATCCTGCGGTACGCCGACCACATCTTCTCCTTTTCGCGATCGTTCATTTTGGCCCAGGCGCCCTGGCCCATGAGTTCATCCGTCAATGCCGGTAGATCAATAGCCGCTTCGATATCGGATCGCGCTGCCGTCGGGATCGCTTTTGAGAGATGCTGCGCTAGCGCTCTGGCTGTCTTTTGAAATTCACCAACGTTGCGCTTCGCTTCCACAACCTCGATACCGATCAGATTCAACGCCGCAGACGTGACCAGCGCGTTCGAGCTGTCGCGAATGTGCGTCGCGTCAACAAAGTCTGTGCCCCAGGTCGGATCGAGCTCGATCCACTTTCCGATCCATACCTCCACCCATGCATGACCACCAAACGAGTTGCCGCTGTAAGCCAGTCCGGTCACCATTCGCGCCGGCAAACCCAGCGAGCGCGCCATCGCTACAAACAACGCACTGAACTCGGAACAGTCAGCCTCGCGTGTCGCAAGTGTCTGCGCGGCGTCTGCACTCGCGACGTGTTTCCACTCGAGGTTTTTGAAGGTCCACTCGGCGAGCTTCCGCGCGACGTTCCACGCATCGCGATCAGTCCCCGCAATCTCTTTTGCTTTCTTTTTTACGTCTTCGTTGTCGGCGGCAAACTCAGTCGTTGCCTTTAAATACTGAGCAAACTCTGCGTCTTTAACCGGCAACTCGATCGCCTTCTCAGGACTGCTTCGCCGCGCAGCGATCGTCAGTAACAACTCTTGCGCCGACTTCTGCTCGATTGTTTGTTCTACTGTCTTGATATCGTCGCGGATAAATTCAATTGGTCCAGGCGCCTTCGAACGGACTTTCAGCACGAGACTACTCAAGCGATTCTGATTGGTGATGGGAATGCCAACAGGCTCGAGCGTAGCGAACGTGATGTTGCTGCCGCGCGAAAGCATAGCGAAGTCGGCCACCGGATAACGGCCTTCACGATCCATCGCCACCGACGAATGTGCTTCCACCGCGCCCGCGCTCGCGGTCGCGTAAAAGTTTTGACTGTGAAATGCGCTCGCAACCGAACCAATCAGGTTGGCTGCAAAAGCTTGTGTTCCTTCACTCGGTATCTTGTTCGCTGCGGCGATCGCGGCTTCGAGGTTGTAGCCGCCGAAAGCGACAATGCCGCTCGGCACTTTGTCCACTGCGCGCGAGTAGTCGCGTGTTTCAGCCAGGTTGGTCTTGCCGTCAAACGCCGCGAGTCCTTTATCGTGATTCGAAACCACGAAAAATCCTTTGCGCATCGCGACAAAATAGCTGTCTTTCCCGACTTTAACTTCCGCGAAATCTTTCGTTGGACCAACGCCTGTAAAAAGTTTGCCGGCGGTCAGCGCCTCAGACAGTTTCGTGCTCTTCAACTTGCAAAAGCCGGCCCACGTTATTTCGTCGAAGTCTTCGAGGTAGGGAAGCTCGAGCATGACCGCGCCACACTCCGGCCCAAGCTCAGCCAGCACGTCTTTCAAATCGAGCGCCCACAGATTCGACTGATCCTGCGGATCGTCAGGGAGGAAATACTTTCTCAACTCCGTGGGCCACACACTCGCCAGATCCACTTTCATCAGGAAATAAGCAATCGTCGAGGCCGGCAACAACTCGCGCGGCGCTGTCAGCTCCTTCGGATGGAACTGCTGCAAAGGCTTGGACCAGTCACTCTCCTCGAACACGAGATGGTGCGAGTTTTCCCACGAGCCGTTCGAGATATTAAAAGTCCCACTCTCGTTGATGTTGGAGCCGGTGCCTTTGGTGTCTATTGCCAACGCGCCCAATACGCTTTTCAGATCGCTGAAATAAACAACGTCACCGCTATGCTCAATCGCTTTGCGAAACTCCGTGTTCGTGGCGAGGTTCTCGCCATTGCCGGCATGGGTCAGCAAATCTCGAATCGCCGCGAGATCGGACGCGAGAATCACGGTGTCGCCAATCGAGACGATGTGAGTGGCGGCGCCCATAATCTGCAAGTCGCGGCTGACCGAGCGATGCTCGATTGTCTTAACGCGCAGCCCGTTCCACTCCTTTTCAGTAACAAACGAGTACGAAAGTAGTTGGCGTTTTGACGGTCTCTTCGTGTCGCTTGCTCGCAGCGACGCGACACCGAGCGGCAGGGCCGCCGGCAAAGCAGCGGCCGCACGCGTCCCAGCGGCCACATAATCGATCCAGTTAGTAACCCCTGTGTCGGATGATTGCAGCGACTGTATGGCTCGCTCAAACCGCGCGCGATCTTTGACTCGCAACACGATGGCTCTTCGCTCTGCGATGCTCGTGGTGTCGAGCGCCTTGTCGGCCATCCAAACGCCCATCGCGATCGGCGAATTCGGATCGATACCCGTGTATTCGATCAGCGTTGCGGCTTCAGCGGGCGCGCTCAACTCGTTCGCGAGTAACTGACGCAGGGAACCCATCGTCAATACCAGGCTCGCCTGCGCGCGCGGAGACTCCATCTGAAGCCCGTTCAATGTTTCGTAAAACCGCTGTACAGACTGGCCCGGAGTCGGAATCGCCGTGTAGTGCCGCACTTTGCGAGGAAACAGATTTTCAGCGAACGGCTTAACTGTGAAGTCAGTTTTCAGAGCCGGTTGCCACGTTCCACATCTGTCGACTGTACCTTCACAGTCGTAGCGCCAGGCAAACTCGTCGAGTAACGGATCAGTCAGAGCTTTGCTAATGATCTCACGCTGTTCGGCGAGAGTTTTCGCGGTGCTCAGCTCGTTTCGAAATCGAATCTTCTTGATCGAGAGCTTGAGCTCGTCGTCGAGTGACTTCTTCGCGGCGGCGGAGTCTTTCGAAACGAGAGCCTCGATGCGGGGAATGTCAGCCACACTTGCGGAAAGGCCGAGACTTTGGGCCGCGAGTCTGCTCACCTGCGGATTGGAAGACGCGACTAGCTTACGTAATGAATCGAGCGGCAGCGCTTCACCGCGTTGTTCCGCGACTTGCAACCCTACCGCGATCAGCGGATCGTAATCTGACGCCACGAGGCGCGCGAGCGGGAGTTTGAACTCGTCACGCCCGATCGTGCTGAGCAGCATTAGCGCGCCGAGCTGAACCTCGGGTTCGTTGGAAACGCCAACCGTCACATCAGGCACAGGCGTTCCCGGCTTCACAACTTTCAGCTCGCCGGCCTTTACAGATACATCGAATTTCGGAGAAGCATTTGCTGCCGGCGGTGGTAATGGCTTTTTTGGCGTAGCTGTCTTGCTGAAGAGCTGTTGCAGCAGCTCAATCCGTTTGGCACTCGGCATGAAGGGCCAAACTCGAGCGATCTTTTCCGTGTCGGAGCCTGACGAAGAGTGTTTGAGAATTTTCGCCACAACGTCCGGGTCGGTTGCGACATTCCGCGCCGCAGCTTCCGCGACGATTAGTTCTCGGTCGTCGATCATCTCCCACAGAAAAGGCTTGAGCGTGTTGTTGCTCGTACGCGCGAGCGCCTGGACAGCAGCGGCGCGTATCAACGGGCGACGATCGAGCAGCAGGTCGATGGTCACGTCACCGTGCGTCGAAAAGAGCGAGGCCAAACGGTTGATCGCTGATTCTCGATCGGAAGTCGCTTCACCAAGAGCGGCGACAATGCTCTCGATCTCATTGATTGGACCTAGTGTGGACGACTTGATTATCGTAGCGCGCAGAGATTCAAAGCTTTTATAGTCGCCGGAAACAAAGACCACGGATTGCACCACCGCCTTGAAGAACGGCTCGAGCTCAGTCGCATGCGCAGTGGGCGCCTGGAAGTTGAAAACGACTGCCAGTGGCCCATTCACGGTGATCCACGATGTGCTTCGGAAGGTTTCGCCTTCAGCGTTGGCAATCTCGAGGAAGATCTCGCGTGCTTCCAGATCCTGTAGCTGCGTCTTGCGCGTCAACGTCGTCTCCGCCGCGCCCGGCACGTCTCTCACACCCTGAAGTACCGCTGCAAAATACTCCTGGAACGGATACCCAAAGGGAACTTTCTGGACGGTTACTCTTATGACTGACGTGTATGGGCCAGTGAAGACGAGCTCGTCTCCCTGTTGCTTCCAGTCGGCGGGCACGCGAAAGAGAAACTGTTTCTCGGGACTCAACTGCCGGGCGAAGTTTGTCTGTGGGAGTGGGTAACTCTTCCATTCGGCCTCGCGCGCCTGGGCCGGCGTCAATTGCGCCTGGCCGGAAGCCACAGTCGTGCATAACAAAAGAAGTAGAAGGGGGAACAACTTGCGCATGTGGTCTTGCCTTTCGGAAATCGTGAATTCTGCCACAAAAAGGCTCAAAAGGCATAAAACACGAAGCCATTTTTTGAATTTATGGCTTTTTGTGGCTCAATATGCGGCATGCGACGCGTCACAGTCATCGATTCACACACCGGTGGTGAGCCCACGCGCGTGGTGGTCAGCGGTGGGCCGGAGCTCGGCAATGATTCTCTCGCAAATCGTCGCGAGCGATTCAAAAATAATCACGACGACTTTCGCCGCGCGATCGTGAACGAGCCGCGTGGTTCCGACGCGGTTATCGGCGCTTTGCTGTGTGCGCCCGTCGATCAATCGTGCGTAACGGGCATCATTTTTTTCGATCGCGCAGGGTATCTGGGCATGTGCGGACACGGCACCATCGGCGTGGTCGCTACGTTGGCCCATCTGAACCGTATCGGTCCCGGGGCGCACCGGATCGAGACGCCGGTCGGCATTGTTGTCGCGCATCTCGATGAGAATAAAACCGTGGAAGTCGCGAATGTTCCGAGTTATCGTCTCGCCGCCAATATCACGATCGACGTTCCCGGCGTTGGACCGGTTACAGGCGATGTCGCCTGGGGCGGAAACTGGTTTTTTCTCGTGAACGAACATAGCCAGGAGCTGGAGTTCGACAATATCGATCGCTTGCTGGATTTTACTTTGCGAGTTCGTGAAGCCCTTGCGCGCGCCGGTATTAAGGGCTCTGACGGCCATGAGATCGATCACGTGGAGCTCTTTGGTCGATCGCAACTGCCCGGAGTTAACAGTAAAAACTTTGTGCTCTGTCCAAGTAAGACTTATGACCGATCGCCTTGCGGCACGGGCACGAGCGCAAAGCTCGCATGTCTGTTTGCTGATGGAAAACTCAAGGAAGGCGACGTGTGGAAGCAGGAGAGTATTGTCGGCAGCGTCTTTGAAGGATCAATCAAAGTCGTCGACAACGTTGTTCACCCGCGTATCAAAGGCTCGGCTTTTATCACCGCTGAAGCAGATCTGATTCTCGACGCGCGCGATCCCTTTGCCATGGGCATTGGCGGATGAGCTCGAAAACTTACGACGTCGTCATCATTGGCGCGGGTATTGTCGGATCCGCGTGCGCGGCTGAGTGTGCGAATGAAGGGCTGACAGTTGCGATTGTTGAGGCGGGAATCATCGGCGGTGGCGCCACAGCGGCGGGCATGGGCCATCTCACGGTGATGGACGACTCGGAAGCGCAGTTTGCCCTCACGCGTTACTCGCAACGGCTCTGGGATCAGATGAGCGACGCGTTGCCGCGCGAAGTCGAGCACGATGCATGTGGCACGATCTGGGTCGCGGTTGATGACGAAGAGATGGCGGAAGTGCGCCGCAAAGAGAAGTTTTACGCTGAGCGCGGCGTGAAGACCGAGGTTCTCGATGCGCAATCGATCGCGGAGGCTGAGCCGAGTTTGCGGCCGGGTTTGGTAGGCGGGCTGCGTGTTCCCGGCGACAGCGTGATCTATCCGCCGTGTGCCGCGCAATACTTTGTCGACCAGGCGACCGCGCAAGGCGCTGCGCTTTTTCTCAGCACGCCGGTCGACAAGATCGAAACCGGCGAGATGTATGGGGTTCGCTTGCGCGACGGAAGTACGATCTCTGCTGGATTGGTTGTGAATTCGGCCGGTAGCGCGTCGCCGGCGTTGACGCGCGGACTCGAGGTGAAGAAGCGCAAAGGCCATCTCGTGATCACCGATCGCTATCCGAATTTTGTGCGGCATCAACTGGTCGAGCTCGGTTATCTGAAAAGTGCGCACTCGATGACTTCGGAATCAGTCGCGTTCAACGTTCAACCACGTAAGACCGGTCAATTATTGATCGGCTCGTCACGACAGTTCGGCGTTGACGATTCGTACGTTGAGAATGCAATCGTCACGCGCATGCTCGAGCGCGCGGTCGAGTACTTGCCGGGTCTCGGAAAGCTCTCGTCATTGCGCGCGTGGACCGGGTTTCGCGCCGCGACGCCTGACAAACTTCCCTTAATTGGTCCACACGCCGAACACGAGCGGCTCTATCTCGCTACCGGACACGAAGGCCTCGGTATCACGACTTCACTCGCCACTGCCAAACTACTTGTCGATCAGATCGTGAATCGCGAGAGTGCGATTCCCGTAACGCCTTACTTGCCCGCGCGGATGGCTCGAGGTGCGGTGCATGTCTGAGACTGTGACGCTCGCCGTTAATGGAATTACGGTCGAGATGCCTGCGGGGAGCATGGTGTCTGCGGCGATTCTGAAAACCGGCGCGCATGCGTTTCGACGTTCGGTGACGGGTGAGCCGCGTGGTCCATTGTGTGGCATGGGGATCTGTTTCGAGTGTCGTGTAACGATCGACGGCGAGCAGCATTGTCGTAGTTGTCAGACAGTTTGTAGAAACGGGATGGACGTGCGAACGGATGGGTGACGCGCGTGAGCTGCTCGTAGTTGGCGCCGGGCCCGCGGGCATGGCGGCGGCATGGCGTGCAGCACAGAATGGTTTGCGCGTGTCGGTGGTTGATGACAATCCTGCGGCGGGCGGCCAGATCTGGCGCGGTGGACCGGCTGAAGCCACCGTATGGTTTGAAAGAATTCGCAGCGTTGATGTTGAGATGATCAATGGCGCACGCGTGTTTCAGCAATTGCGTCCGGGAACGCTGCTCGCTGAGACGACGAGCGGCGTTTGCGAGTTGAATTACTCGAGTGTGGTGCTGGCGACTGGCGCGCGTGAGCGTTTTCTGCCGTTTCCCGGTTGGACGTTGCCGAACGTGATGGGCGCGGGTGGTTTGCAGGCGCTCGTGAAGACCGGGTTGCCGATCGAAGGGAAGCGTGTTGTCGTTGCTGGAAGCGGGCCGTTGTTGTTAGCAGTTGCGGCTTACTTGCGCGGGCGTGGTGCGAATGTGTTGATGATTGCCGAGCAGGCGTCGTCAATGCAGCTTGCGCGATTCGCTGTTGGCTTGTTTAGTAAACGATCGCAGGCGTTGGAGTTGAAGCGACAACTGAAAGGTGTGCCGTATCGGAGTGGCTGCTGGGTGTCGGAGGCGCACGGGACAGAGAAGCTCGAAGGCGTCACGTTAGCTCGAGGTAGAAAGAGTTGGCGCGTTGCGTGTGATTATCTCGCGTGTGGTTTTCATCTCGTGCCGAATGTCGAGCTCGCGGAGTTGTTGGGATGCTCTATTGAGTCCTGCAGCGTAAAAGTTGATGCGTTCCAACAGACGACGGTGGCGAACGTTTACAGCGCCGGAGAGACGACGGGCATCGGTGGTTTGGAGTTGTCGCTCGTCGAGGGGGAGATCGCCGGACTCGCCGCAGCGGGAAAGCATGACGCCGCGCGCGAGCTGTTTGCGGTGCGCGCTACGCAGCGAAAGTTCGCAGACTTATTGAATCGCACATTTGCTTTGCGCGATGAGTTGAAATCTTTATCCACGCCGCAAACGATCGTCTGCCGCTGTGAAGACGTCACGCTCGAACGGCTGCAAGGACACAAATCATGGCGTGCCGCGAAGCTTCAGACGCGTTGCGGCATGGGCCCATGCCAGGGACGAGTCTGCGGCAGCGCCGTTGAATTTCTCTTCGGCTGGCGCGCGGAATCGGTGCGTCCACCCATGTTACCAGTTAGAATCAGCAGTCTAATCCGTAAATAAATCCGTGTAATCCGTGGCTAAACATGAAAATGAAATGGGCGGGCGTGATGCCTGCGACTACAACCGCATTTGACGAACAACTCAACATCGATCACGCCTTTGTTGCCCGTCACGCGAAGTGGCTGATCGATAACGGCTGCACGGGCATCGTGACGCCCGGCTCGCTGGGCGAGAGCGCGACGCTGAGTTTGGACGAGAAGCTTGCGCTCTGGAAGACCGTGATAGAGGCGGTGGGCGAACGTGTGCCTGTCGTCGCCGCGATCGCATCATTGAGCACTGCTGAAGCGGTGCGTCTGGCCCAACGTGCGGCAGATGTTGGTTGCAGCGGCTTGATGGTGTTGCCGCCTTACGTCTATCGCAGCGACTGGCGCGAGATGAAAGCGCACATCGAAGCAGTCTTTCGCGCGACGAAACTCTCGTGCATGCTCTACAACAACCCGGTCGCATATGGCACGGATTTTTTGCCGCAACACATCGCGGAGGTCGCGGCGGAGCACGAGAACCTCGAGGCCGTGAAAGAGTCGAGCACGGATGTGCGTCGCATCACGTGGATTCGAGAATTGATTGGCGATCGCTTGGCGATCTTTGTCGGTGTTGACGACGTGATAGTCGAAGGCGTGTTGATGGGCGCAGTTGGTTGGATCGCGGGACTCGTGAACGCGTTCCCGCGCGAGTCAGTCGATCTGTTCAATTGCGCGATGAACGGTGAAAAAGAGAAGGCGATAGAGTTGTACAACTGGTTCCTGCCGTTGTTGCGCATGGATACGGTGCCGAAATTCGTGCAGTTGATTAAGCTGGTCCAGGAAGAGGTCGGGATGGGAAACGCGCGTGTCCGGCCTCCGCGTATGGAGCTTGCCGGCGATGAACTGGAGGAAGCGTTAACGATTATTCGGCACGCTATTGCCCACAAGCCGAATCTCGTCAGCCACGCGTAAGCCGTTATCAAACGCTTCTTCAAAGAGTGCGACGCCACTCAGCTCCGAGTGCGCGAAGTGGATCCCGCGAAACGGCTTGGCAGCCTCACGGCGCGCGGAGCCCCACATGAATCCGGTTCGCGGCCGGATCATCGCGTGACCCCAACGCATCACATCCAAACGTTCCACGAGCCCACGAATGTCCTGATGTGCGCGCGAAAGATCGCTCAACGCCACTTCAGCCCAGCCGCGCCAGTCAGTCTCTAACAAACGCGTCCGTCCCACGCGCGGGTTCTCATCGACGAGCGGGTAGTAATAAGTCAGCACCGTTGGACCGCGATCGAGGCCGCGCTGGTGCGTCGCCACCACATAACCGAGCGACGGGCTTTCGTAAAAAACATTGTCCCAAGCGAGTGGGAAGTCACGTGGCGAGCCGGCCTTCGGCCGATCTCTCAACGTCAGATTCGCCACCATCCACGCTCCAAATTGAAACTCCGCGATGTGCGGCGGCGGGTTGTCGCGATACGGCCGCACCACATAGCGCGCCACGAACTGCGGCGCCGCGAAGATCACGCGCTGCGCATGAAACCCGCGCGGCTCGCGTCCATTGTGATCGATCGTGACGACGTCAACACCATTGTCCGTCGGTATCAGCTCAACCGCGGCGCGATCGAGTTGAATGTTATCTTTCGCCTTCTCGA
>Ga0105249_10000847_pt1 | contig 27371 bp, 23 predicted proteins | sample KBSS44metaG_FD_81522 | JGI IMG/M metagenome (GOLD analysis project Ga0105249, IMG submission 81522) | Switchgrass rhizosphere microbial communities from Kellogg Biological Station, Michigan, USA - KBS S4-4 metaG | ecosystem: Host-associated > Plants > Roots > Rhizosphere > Soil | place...
CCTACGGCGGCTGGGCCCGTCACGGCGGCGGCGCGTTCTCGGGCAAGGATCCGTCCAAGGTCGACCGCTCGGCCGCCTATGCGGCGCGCTACGTCGCCAAGAACATCGTGGCGGCCGGCCTGGCCGACCGCTGCGAGATCCAGGTGTCGTACGCGATCGGCGTCGCCCACCCGACGTCGATCTCGGTGACCACGTTCGGCACCGGCAAGATCAGCGACGACAAGATCGAAAAGCTGATCCGCGCTCACTTCGACCTGCGCCCGTACGGCATCATCAAGATGCTCGATCTGGTGCACCCGATGTACCAGCCGACCGCAGCCTATGGCCACTTCGGCCGCGCGCCGTACGACGTCAAGCTCGCCAACGGCGAGAGCTTCACGGCGTTCTCGTGGGAGAAGACGGACAAGGCGGCCGAACTACGCAAGGCAGCCGGCCTGAAGTAAACGCGCCAGTCCAAACCTGCGCATGTCGAAGAAAGGCCGCCTCGTGCGGCCTTTCTTCGTTTTGGCCGCGTTTTGGCCGCGGGCGCGCCCGCGCCTTCCGATGCATCGCCGACTCCAGTAGCCTACGGCCCTAGCCGGCATCCGCTCTCCGGCACATCCACGCTACGCTCCACCGCCGACCACGGATCAACCATGCCGACGAATACGCTCGCCCCGTCCGCGCCGATGCGCCGCTGCCTGCTCGCTGCCGCTCTGGGATTCCTCGCCTGGACCGCGCCCGGCCGCGCTGAGCGCGTGGAACCGCCACTCGAGCTGCTGTACGCCCCCGGCAGCATGCTCGTGGCCGGGCCGGTGGTGGAGATCAACCCGACTGGGCGCATCGTGTTCCAGCGCAAGGACGTGCTCGGCGGCAAGGAGCGGCCGCCCGAGCAGATCGACGTGCGCGTGCCGAAAGCGACGCTGCCCACGGTGAAAGTCGGCGAGCGCTACATCTTCGGCTATACGAACCTGCGTACCGATCCCCGCAATCCGACGCGCGCGTCGCTGGATCCGAACGGGGCGGTCCTGTTGACCAGCATCGGACTCGATCCGGCGCTTTTCCGCGACACCCCCGAGGCGCGCGCGATCCTCAAGACCGGGCGCAGCGAGCACGGCCGCGAATCGCGCAGCCTGTTCGAGCAACTGCTGAAGGCGCTGCACGGCTCCGACCTCGCGCTGCAGACGCTGGCGGCCGGAGAGTTCGCCCAAGAGCCGGAATTCGGCGAGCGGCTGCGCGAGGATGGCGGCCAGGCCTCGATCGAAAAAGCCGTGCGCAATCCCGCGATCTCCCCCAGCGTTCGTACGACATTGCTGGTCGCCGCGGCCAACCGGCCGCACGACTTCGGCGACTGGTGGGCGCCAGCCGCCACCGACATAGTGACAAATACGCCTGTAGGCGGATATTCTGATGGGGCTCCAGACCCATATGATTTGGTTCTGACGGCCTTGGCGCTACTCGACAAGCAGGGAACGAAGCTCTCGGCCGACGCATTGAAGCGCTGGATCTGGAGTCCGAGCCCCCCGCTCGCCGAAAGCGCGAGCTTGATGTTGCGGCGGCAATCGCCGGCATTGGAACGATCGACGATCCAGCAGGCGCTGGCCGATCCGAAGCTGCCGGAGAACACCCGCAAGTTCCTCAACGATCATCTGCGTCGTCTCGACCGGCTCGATGCCCGCTCGAAGGCGCGGAAGGATGGAGCCGTTTGATCGTGATTTCGTGCGCGGGGCGGCGGCCCCCGTAGATCGAAGCGTCGACTCGCCGTCGCGGTTCTCGTTGGGGGTTTCCGTTCATGGCTTCATCACGACCCGTATCGGTCGCGCTCGGCGCGACCCTGTCGCTGACGCTTGCAGCGTCGGCCTATTCGGCGGGCAACAACCCGTCCACCTCGACTCGTCCGATCGCATCCCGAGACACGACACCGACCGTGATCCATGCGGCGCGGTCCGACGTATCGGCACCGATCCGCGACATCATCCGCAACATGCCGCCGGCACAGGCACTGGGCACCGAAGAGGAGCCCTATGCGATCCCGAACATCCTGCTCAAGCTGACCGGCACGCCGCCGAAGCCGTCGCTGCGCGGCATCCAGCGCGCGCCCTCGGGCACGCCGGCACCGCCGATCGACCTGACCTTCGAGACGATCAGTTCGGCGACCTCGGGCTGCGGCTGCCTTCCGCCCGACACGAATGGCGACGTCAGCGACCAGCACTACATCCAATGGGTCAATTCGGCCTGGCAAGCGTTCGACAAGGCCACGGGGGCGCCCGACCCCACGACGCCGTCGCCGACGCAGGGCAATTCGTTCTGGGTCGGCTTCGGCGGCCTGTGCGAAACCACCAATGCCGGCGACCCGATCGCGCTGTGGGATCCGCGCGCGCAGCGCTGGGTGATGAGCCAGTTCGTCACGCAACCGCCCTACGCGCAGTGCGTGGCGGTTTCGACGACGTCCGATCCGTTCGGTACGTACAACCGCTACGAGTTCAACTGGCCGAATTTCGGCGACTACCCGAAGATGGCCGTGTGGACCGACGACAGCGGCAGCCAGGACGCCTATCTGCTGACCACGCATGAGTTCGACTCGACCGACGCATTCGTCGGCGCGGCCTACATCGCGATGGAGCGCGACAAGATGCTGACCGGCGATCCGAGCGCCGCGATGTTGCGCTTCCCCGGCAACAACGCCTACGGCGTCGAGCCGGTCAATCTCGTCGGCACGATGAATGCGCCGGGCAACGCCTGCCCGATGTACGTGCACTACGACGACACCAATTTCGACGGCTACCTGTTCTGGGACCTGTGCCTGGATTGGACGACGCCTGCGAACAGCACGATTTCGGCGACGCCGACGCACATCGCCGGCACGCCGTTCGCTCCGTACGGCGGCGAGGTGCCGCAGCAGGGCACGGCGAACGGTCTCGACTCGTTCGGCACGCACATCATGTACCGCGCCAACGCTCGCGCCTTCCCGCCGGGTGCACCGACCAACATCTCGCTGGTGGTCAACCACGCGGTGATGGCCGACCAGGGCCAGTCCGCGATCAACTGGGTGTTGTTCAACCTCGATGACCACGGTTCGAATCCCTCACAGCCGACCGCGCTCGACAAGACCCTGGTCGAGGAAAGCGTCTATGCGCCCGACGCCGAGAACCGCTGGATGGGCGGCATCGCGATCGACGGCAGCGGCAACATCGGTCTCGGCTTCTCGAAGTCGAGCGGCGACATGCATCCGCAGATCGAGATCACCGGCCGCACGCTCGAAGACGCTCCGGGCACGCTGCGCGACGAGACGAACTGCACGGACGGCATCGGCAACGGTTCGCAGACCAGCAGCTCCAATCGTTGGGGCGACTACTCGTCGATGAGCGTCGACCCGGTCGACCAGTGCACGTTCTATTTCACCAACGAGTACTACCCGACGACGGCGAGCAGCAGCTGGCACACACGCGTGTGCTCGTTCAAGTTCGACGGCTGCGGCGATCCGAACTATGCGGTGGTGCCGACGACGACCTCGCACGTGCAGATGTGCGGCGCGACGGCGACCGGCGATCCGAGCTACGACTTGCGCGTCGGCGTGCTGAACGGCTTCACCGGCGACGTCACCCTGGCCGCCACGGGCCTGCCGGCCGGCGCGACCGCGCAGTTCTCGACGAACCCCGTCTCGGCGCCGGGCAGCAGCACGCTGACCCTGGTCGGCGGCGCGGCGGCGGCTTCCGGCTCGTACACGATCCAGGTGAACGGCACGAACGGCAGCCTGACGCGTAGCCTATCGGTGGAGTTCGACGTCTCTTCGAGCGCGCCGGGCGCACCGCAGCTGACCACGCCGGCCGACACCACGACCGGTACCAACGTGTATCCGACGCTGGTGTGGAACGGCTCCGGCAACGACCGCATCTTCGGCGACGGCTTCGACGGCGTCGTGCTGCCGCCGATTTCCGGCGACGCGCTGAGCTATACGGTCGATGTCGCCACTGATTCGGCGTTCACGAACATCGTCGCCACGAAGACCGTGACGACGACGACGTGGGCCGTCGACACGCTGCTGGACGCCTCGACGCAGTACTACTGGCGCGTGACTCCCCACAACCTGTGCGGCGACGGCCCGGTCTCGGCGACGTTCTCGTTCACGACCGGCGTGCCCGGCGTCTGCCCGGCAGGCACCACGTCCACGACGGTCTACCAGGACGCCTTCGAGAGCGGCATCAACGGCTGGGTCGCCGCCGGCAGCGGCAGCACGGGCTGGACGCAGAGCACGCCGCCCTCGGGCACCGGCATGAGCACGAACGTGTGGAAGGTGCCGGACAACAACGTGTCGAGCGATCGCATCCTGACCACGCCGGTCATCGCGATTCCGAGCGGTGCGGCCGCGGTGTTCGCTTCCTACGACGCCTACCACAAGGGCGAGCAGAACGGCCCGGGCGCTTGCTGGGACGAAGCGGTACTCGAAGCGAGCAACGACGGCACGACCTTCGCCTACCTCGACGCGACGCACATGCTGACCGACCCCTACAACGGCGCGGCATCGAACGACACCGTGCTCGGCACCAAGATGGGCTGGTGCTATCCGGGTCCGGCGGGCAGTTCGGTTCCGACCCGCTCCGTCGTCGACATGAACTCGTTCGCCGGCCAGAACCTGCAGCTGCGCTTCCGCATGGTCTCCGACGGCAACAGCACGGCGCCGGCACCGAATGGATTCGTGATCGACAACTTCAAGGTCGACGTCTGCCAGTAAGCGGCATCGCCTGACCTGCCTTTTGAACGGGCCGCCTTGTGCGGCCCGTTTTTTTTGCGGGATCGTCGGGATCGACGGGGTGCGCGGACGAGATCAGCGGCGCGGCGCGCTGCCGGAATGCGGCTCCGGCGCGACCGGCACGGCGTGGAAGCGCCCGCCCTGCTCCTGCCGCAACTGCGGCGGGGTCTGGAAGCCGTCGGCGAAGATCACGTCGGTCAGCAGCGAGGAGTCGATGAGGACGAAGATGTCGCTCTTGCCGTTGCTGTCGTCCGGGTCGATGTTGCTCGCGTCCGACTCGAACGTCATCGACAGTCCCGAGGCGTTCACCGCGAGCGAATAGCCCGACTGCCCGTTGCCGGGCTGGCTGCCGGCGGTGGCGCTGAGGAGTTCCGGCGCGCCCGCGCCCGGTACATACAAGAACACCTGCGAAACCGAGCTGGGCTGGCCGATGTCGAGTGGGCAGGTCAGCAACACGCTTCCGATGTCGGACACGGCATTGGTGTAGCAGCTGTCGTAGCTGTCGGCAGGAATGGCTGTCGGGCGCGGAATCGCGACCGTCGTCTGCGCTTGCCGGTCATGCAGGTACACGCCGCTGTTGCCTTCGCTGCTTACGCCGTCAGCGTAGCCGAGACCTCCGTAGCCGCGGTTCTGGAGGCTGACGAAGCGGCCGTTCGGCGAAATCGCCGGCCGATACGCGAACGAACTCGAACCCGAGGGTGCCGATGCGCTGCGGCTGACCAGCTCGGTCGTGTTCGCCTGCAGGTCGCGCACGTAGGCCTGCCCGCTCGTGGCGCCGGGAACCATCGCATCGCTGCAGAGCATGGTCAGGTAGCGTCCCGTGCCGGACAGCGCATGCGGTTGCAGCGAGCAATTGCTGCCCGACGCGGTGCCGCCGGACGAGACCGAGGCCATCTCGACCTGTCCGGCCGTCATGTCCTTGACGTAGATTTCCCCCGAACTGCCGCTCGGTGCCGCATCGCCTGCCGGGCGAGCTGCCAAGCCGGTCATGTCGGCATTGGCCTGGAACGCGACGTAGCGACCATCGGCCGAGATCGACACGGTGTTGTCGTTGGTGCCGGTGCTGGCGGGTTGACCGGCGGAGTCGGAGCTCGCCAGCTCGAGTGCGCCGGTCTGGCGATCCTTGCGCAGCACCTGCCAGTTCGGGCCGTACGCCGCGTTGAGGGTCAGGAACGCGACATAGCGCCCGTCCCCGGACACGACCGGAGTTTCGCCGCGAAAAACCGAGCCGCCCGGCGGCACCGATACGACCTCGACGATGCCGGAGTCGAGATCGACGGCGACGGCGCGGTTGCCGTTGTATTCGGCGCCGAGGGGCGCCCAGTTGGTCGCGGCGCTGGAAAACACCACCGTTCTGCCATCGGACGAGACATCGACGGTGGACGAGTCGCCATTCGCCTCGCCGCCCTCGGGCACGAGGCGTCCGTATATGAATTCCGCCTGCGCGGCATTCGAAAAGCCCAGCGAGGCGGACGCGGACAGGGCGAGGCAAAGCGCGAGCGGGCGAGAAAGACCTGCGAATGGCATGATGAGTTCCGGGTTGGGGTTCGGCAACCTTCTACGCACTTTCGAAGCGATTCCCCGAACGCCGCGTCTCTTGTCTTGCGCACGCCCACCGAGTGGGACGGCGCAACCGTCTCGGACGCGTCGTTCCGCGTCCCGCTCGCCATTCGACGGATTCGCCACCCGGCGCGCTCATCAATCTCTTTATCCGGAACAAGCGATATAATCCCGCCCCTGCCTTCCGCCGAGGGGCGCTGCAGCGGGTTTCCCGCGACGCTCGGCGGGCATGCATTCCATCGCAAGGGCGCCCCGGACGGGTCCGCACATCCGTGCCGACGGTCCGAACCATTCCGGAGATAACGCCATGAACGCTGTCGTCAAGAACGCCCCGTCGCAGGACTTCAAGGTCCGCGACCTCGCCCTGGCCGATTGGGGCCGCAAGGAAATCGACATCGCCGAGCACGAGATGCCCGGCCTCATGTCGATCCGCAAGAAGTACGCCGCCGCGCAGCCGCTGAAGGGCGTGCGCGTGACCGGTTCGCTGCACATGACGATCCAGACCGCCGTGCTGATCGAGACGCTGCGCGATCTCGGCGCCGACGTGCGCTGGGCCTCGTGCAACATCTTCTCGACGCAGGACCACGCCGCCGCCGCGATCGCGGTCAGCGGCACGCCGGTGTTCGCCTGGAAGGGCGAGACGCTGGAGGAATACTGGGACTGCACGCTCGATGCACTGACCTTCCCCGGCAGCAAGGGCCCGCAGCTCGTCGTCGACGACGGCGGCGATGTGACCTTGCTGATCCACAAGGGCCACGAGCTCGAGAACGGCAGCGACTGGGTCAACACGCCGTCCTCGAACCACGAGGAGCAGGTCATCAAGAACCTGCTCAAGCGCGTTGCCAAGGAACGCCCGGGCTTCTGGGCCGGTGTCGTCAAGGAATGGAAGGGCGTCTCCGAAGAGACCACGACCGGCGTGCACCGCCTCTATCAGCTCGCCGAGGCGGGCACCCTGCTGGTGCCGGCGATCAACGTCAACGACTCGGTCACCAAGAGCAAGTTCGACAACCTCTACGGCTGCCGCGAGTCGCTGGCCGACGGCCTCAAGCGCGCGATGGACGTGATGCTGGCCGGCAAGGTCGCGGTCGTGTGCGGCTACGGCGACGTCGGCAAGGGTTCTGCACATTCGCTGCGCGCCTACGGCGCACGCGTGGTCGTCACCGAGATCGACCCGATCAATGCGCTGCAGGCGGCGATGGAAGGGTTCGAAGTGAACACCGTCGAATCGACGCTCGGCCGCGGCGACATCTACGTCACCACGACCGGCAACAAGGACGTGCTCACGCTCGCCCACATGTCACAGATGAAGGACCAGGCGATCGTCTGCAACATCGGCCATTTCGACAACGAGATCCAGGTCGATGCGCTGAACGCATCGGGCGCGACACGGCTCAACATCAAGCCGCAGGTCGACAAGTACACGTTCGCCAACGGCAACGCGATCTTCCTGCTCGCCGAAGGCCGCCTCGTCAACCTCGGCTGCGCGACCGGCCATCCGAGCTTCGTGATGTCGAACTCGTTCTCGAACCAGACCCTCGCGCAGATCGACCTGTGGGCGAACAAGGACACCTACGAGCCCAAGGTCTACATCCTGCCGAAGAAGCTCGACGAGGAAGTCGCGCGCCTGCATCTGGAAAAGATCGGCGTGAAGCTGACCAAGCTCACGACCGAGCAGGCCGCCTACCTCGGTGTGTCGGTCGACGGGCCGTACAAGCCGGATCACTACCGCTACTGATCTTCGGTTCGATCGGTGTTGGAAACGAAACGGGCGCCGAAAGGCGCCCGTTTTGCTCGGGCTCTGCCGACGAACGCTCAGCTTCCATCGGCAACAGGGCGATGTTCGACGCATCGCAAAGACATCCGGGCTCGCCCGCATCGGCTCGCGCGCCAATGCCGGCCCACTCGGCGACGCGAGCCCAATCTGCCGGCCAAGGAAGCACGGTCGACGCTTGCGGCATGCCGCAGCCCGGGTGCTATCGTTCCGCCATGCGCCAACGAACCGACGCCATCCGCTTCGAGGCAAAGCTCCTGCGCCCGGCCGAGCCGAAGAACGCGACGTGGGCCTTCTTCGTTCTGCCGAAGGCCGCGAGCGCCAAGCTGCCGACGCGCAGCATGGTCAGCGTCGACGGCACGCTCGGCGGTACGCCGTTCCAGGCCACGCTCGAGCCCGATGGCGACGGCAGCCACTGGCTGAAGGTCGAGAAGAAGCTGCGCGAAGCGGCTGGCGCGGTCATCGGCGACAGCGTCGCGCTGGAAATCGCACCGGTCGAGGTGGAGCCGGAGCCGGTAGTGCCGCCCGACGTGCGCAAGGCGCTCGCCGCGCATCCTGCAGCAAAGGCTCAGTGGGCCACCTTGACGCCGGTGGGACGGCGCGACTGGATCCACTGGATCACGTCGGGCAAGAAAGCCGAGACGCGCGTGAAGCGCATCGCCGTCACCTGCGACAAGCTCGCTTGCGGGCAGCGCCGCGCGTGCTGCTTCGACCGCTCGGGCAGGTTCAGCAAGGGCAACATGGGCGCACCTGAAGCCGCGGACTAGCCGTTGCCGCTGTCGATCCGGCAACGTCGACACGTGCATCTGGCCACGGCCGCGTCCGAAGCCCGTCGCGGCGATGCGCAGTCCGCCGCCCCCTCTCTTTCGAAGTCTGCGCAACGCGCTCAGCGCCAATTCGCGTTGCGCTCCCAGAACGCCACGCTGCTTCGATACGCTTCGCGATCGAGCGGCACGCCGGAGCCGCCCTCTTCGACCCCGAGCGCATTGCGCATCATCGTGATCGGCGCCATCGGGATTTCCTCGGGCTCGGCCGTGTAGAGACAGCCGACCACGCCCCAGTCCGCATCGATCGGCGAGCCTTCCTTCGCCAGTTGCTCGCGGCTGTAGAGAATCACGACGAGCCAGTTCGCGACCGGCGCCTCGACATTTTCGAACCAGCGCACGAGCACGGGCAATTCCTCCTTCGCGCGCGCTTCGTATGCGCAGCGCAGCAGGTGCCGGTTGGCATCGACGATCGGCACGGTCAGGCAACGCGTCGACGTCCAGTTGCGGTGCACGTGCAGCTTGCAGAACGGCGCGTAGCCATCGAGCACCTTGGACGGCGCCTTCTCGTTGAGGCGGCGCTCGAACGCTTCGGGCGTGCAGTCCTGGATCGTGTTGCGGCGGGGTTCGCGCGGGAACAGGCGCGCGCGGGCGAACGGCGTCAGGAAGATCGACATGGAACACGGCGGCGGAGCGGGCGGATGAGGGTACATCCGATCGGACGACGCCGGACGCTCGCCGGGCCGCGCGGCCACACTGCCCACCAAGATATCGCTTCATCGCGACAAAGAGATATATAATTTGCACCCTGCATTCCTTTTCGTTGCCGCCGATGCCGCCGATCAGTCTCGAATTCTTCCCGCCCAAGACCGACGAACAAAAGGCGACGCTCGAAGCCGCGCTGCCGAGACTCAAGGCGCTGAAGCCGGAATACGTGAGTTGCACATTCGGCGCGGGCGGGTCGACGCTGAGCTACACGCCGGAGACGATCCGCCACTTGCGCGAGGAGCACGGGCTCGATGCCGCGCCGCATCTCTCGTGCATGGGCGGTACGCGCGCGGAGATCCTCACGCTGCTGGGGCGCTATCGCTCAATGGGCTGCACGCGCGTCGTCGCGCTGCGCGGCGACTTGCCCTCGGGCATGGCCACGCATGGCGACTTCCGCTACGCCAGCGACCTCGTCGCTTTCATCCGCGCCGAAACCGGCGATCACTTTCATATCGAAGTGGCTTGCTATCCGGAAGTGCATCCGCAGTCCGACGATGCGCATGCCGACCTGCGCCACTTCAAGATCAAGATCGACGCCGGCGCGAATGGCGCGATCACGCAGTATTTCTACAATGCCGACGCCTATTTCCGCTTCGTCGACGCCGCGCGCGCCGCGGGCATCGACGCGGCGATCGTGCCCGGCATCATGCCGATTTCGAACTTCGGCCAGCTGCGCCGCTTTTCCGAAATGTGCGGCGCCGAGATCCCGCGCTGGCTGGCCAAGCGGTTGCACGCGCTCGGCGACGACGCCGAGGCGATTCGCGATTTTTCCGCCGACGTCGTCGCCGACTTGTGCCATCGCCTCGTCGCCGGCGGCGCGCCGAGCCTGCACTTCTACACGTTGAACCGGGCCAAGGCGACCTTGGCGGTGTGCGACCGCCTCGCAGCACGCTGACGCATCGCACGGCGCGGACGGTGTTAGCCTGCGCGCATGCGCAGCCTCGTTCTCTCATGTTTCGTATTGGCAGGTTTGCCGGCTTCGTCGCCTGCGGCGGCGCAGGACGAGGCCGGCCAGCGCGTGCATCGCTGTGTCGGCCAGCACGGAGAAATCGTGTTCTCCGGGCTTCCCTGCGTTGAAAACGGTGCAACCGACGTGGCCGCCGCGGCGGCCACGTCCGGCGCGGACGCGGCACCTGCCCTTCCCAGCACCTGCCCGGCCTCGCGCGACGAATTGCGCGATCGCATCTCCGCGGCCGTCGCGCGGCGCGACCCCAACGCGCTCGCCGGGCTGCTGCGCTGGAACGGCGTCAGCGGCGGCGCGGCGAAGTCGCGCCTTCACGAGCTCGGCGAGCTCGCGCAGCGGCCGCTACTCGGCATCGAGGCCGGCGCTCTCGCCGGCACTTCCAGCGATACGGACGCGGGCGGCGATGCGCTGCGCGTGCGCACCGGCAGCAACGAAAGCGGCGGCGTGCGCGAGCATACGTTCGGTATCAGCGCGTCCACCGGCTGCTTCTGGCTGACTTGGTAGACGGGCCTTCGCCGACGGCAGCGACTGCTATCATGTCGCGCTTTTTCTTCCGGCGGACCCGCACATGGCGCAGCACTATCCCGAACACATCTGGCAGAACGGCCGCATCAAGCCCTGGGCCGACGCGACCGTGCACGTGATGGCGCATGCGCTGCACTACGGCTCGTCGGTCTTCGAAGGCATTCGCAGCTACGAGACACCGAAAGGTCCGGCGATCTTCCGACTGACCGACCATATCAAGCGCCTGTTCGCGTCCGCGAAGATCTACGACATCGTCATTCCGTATTCGGTCGCCGAGATCAGCGCCGCCTGCCGAGAAGTGATCCAGGCGAACGGCCTGACCAAGGCCTATCTGCGCCCGGTCGCGTTCCGCGGCCTGGGCGGCTTCGGCCTCTCCGCCGAAACGCCGACCGACGTCGCCGTCGCCGCCTGGGAAATGGGTCCCTACCTCGGCGCCGGCGTGCTCGAGCAGGGCATCGATGCCTGCGTATCGAGCTGGCAGCGCTTCGCGCCGAACACGATCCCGGCGGGCGCCAAGGCGGGCGGCAACTACCTGTCCGGCCAGCTGGTCGCGCGCGAGGCGCGCCGCCTCGGCTTCGGCGAAGGCATCGCACTCGCCTCGACCGGCTTGCTCAGCGAAGGCGCCGGCGAAAACCTGTTCCTGGTGTTCGACGGAGCGCTGCACACGACGCCGGTCAGCGCCGCGCTGCTCAATGGCATCACGCGCAACACGATCATCACGCTCGCACGCAGCGTCGGCCTCGAAGTGATCGAGCGCGACATCCCGCGTGAATATCTGTACCTGTGCGACGAGCTGTTCATGTGCGGCACCGCCGCCGAGATCACGCCGATCCGCTCGGTGGACGGCAAACCGGTCGGTGCAGGCAAGCCTGGCCCCGTCACGCATCGCATACAGGACCTGTTCTTCGGCCTGTTCAGCGGCAAGACGAAGGACCAATGGGGCTGGCTGGAGCCGGTCTGATGACCGGAACATTCCCAGCCGTCACATGCACGTCGGGGGCGCGTCGAATCCGTTGTCGAAAATGCCGTCGCCCTGCTGAACTTCATAGGCGCCGATGTCGGCCGCCGCTCCCGACACGCGCGCAAACGGCGCGCCGCGTTGGTCGAAGGGGCTGAGTCCGGTCGCGAAGCTGTTGCCTGCGTCGATGGCGGGACTGCCGCGGTACGGTGCATGCGTTTGGGTTGGACCGCCGTTGTCGTGCAATGGACGTAGCTGCGGGCACACATCGGTCGTCACCCTGGGCTCCAGGCCGATCCACTGGGTTGCGAATGCCAAGTTATTTCCGCCGCTGGTCGGCGTGCCGTTGGTGCCTTGCGGCGTGAACTTTGCCACGCCGATATCGTCCGGCACGGGAGGCGTACCGTACGTATTGTTCGAGAACACCGAACTTTGCAACGTCACCGCCTTGAACGTGGAGTTGACCGGGTCGGCACCGGCGTCGGAGATGGTGAGGCCAGGTGCGTAATGCCGCGATCCGGAGCTGGTGGCAGAACCTGCCGTGTTGAAGGCCACGGTGGAATTGTAGACGTGGATCGTTCCGGCATTCGTGAAAGCGCCGCCAACGCGAAGGGTAGCGAGATTGCCGGACACGGTGCTGTTGAGCAGTTCGAACGTAGCGGATTGACTGTTCAATGCCGGGTTCGCATACAAGCCTCCCCCAATCATTGCGGAGTTGCCCGAAACCGTGGAGGCGATGACCACCAGGTTGCCGAAGGCGCGCACGCCGCCGCCAGAACCGGTCTGCGCCGAATTCCCGCTGACGGTACTGTTGGCAAGGACGGCGTAACCGTAGGTAAAAATCCCGCCGCCACCGCCATCGACGTTGCCAGAGTTGGACGCGACATTGCCGGCGATGTCGCTGTACTTGGCGAAGACGCCTGTATGGGCGTAGATGCCGCCGCCACGCACAGCGCCCTGCACGGCACCCGCATGGCACGAATGGACCGCGACACGGCTCAGGTTGACCACGCCGTTCGAGGCGATGCAGCCACCGGAAGCCGACACTCCCAGGGGGGGATGGAGATAGCCGTTGGCCACGCTGAGATCGTTCACGCTCAACGTACCGGTGCCGCTGTGACGCAGGACGCGGTCGTTGCTGCCTGAAAGGGTGAGCAACGCCTTGCCCGGTCCGTTCACGGTGACGTCGGCCTGCGCAAGGACGACAGCGCCGGTGGCCAGCGTAATCGTGCCGCACGTCAGCGTGGACATGTCGATCGTGTCGCCGCTGACCGCATTCGCTGCTGCGTAGCGCAGGCTGCCGATCGTGCCGGCGCCGACGTTGGCTTCGTCGCAGGTGTCCACCGTCCAGGCGGTGGCGGCGACGGCGCTGGCCGAGACGCCCAGGCAGAAGATCGCCGCGAGGCTGGTCGCGAGCGGTTTGCGACGCGCCGATGCGCACGCAAGCGAAGTCGATTCGAACATGACGCTCTCCAGGCGGAATTGCTGCGCGGCCCCTGTGCGGCGGGCTCCAACCTGGAAATACGGAAAAGGGGGCCGGAAACCTCAAGCCGGGGATGCGAATTGCAACGTCGCCGTCGCACCGCCCTGCGGGCGAGGCGCGAGCGTGACGTTCCAGCCATAGAGTTCGCACAGGCGCCTGACGATCGCCAGACCGAGTCCACCGCCCTTGCCGACGGTTGTGCCACGCACGCCGCGCTCGAACAGCTTGTCGGCGTCTTCCGGCTTGATGCCGGGTCCTGTGTCCTCGATCGTGACACGGCCGTAGCCGACGGTGACGATGACTTCGCCGGCCTGCGTGTACTTGAACGCATTGCCGATCAGGTTGCTGAGCGCAACGGCAACCACCGATGACGGCGCCGCGGTGGCGAGTGCACCCTCGATCTCGACGCGCACCTGCACCGGCTTGTTGTTGATGTGCGGCCGCTGCGCATCGACGACCTGCTCGACGACCTTGGCGACGTCGGTCGTCTCGCCGTCGGTCGGCGCCTGCCGTTCGCGCCGCGAGAGCAATAGCAACGCGTCGATCAGCTCGGTCGACTGGCGCACCGCGCGCTCGATGCGCTTGAGGCGCTCGCGCAGCTTGTCGGTGAGCTCGGGCGAGCCCTGCAGCAGCTCGGTCGTGCTCGCGATGACCGCCAGCGGCGTGCGCAGTTCATGGCTGACGTCGGCGTTGAACTCGCGGTCGCGCTGGACCATTTCGGTGAGGCGGTTGGAGTAGTCATCCAGCGTCGCAGCGAGCTGGCCGACTTCGTCGTCGGCGAAGTGCTGCTGGAGCAGTTCGGGTTTTCCGCTTCGACTCATCGCCTGCACTCGGCTTGCCAGATCGATGACCGGACTCATGACGCGAACCGACAGCCAGCTTCCGATCACCAATGACAGAATCGAGAACGCCAGAACCGCCAGCACCAAGCCCATGAGGAGCAGGCGCTGCGCATGCTTCTCCTGCGCGGTGTCGTATTGCAGAAAGAACCAATAGTGTTCGTCCTTGCGCACCGCGACCTTGTAGACCTCGCGGCCGCCCTTCCCGTCAGGTTCGTTCAAGTCGTAGACGCCATTGGCAAGATCACGCCACGCGAACGGTACATTGGCGAACTTGCGCTCGCTGAATACGAAGCCCTGGATCTTCTGGAATTTGGCCAGATCCTGGCTGGGGTCCGCATAGAATTGCTGCGAGTAGTCGGCGACGTTCTTCGCCAGGGCTTCGCCGATGAGCTTGTCTTCCAGCCAGTCGCGCAGCAATACGGCGCTGATGGCGAAAACGGCAGTCAGGCCGAGTCCGAACAACGCAAACGAGATGATGATTCGGCTGCGGAGCCTACGCCGGTAGCGCATCCGGATCGACCATGCGGTAGCCGATGCCGTGGCGCGTCTGGATCAACGCCTTCTCGAACGGTTTGTCGATGGCGGCGCGAAGGCCATGGATGTGCACGCGTAACGAATCGCTGTCCGGCAGCTCCTCGCCCCAGACGCGCGTTTCCAGCTCCTGCCGCGTGACGACCGACGGCACGGCCTCCATCAGCGACTGCAGCAGCTTGAGGCCGATGGGATTCAACTGGATCTGCTTGCCGGCGCGGCTGATCGTGAGGGTGTCGAGGTTGTAGGTGAGATCGGCCAGTTGCAGCAGCCGGCTCTTGTTGCCCTTGCCGCGGCGGCCGAGCACTTCCAGGCGCGCGGCCAGCTCCTGCAGCGCGAAAGGCTTCACCATGTAGTCGTCTGCGCCGGAGTCGAAGCCGGTCAGCTTGTTGTCCAGCGTGTCGCGCGCGGTCAGCATCATGACCGGCGTCTGGCGCTTCGCTTCCTGCCGCAGCTTTCGGCAAACCTCCAGGCCGTCCATTCCGGGCAGGCCGAGGTCGAGCACGATCACGTCGAAGTCGTTCACCACGGCCAAATGCAGGCCCGTGACGCCGTCGCCGGCGAAATCCACGACGTGGCCCTTGTCGGCGAGGAAGTCGCCGATGTTCGCGGCGATGTCGCTGTTGTCTTCAATGACCAGAATACGCATGGGCCGCTAGCTTAACGCGGAAGTCCTTTGCTGCGGAGGGAATTCGTTTGGGGTGGCTCGGGCGGGACGGCGCCCGCAAAGAAAATGGCCCAAGGAGGTGTCATTGGGGGAACACACCTCGCTTGGGCCAAAAAGCTACTGCCCCGATTACCGTAATCTGCCAGTCACCTGACCTGACTTAGGAGTGTCGAGCAAACTACAGTGGGATCAATATAGGCAGGCAGTGATTAAAGCTTCGTTAAGCCCTTCTGATGCTTGCGTTAACCGCGCCGGCCGGAAATGGCGTGCACCAGCCGGTCATTCGCGCGTGTAGGTCTTCGCTTCCATTCCTTCTGCGATATCGCGGCAGATGTGCGTGCCGGTGGGCGTCACGCAGGTATCCCGGTTGATCGCTTCCCGCGGCGCGAACACGAAACTCTGCGTATAGCGTGTCGAGCGGTCTTTCGCGATCGTCGAGGGGTCGAAGCGCCACTGCCGCAGCGCGCGTTCGGCAGCGCGGCCGAACGAGCTGTCGGCGTCCTCGCCGAGGAGCCGAATATCGTGGACCGAGCCATCGGCGGCGATGGTGAAACTGGCATTGATGTGCACGGTCTGCCGCGACGACCCCGGGAAGGACGGCGTCACGGTGCGGAGCGCGACGGGCCTGGGTGGCTCCGCGGCAGGGGCAGGCGCGGCCACATGCCGCGGGACCTGCACGGCCGATGCCGGCACTGCCGGTTCCGCCGCCACGTTCGCCACGGCAAGACTTGCGACCGGCGGCGCGACCTGGTTTTCCTGCGCAATCGCCGGAGCGGGCGCGACCGTCGCGGGCACCGGCGTGTTGTCGACGCGCCGATCGTTCAGATCATCGGCGCTCGCCGGGGGCGCCGCGACCGCTGCCGCCGCCGGGACGAAAGCGGGCAGGAAGGGTTTGCTTGCGGGCTCCACCTTCGGCGGCGGCGGCGCGGCGACCGCTGCCGGACGCAGGCGCGGGGGGCTGAAGGCCAACGTCGCGGTCGCCAGCGTCAAGGCAGGCGGCGCTTGCAGCCAGTCGGCCGGCAGGCGCGTCGCGATCGTAAAATCCTCGCCGGCGCGTTCGATGCGCAAGGCAGTCAGCAGCGAAACGCCGAGCACGCCGACGATGAGCAGCCAGCGCCCCGGGCCTTGCGCGTCCATGGTCAGGCGCGAGGCCGGCATGCCCACGATACGGCGCACGCGCTCGAGCAGCTCGCCGCCGTTTGCGGCCAGTGCCAGTGCGCCCGATGATTGACGAAGGTCCTCCAGCGCCGCCAGCGCATGCGCATAGTCGCGTGGTGCGCCCACATCCGAACCGAGTACCAGCTTGTCGCAGCAAAGCTCGCGTTCGTTGCGGACCTCACGCGAGATCCAGTGCACGACCGGGTGATAGAAGAAAACCGTCTCGACGAGCACCTGGGCGAAATTCACCAGATGATCGTAGCGGCGCAGATGGCACAGCTCGTGCGCCACGATCAGCTCGATCTGCTGGCGCGGAAATCCGAGCACGACCGCGGCCGGCAGCAGCACGACGGGCCGGAGCCAGCCGACCAGCATCGGCGTGTCCACGCGTTCGGACACGAGCACGCGCACGCGCTGCAGGATCGCGAACCGCTTCTTCAGCGACAGCAGGGCGGCGTCGAGCTCGACGCTCGATTCCGCCCAGCTCTGGGTGAGTCGCATCAGCGCGCGCCACTGCCAGACGATGCGGCCTCCCATCGCCAGCACGCCGCCGGCCCACAGCAGGACCAGCCACGGCATCGTCGCTTCGATCACGCTGGAGAACTGCGTTCCTGCAACATCGACGATGGCCGACACGCCGGCCGCTACGGTGGTGCCGGCCTGGGCGACGGAGGTCGCCGCGTCGGTGGCGTCGACGTTCCACGGGCGCATCGCCAGGAACGTGGCGATCGGCCAGAGGGTCAGCGCGGCCAGTGCAGCGAGGCCGGCGCCGTAGCGCGCGGTGCAATGCGCGCGTGGGATCAGTGCGCGGACGGCCGCGAAGGCCGCCCCGATCACCAATCCTTGCCAGATGAAATGCAACAGCGTCCACCCGAGCGCCTGGATCCAGGGCAGCCATTCGGCGAACGCGGCGTTCATGTCTTGCTACCGTCGAGCTTGTCGAGCAGCGCGCGGATCTCCTCGACTTCTTCGCGGGTCGCCTTCGGCCTGCCGCCGAGCGCCTGCAGCACGAGCTGCGACGGCGACCCGTCGAAGACGCGCTGCACCATGTCGAGCAGGAACCGCTTCTGCGTGCGCTCCTTGCTGATCGCAGGGCGGAACACGTGGGCGCGCTCGGAATCGTCGCGCAGGACCAGGCCCTTGGCGTGCATGATCTGCAAGAGCTTCAGCGCCGTCGTGTAGCCGGCACCCTCCTCGCGGTACAGCGCCTCGTGGACGTCGCGGACCGTGCTTTCGCCGCGCTCCCACAGGAAATTGAGGATGCCGAGTTCGGCATCCGTCGGCTTGGGAAGATTTTCGGGTTTGGTCACGCTTGCACCTCTTTGGCTACGCCACCGTCCGCCAGGGCGCCATCATATTCGCATTGGCGCCCGCAGCGAACTCGTTTCGCCGACTAGCCGCCGCCGCGCAGCTGACCCTGCACGTCCTGCCGGCGCCGGAAATCCTGCGTGTCGTTCTGCCGGCGCTGGGCCATCTCGGAAGCGGTGCGGCAGGTCTTGATCGGAATGTTGGAACCGACCGGCCGTTCGCTCTTGCAGATCAGCCTTTCGCCGTCGCGCTTGCTCAGGATCGCGTTGACTTCCTGTTGCGCGTTGAACATGCGCGTCTTGTCCTCGTCGTTCATGTGCGCGACGTCGCCGTTCTTTTCGAACATGCGGCCCATCTCGCTGAGCTTGGCGTCGACCTGGCTGCGCTCGCCGGCATTGATCTCCGAATACCGCCCTCCCCCCTCCATCTGCTTGCGGACCCAGGTCGACACCGTGTCGAACGACGCCTTGGTGTCGGCATTGACGGCCGGGGTGGTTTCTTCTTTGGCAAAAGCGGTCGAGGCGATGAACGAGGCGACCAGCGCCGCGATGAGCAAACCTGATTTCATGTACGAACTCCTGCAATAACGAAGAATTGGGGTCTTGCCGCACCGACGATCGAAGGCGGATCGCGGTCCGGCTCGAAAGCCCGCCCGCGATTCGATCGTTCGAACGGCACGTCCATCCGCGCAGACTCGTCGAACGATGCCCCAGACTCGAAGCGAACGACCATCCGCACGACACCGAAGAAGGTAGTGCACGACGATCCTAGAATCGTCGCCGCCGACTTGTCAACGTCTTTCTTCGTACTACTTCCGTCGTTGTCCACGCCTGGTCGGCGGCGCGGATCGGCCGGCGCCCTTCGTCACGTAGTCGATGACCGCTCCGGCCACGTCGATGCCGGTGGAACCTTCGATACCCTCCAGGCCGGGCGACGAGTTGACCTCCAGCACCAGCGGGCCGCGCCGGGAGCGCAGCAGGTCGACGCCGGCCAGGCCCAGATCCATCTGTCCGGCCGCGCGCACGGCGATCTCGCGCTCGGCGGCGGTCAGTTCGACCGCGCTGGCGCTGCCGCCGCGATGGATGTTGGCGCGAAAATCTCCTTCCGGCGCCTGTCGCTGCATCGCAGCAACGACTTTTCCGCCGACCACGAAGCAGCGCAAATCCGCGCCCTTCGCCTCGCGTACGAATTCCTGCACGAGGAAGTTCGCATACAGGCCGCGCAGCGCCTCGATCATGCCCTGGGCGGCGGAGCGCTTTTCGGCGAGCAGAACGCCCTGCCCCTGCGCGCCTTCGTTGAGCTTGATCACGTGTGGCGGCTCGCCGAGCATCGCGAGCAGGTCGCCGGTGTCGTCCGGATTGTCGCCGAACACCGTGGTCGGCAGATCGATGCCCTCGCGCGCCAGCAGCTGCATCGTGCGCAGCTTGTCGCGTGCTCGCAGGATCGCGTCCGAACCGTTCGGCGTATACACGCCCATCATCTCGAACTGGCGCACCACGGCGGTTCCGTAGAACGTGATCGAGGCGCCGATGCGCGGTATCACGGCATCGATGCCGCGCAGCACGCGGCCCTTGTAATGCATCTCGAACTTGCCGGCCGCGATGCGCATGTAGCAGCGCAGCGGATCGAGCACGCGCACGCTGTGTCCGCGCGCGCGCGCGGCCTCGACCAGGCGCACCGTCGAGTAGAGCCGTGCGTTGCGCGAAAGAATGGCGATCTTCATGGTCTTCTTCATGTCGGCACCGTGCCGGCACGCAGCGGTCGCGGTGAGGTATAGGAAAGCGCGGCATCGACGCTGAAACGCCCGTGCAGCGCACTGCGCCCCAGCAGCAGCGGAAACAGCATCGCCCGCCGGTCTGTCAAATTGATGGCGGTCGTGAAACGCAGGCCGGCCAGCGCGACGTCGGCTTCGACGAACCAGCGTTCGCTGCGGTGGCCGCCTGAATCGGTGACCGGGCGGCGATCGACCACGCGCGCCTGGCACGCGACCAGCCGCGTCCCGCGCCGGCGCGGACGCACCAGGAAGCGCACGAATTGCACGCCGTCTTCGTGGATGGCCTCAAGCGACTCGACGTGCAGCGAAGACGACCGTGCGCCGGTGTCCAGCTTGGCCTTGATGGCCGCTATCCCGAACGTCGGCAAAGCCACCCACTCGCGCCAGCCGAGCGGCGGGCAGGCGGTGGACCGGGTCGGCTGGGCAAACCGAAGTGAGAAGGAATCAGAAGGCATTCGCGGCTGGAGCGGGTGATGGGAATCGAACCCACGTTCGCAGCTTGGGAAGCTGCTGTCTTACCATTAGACGACACCCGCGGGTCGCGACAGGGTAGCCGCGGCCGCGCGAGGCGACAAGCGGGAGGGGACGCTCCGGCGGGCGGCGCTGAATCGGCGCTAAGCGGTTGGGCGAAACGGTCCGAAAGCCGAAGTGCGGAAAGTCGTCATTCAGCGGATTTCGCTGATAGTGTGCGCAGCCTGCCAGCGCGGGCGGCCGATGCGTAGGGGAGAGCGAATCCCACCGAAACTGCGGCTGGCGTAGGCTCCAGGAGAGTAATTCATGTACACGAAGCGTCGTTCCAATCCATGGGCGTGGTGCGCCGTGCTGGCGCTCGCCGCCGGTCTATCCGCCGGCGCGGCGCGAGCCGATGACGATCCGCCCGATCGCGTGGCGCGCGTCAGTTTCTTGAGCGGCAGCGTGAGCTTCCAGCCGGCCGGCGACGACCAGTGGGCGGAAGCATCGTTGAACCGCCCGCTCGTCACTGGGGACAAGGTCTACACGGACAAGGACTCGCGCATCGAGCTCGAAATCGGCTCCGCCGATATCCGCCTCGACCAGGGCAGCACGTTCAACCTGCTCAACCTCGACGACGACACTGCGCAGATCGAACTGACCGAGGGCACGGTGAACCTGCACGTGCGCCGCATCGGTTCCGGCCAGAGCTACGAGATCGATACGCCGACGCTGGCGTTCGTCGTCAACCAGCCGGGCAACTATCGGGTCGACATCGCGCCGCAGGGCGATTCGACGATGGTCACGGTGTTCGACGGCGACGGCGACGTCTACGGCGAGAACAACGCCAGCTACAGCGTGCGCGCCGGCAACACCTATCGCTTCAACGATTCGGCGCTGCACGACTACGAAGTGCTCGACCTGCCGCGCGGCGACGACTTCGACCAGTGGTGCTCGACGCGCAACCAGCGCTACGAGCGCTCGGTCTCGCGCCAGTACGTGTCCGAAGACGTGATCGGCTACACCGATCTCGACGACTCCGGTTCGTGGAGCACGGCGCCGGAATACGGCAACGTGTGGTACCCCAATACCGTCGAAGCCGACTGGGCGCCCTACCGCTCCGGCCATTGGTCGTGGATCGATCCGTGGGGCTGGACCTGGGTCGACAACGCGCGCTGGGGCTTCGCGCCGTTCCACTACGGCCGCTGGGCCTACATCGGCAATCGCTGGGGCTGGTGCCCGGGCGCCTATCGCGGCGGACGTTCGATCTATGCGCCGGCACTGGTCGCATTCGTCGGCGGCGTCGGCATATCGGTCGGCGGCGGCGGCCCGGTCGGCTGGTTCCCGCTCGGCCCGCGCGAGGTCTACGTGCCGTGGTACCACGGCTCGCGCAACTACTTCACCAACATCAACGTGCGCAACACCACGTTCGTCAACAACACCTACATCACCAACGTCTACAACAACTATTCGCGCGGACGCCCGATCACCGGCGTCAACTACGCCTATCGCGGCAACCTGACCGCGGTGCCGCGCGATGCATTCGTCGGCGCCCGTCCGGTCGCCGCCGCGCGCGTTCAGATCAACGATCGCGAACTGCGCAACGCGCAGGTGGTCAGCCGCCTCGGCGTCGCGCCGACCCAGGCCAGCTTCGCCGGCAACGCCGGGCGCGGCCGTGCCGCTCCTGCTGCGGCCGTGATGGATCGCCGCGTGATTGCACGCACGGCGCCGCCGGCACGTTCGGCACCGATCGCTTCGCGCATCCAGGCCATCGAACGCAACGGCGCGCAGCCGTTGCCGGCGAGCCAGGCGCGGGCCGTCGTGGCGCGTCCGGGCACGAACGCGGTGCAGAACCGCGCCGTGAATTCGCGTGTCCAGCTGGTCGGTCAGAACAACGCCGCCAAGCCGCAACCGCTGCCGGCGCGCGGCACCGCGGCCGTCGGCACGCAGCGCCCGAACGTCGCCAACGACCGTGGCACCCTGACAGGTCCTCGCGGCCCGCAGACGCCGACGAGTCCGGCGAACGCGAATCGCGGCCCGGTCGCCAGCCCGGCCAATCCGGGTGCGAACACCGTTCAGCGCGGGCAGTCGAACGGCCAGGATCGCAGCTCGCTGCCGTCGTCGCGCTTCGCGCCGCACACGGGCTCGCCGGCGAACGGCAACAATCCTGCCGTGACGCGCAGCGCCCAGCCCGGCGCGAATGCGACGAACCGCAACCTGCCCAATTCGGTGCAGCGCGGTTCGAGTTCGACGCCGGCCGATCGCGGCAATGCGCAGACGCAGGTGCAGCGCCAGACGATGCCGCAGCGATCGACGAATCCGACGATCGACCGCGGCAACGCGACGTCGCCGCAGTCGCGTGAAATCCAGCGCAGCACGTCGCCGGCGCAGAACGCGACACGCAACGTCCAGCAGCCCCAGGTGCAGCGCAGCGTGCAGCAGCCGCAGGTTCAGCGCAGCGTCCAACAGCCACAGGTGCAACGCAGCGTGCAGCAGCCGCAGCAATACCAGCAGCAGCGCAGCGTTCAGCAGCCGCAGGTACAGCGCAGCGTGCAACAGCCGCAGCAGTACCAGCAGCGCAGCGTGCAGCAGCCGGTGCAGCAGCCGCGCAACAACCCGCAACCGCAGGTACAGCGCCAGCCGCCTCCGCAACAGCGCGAGCAACGTGGCGAACGCGGCGGCAAGGACAAGGACAAGGACGGCCACTGAGTCCTGGCGTTTCGGACCTCGACGCCGCGCATCGCGCGGCGTCTTTTTTTCTGCCGGGCGCAATGAGCCAGCCCGCAGCCTTGCGTTTACAATGAAACGATGAAAATCGTCCTCAATGGGGAGGATCGCGAGATCGCCCCTTCCACGTCGCTGCAGCAGTTGCTCGAACTCGCCGGGTACGCGCAGCGCCGCGTCGCGATCGAGATCAACCGTGAAATCGTACCGCGCAGTCGCCACGGCTCGCACACGCTCAGTCCCGGCGACCGCGTGGAGATCGTCCACGCGATCGGCGGCGGTTGAATGCATGCGCGGCGCGTCGAGGTCCGCCATGCGCGACGTCGATCGCCCGCTGCCGGGTGCGAAGGTTCGGATCGGCGGTTTCCGGTCGCATGCCGATCGCACCGACTGCAGCCGAACGCACGCACCGACGAACTCGACTCCCTTTCCTTGAATCCGCCCCGTGGATCGAATGAACGCCGAAACGCTCATCCCCAACCTTCACGCCGACCCCTTGATCGTGGCCGGCAAGCCGTATCGTTCGCGCCTGCTGACCGGGACCGGCAAATTCAAGGATCTCGACGAGACGCAGCGCGCCACCGCAGCGGCCGGCGCCGAGATCGTCACCGTCGCGATCCGCCGCATGAACATCGGCCAGAACGCGAACGAGCCGAACCTGCTCGACGTCCTGCCGCCGTCGCACTACACGATCCTGCCGAACACCGCCGGCTGCTACACGGCCGATGACGCGGTGCGCACCTGCCGGCTCGCGCGCGAACTGCTCGACGGGCACACCCTGGTCAAGCTCGAAGTGCTCGGCGATGCCAGGACCCTGTTCCCTGACGTCGTGCAGACGCTCGCCGCGGCGGAGATCCTGGTCAAGGACGGCTTCGAGGTCATGGTCTACACGTCGGACGATCCGATCCTGGCCAAGCGGCTGGAAGACATCGGTTGCGTCGCGGTGATGCCGCTGGCAGCGCCGATCGGCTCCGGGCTCGGCATCCAGAACCGCTACAACCTGCTCGAGATCATCGAGAATGCGAAGGTGCCGATCATCGTCGACGCTGGCGTCGGCACGGCGTCCGACGCGGCCATCGCAATGGAGCTCGGCTGCGACGGCGTGCTGATGAACACCGCGATCGCCGGTGCCCGCGATCCCGTGCTGATGGCGCATGCGATGAAGCTGGCCATCGAGTCCGGCCGCGCAGCGTTCCGTGCGGGGCGCATTCCGCGCAAGCGCTATGCCTCGGCGTCGAGTCCGCTCGACGGCACGATCGGCTGACCGGCGTGACCGAACCGGGCGACCAGGACGCGCGCGATCGCCGCATCCGCAGCTTCGTGCTGCGCCAGGGGCGTTTCACGCCGGCGCAGCAGCGTGCATTCGACCAGCACTGGTCGCGCTATGGGCTCGACGTCGCCGGCGCCGCGCGCGATTTTGCCGACGTGTTCGGACGGCGCGCGCCGCTCGTGCTGGAGATCGGCTTCGGCAACGGCGAACAGTTGCTGCATTCGGCCATGGTGGAACCCGCGCGCGACTTCATCGGCATCGAGGTGCACCGCCCCGGCGTCGGCCGTCTGATGAACGGCCTCGCCGAGGCCGGCGTCTCGAACGTGCGCCTGTACAACCATGACGCGGTCGAAGTATTGCAGCACGAGATCGGGCCCGATGCGCTCGCCGAAGCGCGCATCTACTTCCCCGACCCGTGGCACAAGAAGCGGCACAACAAACGCCGCCTGATCCAACCCGATTTCCTGACCCTGCTGGCCACCCGCGTCGCTGCCGGCGGGCGCTTGCATCTGGCGACCGACTGGGCCGACTATGCCGAGCAGATGCGGGACCTGCTCGCCGCGGCACCGGGATGGCGGCCGGACCCGCAGCACGCCTCGCCCTCGGAGCAGCCCCCATGGCGCATCGAAACGCATTTCGAACGCCGCGGCCTGCGTCTCGGGCACGGCGTGTGGGACTTCGTGCATGAACGCGCCTGAGCCACGCTGACCGCCCGGCCACAACAAGAAATCACTGCCCCGAATGGATGCCGGCCTGACCCTCACCACCAACATGGCACTCGTGTTCGCGCTGCTCGCGTTCACCGTGCTGATGCTGGTGCTGGAATGGATCCGTGCCGACCTCGTCGCCCTGCTCGTCATCGTCGTCATCGGCATCACGCGCCTGCTGCCGGTCGAGCAGCTGTTCGAGGGCTTCGCCGGCAACGCCGTCATCTCGCTGATCGCGGTCATGATCATGGGCGCGGGCCTGGACCGCACCGGCGTCCTGAGCAAAGCGGCTTCGTTCATCCTGCGCCTGGCCGGCGGCGTCGAGTCGCGCGTCTCGCTGCTGATCAACGCGATGGTCGGCAGCCTCTCGGCGGTGATCCAGAGCCAGGCGCTCAGCGCGCTTTTCCTGCCGGTGGTGAGCCGCATCAGCGCGCGCACCGGCCTGCCGTTGAAACGGCTCCTGCTGCCGATGGCGTGCATGATCCTGTGCGGCACGAACATCACGATGATCTCGAACTCGCCGCTGATCCTGCTCAACGACCTGATCTCGAGCGCGAATCGCAACCTGCCCTCGGGCGCGCAGACGATCCAGACCTTCACGCTGTTCTCGATCGCGCCGATCGGCATTCCTCTGCTGCTCGCCGGCCTCGCCTATTTCGCGCTGTTCACGCGTCGCCTGCTGCCGAGCGACGAAGATCGCCAGAAGGTCACGCCGGGACGCACCGAGACTTACTTCGCCGAGACCTACGGCATCGACGGCGAAGTGCTCGAACTGGTCGTGACGACCGACAGCCCGCTGGTCGGCATGAGCGTCGGCGAGGTCGAGCAGCTGCGCGGCGCGCCGCTGATCCTGGCGTTGAAGACCGGCAACGAAGCGCGCCTGGCTCCGCCGGGCGACCAGATGATCTGGGTCGGCAGCGTGCTCGGCGTGCTCGGCAAGCGCGAGGCGGTCAACGATTTCGCCAACAACCAGCTGTGCCACGTGCAGACGCGCCTGCGCAATTTCGCCGACCTGTTCAATCCGACCCGCGCCGGCATTTCCGAAGCGGTGATCCCGCCGAACTCGCGCTGGATCAAGAAGGCCGTCGGCGAGCTGCGCCTGCGCAAGACGCACGGCATCTCGGTTCTCGCGGTCAATCGCGGCGACCAGGTGTTCCGCGAGGACGTGCGCAAGGTCGCGCTGCGCGCCGGCGACACGCTCGTCCTGCACAGCTTCTGGCGCGATCTGGCGCAGACCGCCGAGTCGCACGACTTCGTCGTCGTCACCGACTATCCGAAGGACGAGCAGCGGCCAGCGAAGATCTGGTACGCGGTCGCGTTCTTCGGGCTCGCCATGGGGCTCGGGCTGTTCACCGACATCAAGCTCTCGGTCGCGATGCTGGCAGGCGCGGTCGGCATGCTGCTGTCCGGCGTCCTCAACATGGACGAGGCCTACGGCGCGATCAACTGGAAGACGATCTTCACGCTGGCCTGCCTGGTGCCGCTCGGCTGGGCGATGGATTCGACCGGCGCCGCGGCGTGGATTGCGCAGGAAGTGCTGGTCTATCTCGGACGCTGGCCGCAATGGGGCCTGCAGGCGGTCGTCGCGATCCTCGCGCTGCTGTTCTCGCAGGTCGTTTCCAACGTCGGCGCGACCGTAATGATGGTGCCGATGGCGATCAACGTGGCGCTCGCCTCGGGCGGCAATCCGGCGGTATATGCGCTGGTCGTCGCGATTTCGACGTCGAACTCGTTCGTCATCCCGAGCGCCAATCCCGTCATCACCATCGTCGCCGGCCCGGGCGGCTATCGCGCGCGCGATTTCCTTCGCGTGGGCATTCCGCTGACCGTGCTGATGCTGGTCGTGATGCTCGCCGCCGTGAACCTCGTGTTCAACCGCTGAACGCGGCGAGGCGCACGTCGCCGTCGATGATCTCGATCGGCATCGCGACCAGTCCGCTGCGGCACGGACCGCCGAGGCAGGCGCCGCTGTCGACCGCGAACGTCGCGCCATGCGCGGCGCAGATCAGGCGGCCGTCGCGCACCAGGAAGCGGCCAGGCGCGTAGTCGAGGTTGCGGCCTGCGTGCGGGCATTCGTTGTGATAGGCGAACGCGCGCCCGCCCTGGCGCAGCACGATCAGTTCGAAGCCGCCGGCTTCGGACTCGACATGCGCCAAAACCGCGTCGCCGTCGGGAATCTCGTCGAGCCGGCACAGCGGCTGGGATTTGTTCATACCTGGCTTTCAGCACTTGTCGCCGTGGCGCGCGGACCCATAATGTCGGAACGTGCTGCCGCAACGGATGGCGGGGCGCGATTCTGACATACGGAGTTTCGGCATGTTCTTCTACGGCCCGTTCCGCGCGTTCCGCCCGCGCCATCCGGTCGCCCGCTTCGTGACCGGCGTGCTCGGCGCGATCGCGGTGCTGCTGTTGATCGCG
>Ga0105249_10000848_pt1 | contig 27300 bp, 32 predicted proteins | sample KBSS44metaG_FD_81522 | JGI IMG/M metagenome (GOLD analysis project Ga0105249, IMG submission 81522) | Switchgrass rhizosphere microbial communities from Kellogg Biological Station, Michigan, USA - KBS S4-4 metaG | ecosystem: Host-associated > Plants > Roots > Rhizosphere > Soil | place...
ATCCCACGGGTCAGTCGGCTCATCGCTTGTGACATATAACGACGAACCCGACGCAATATTGATAACCCAATAACCATTAGCTACATCGTGGAAAAGAGCGTGAGCGTGACCAGATGGATCAGGCGTCTGTCCGGTCAATGTCCAATAGGGCAAGTCAATATCATCTAATCCTGAATATTGATAAGTACCATTTACCGCACTCGTTCCCGCTCCGCTTACAATAACGTCCGCAAGTGGCACAAACCCCGCGCCCGACGCCGTGCCAGTAACCACCCGGCCAACGGGTTGCAATTGTACGGGAATTACGGAATCCGATAATGGCGTCACGGGTGACAATGCACTGATTGTATCGTTCAGTTGCACACCGTATAATTCAGCTTGATTATTTGTTGCTGCCATATTTATTCCTTATGCGAATTGCGGTATAATAGAAACAGCCCGTTGGAAAGAATGCATCAATCCAACGAGCCTAACCAAATATTTTTCTACTAAGGAGAAAAACAAATGACCTATCGTAAGTTTATCAGAATCCCCATTACACGCGGAATTCTTGCTCGCATCTTTTCCAAAGTAAAAATTTCGACCGAACTTTTCTATAACGGAGAACCGTGCTGGGAATGGACGGGCTATCGTAATGACCGAGGCTATGGCGTCAAGTATTACCAAAACAAGTCTCGACTGGCTCATAATGTCATTTTTCAGTTGTTTTATAAAATTCTTGAACCAGGACAGGAGTGTGACCACCTGTGTCGAGTGCGACATTGTGTTAATCCTATGCACATTGAAGCTGTTACCCACGCGGTAAATACCTTGCGGGGTATTGGCCCGACTGCGATAAATGCCCAAAAAACACATTGCCCAAAGGGTCACGAATTGACCCCTGACAATACAATGGTGAATAAAAACAGGCGTCGGTGCCGCTCTTGTCATTTGAAATGGCACCGCGACCACCCTAGCTTCCGTGACAGAAAAGCCACCTATCGTAAATTTATGGAGTTGCCTTATGACCATCCTGATCGCATTAAAGAAAGAGAACGCCACAGACTGAAAGCCCAAAAACACCGAGATAAATTGAAATTGGCTAATATTCATTTAGATAATGTTCCAGCCATATCCTGAACTTATGTAGGTAGCAGTTAACTTACTGCCTGTCACATTTCCCGTATAATTAGATGTGGTGCCATTTACTTTCAAGCCATTCCGGTCGAGCGTTAGGGCATTTGTGGCAAAACTTTGCGTAGCGTCTTGAAACTGAATTACATCGCCCACATTCGCACTCGCAGGAAGCGTCGCGGTCACAGCCCCACCCGACGTATCTACTTGATATTGATGTCCAGCAACGGCTGTGAATCCACTAGTCTTAACTTCCCACTGAAACGCAACAGTATTGCCGTCTTGCCCTGTTAGCGTCAGTGAGTTTTGTATATCAACCGACTTCGCATTACCAATGTGGAATGTACCGGAATTGGTGGTTATCGCCATACCATTGACCGTGGATGGCGTAATGGCTCCCGCGATGATGGTAATAGCGGGCGTGGTCGTGGCGTTGGCGACAGTTCCGCTAAAGCCATTGGCTGTGGCTACCGAGACACTTGTGACCGTTCCCGTGCCGCCAGGGGCACCGCCATCGGCTATGATTTTGCCTGTTGAGCCGCTAAAAACAGCAATGTGCCCATTAGTGGCACTTGCAGGGCCAGTCACATCACCTGTTCCGGCAGGGGGATAAATAGTAAGAGGACACATATTAAACAACCCTCCAATGTGATACAATAAAAACGGCTCGAACCAGAGATTGCGTCTCTCGAACGAGCCTCGCCAAATTACTAATCCAATTCTTAGGAGTATTAGCAAAATGACTTACAACGACTCTACCACTTCTATTCAGACACTTCCTAAACGTGTAAAAGACTTGGCTGGCCAAACTTTTCACTTTTTGACTGTTCTCGAATTTATTGAAATCAAAACTCATTGTGCCCGATGGAAATGTCAATGCCGATGTGGAAACATCGTAAATGTACGTGGTACAAATTTGCGGAATGGTCATACCAAAAGTTGTGGATGTTTGTGCCCCCCACGACTTCCTAATGCCATTCGCACTCACGGCATAGCCGATCATCCGCTGTATGATACGTGGAAACAAATGCGACACCGATGTAATCTGCCTAAACATCAAATGTATTCTCATTATGGCGGTCGCGGTATTACGGTTTGTGAACGATGGAATGTTTCGTTTCAGGCTTTTCTTGAAGATATGGGCGAGAAACCCAACTCTAAATATTCCATTGACCGCATTGAAAACAATGGCGGATATTGGTGTGGCAAATGCGAAGAATGTGTTCGACTTAATCATCCGACTAATTGTCGTTGGGCTACACCAAGTCAACAAAGAGATAATACCCGTCGTTCGCATTTGTTGACCTTTAATGGGAAAACTCAATCTGTTACCGCGTGGGGTATTGAACTTAATATCAAACGATGGGTCATTTTTAAACGTTTGCAAAGCGGATGGAGTACACGAGACGCCCTGACTATCCCCGTTGAAAAAGAAGGTGAGCCAAAATCTCGCAAATTCAAACGCGAACGTGGTTGGTAGTCCCATAAATACTCCTGAAAAAGAGGGGAGAACCTAGCCCTCCCCTTAACAGAGGGAAATTAACTCTGGGCTGTAGTACGTCCCACTTCCGCGAGTGCAGACGAACTCACACCGATAAATTGCAACACGAATACCGCCGAACCAGTGCCTGTCGCAAGCGTACCGACTGAGGTAGTGCCCGCAAATGTAATGGTCTGCGATGTCCCTGATGCCGTAACGATAAGCCACACAGGTTGTCCTGATACCATATTCGAGAATGTGAGTGTCGGGGTTCCGCCGAGCGTTCCCAATCCACCAAGCGTAAACACATTCCCCTTACTACAATCACACGCAACCGCCGTTGCCGATGCTGTGAGTGCAGTTGATGCGAGACAACTAAATGTCGTGCCCGCAGTTAATTCATTGACCGTTTGTAAGGCGGTTTTTGTGACACAATTATTGTTTGAACTTGCTCTTGCCATATTATTGCTTTGCGCCTGATTTCTATAAGATTTCTACAAGGCATCCGACGCTTGTACGATGTAGAATCTGCGAATCTCTTATATCCCGCTATTCGCTTTGCGTGAAACTTTACGATAATGTAACGCCAAATTCCTTGATAACCAACCATTTGCTTGCCAATGCCAATACAATTAAAGCATCGCCTGCATCATTAAATGTGGCAGTCGTACCTGATGATTGTCCTACGACATTTGTAAGGGCGAGCGTTGTATCCCCATCGTCAACTGTCATTTGAATGGTCTTAACTTGTCCTAACATCGTAGCTGACGGAGCGGCTAAAGTTACAGCACCACCACTAGCGACTTCCAAATTGGTCACTACTTTTGTCACCGAAATTGCACCCGCCGCCGCGACTGTCTCGGTATATGCCGATACATCATTCAACTGGTCAATTTCGGTAGAAGTGGCACCAAGTGCCGCACCGCCATTGAGTGTCGGCGTGGTCAGTCCTTTTGACGTTAATGTTTGTGCCCCACCTACTGTGACGACACTTGCCGAGTTAGTGCCTGCCGTAGTTACTCGTATATCGCCCGTGGACGCCGTGAGAATACCAGACGAATGGGTAAGCACCATATTTCCATTTGCATAGTTTATAAGTGCCCCTGACGCAAGGAATAAGTCACTAAAATTGTGCGTAGCGTCACCGAGAGCCACACCGTCGTTAGATGTCGGGGCAATCTCAGCACCCAGATTCGTAGCGGCGGTTGTGGTAACAATACCAGTGACGTCCAATGTGCCCGTTACGGTGGCATCGCCACCCACTGCCGCATCTCCCGTTACGTCAAGATTGCCGTCTAATGCAGTATCACCTGTAACCTCAAAATCTTCGTCCACGGTAGCAGTTGTCCCGTCGTCACTGATAGATGACGCAACTAAATCACCGCCGCTATCCCCCATCGGTACTTGACCTGCGGTGACACCAATATTTCCAATAATGCCATTTACGGTAGGGCCGACATAATTAGCCGCACCCTCTACAAAATCAGTGGATACAGTGCTAGACGCACTCCGTAGCCATACAAGATTCGCATTTAGTCCGGCAAGAAAAAGAATGGCTGTATAAGGTGGAACAGTTACATAGGTTGTGGGTTCAGTCGTTCCTACGCCTATGCGCAAATTAACCGTTGTGGAATTGTTTTTAATGTAGCCGTCTTGAAGTGCCACTGCCCCATTCGTGACAGCAATTCCAGCATCACCAAGCAGAGACGCGAGTGTTTGAAAATCAGTGGTAGCAGTTACATTCGTTGCGTAAAAAGTATTGATTGCCATAATTACTCCTAAATATCAAAATTAAGACCCGCAGGTTATTTGGTTTGAAAGCCATAGGCGGCTCGAAATGCCGCTAGATTCCGCGCCGGTTCCCATTGGATCGGCGGAATGATGGAATTTTCTTTTGGGCAGTACGTTTCTACCCCGTGCAAACAGGAATGACAAAGGCTAATATTGCCACTGTCGGCTTGTTCGTCAACTTCATCGGCATCTAACCCACGCAATGTAAGTTCAGCCTTCACCCATTCCCGGCTTTTGTCGTAAAACGGTGCCCAAAATGTCGTTTGTCCGATTGTCCACATCTTATCGGGAATTACTTGATGCTCGAAAGCGTAATGCTTGTCGTCTTTCCGCGATCCGATTAGCACCAAATCCCATTTCATAGGCGGCTGATAAGCACGGTGTCCGTCCAAGTCCGCTATGCAAGTTTGTCCGTCAATGACATCATTCACCATCGGCATTGTCGCGCCCATAAACGCATACTCGCGGACTAGGCCTATCTGTTCGCCATCGCCTATGAAACTCACATTGGACGGTGGGTAACTGAATACCTTCAAGTCAAACGCCTTAATAATCGCATCCGCACGTTTCTTCTGCTCTCGCGTCCAAAACTCTCGCCCGAACGTCACGATGTCGAATTGAGCGTGCGACTCGATTAACAGGGTGAGTAGTAGCGTACTGTCCAAGCCTGCTGAGAATAGCAGTACAGGGCGTTGATAATTTTTGAGGCGGTCGAACATTACGCTAAAAGCCCTCCCGCCGTACTTGCGATTAGTCCGGCAGTATCGCCCCCTGTCCACTTTTGCGAACTTGAGGCGTTATAGAATTGTGGCGCAGTTAGCCCCGCTACTGTCGCCTGTCGATTAAATTGATTCTGCGAACTCTCTTGCGCGGCGTTTGAAAGGTCTAACCCTAAACTTTGATTAGCCGCTTGGTCTTGCTCTCGTAGTGACTTATCTCTAACGTCGGCGGTAGTATAGGCACCCAATGGGCTTTGGTAGCTTCGGTGGCGTGTTTGCTCGGCACGGGCATAGGAATTTCTGATTGGTACAGAAAAATCAACTGGATTGTTGACCATATTCTGCAAATTGGTCGTAGCGACCGTACTAGGCGGCGCTGACCATCCGGGAGTATTTACTGTTTTTCCTTTATTGCTACCGATACACACCTCCGCAAGTTGTAAAATTACAAAGGTTTTTATATAATATAAAAAGGCTGCCGAGACGTGAATCTCGTACAACCTTAATCAAATTTTCAGTAGAGGTGAAAAAATGACCTATCCAGATTCTAACAGACATCCTGTAAATCAAAAACTTCTTATTCGCATTTTTAGCCGTATTAAAATTTCTACCACTTTGTTTTATGAAGGCGAGCCGTGCTGGGAATGGACTGGCGGCATTATGAAAGAAGGATATGCCACCACAAGCTACATTCACCCTGAACGCGATAAACAAATATGTAATTATGGTGTTCACCGATTGATGCACGAATTGTTTATTAGCACTATTCCTTCTCATCTTGAGGTTGACCATTTATGTCGAGTTCGTCACTGCGTCAATCCTGTACATTTAGAAGCTGTAACACCTCGCACCAACGTCTTACGTGGTACAAGTTTTTCTGCGGTTAATGCCGCCAAAACATTTTGTTTACGGGGACATCCTTTATCAGGTGACAATCTAATTACTCGCATAGGTTATAAAGGTTCGCCAATGAGAAACTGTAAAGCGTGTCGCCAATATAAAGGAAAAATTCAAAGTCAAAAATGGCGAGATGCCCGTAAAGCCCGTGGTCTAACAACTAATCCTTATTCTCAAAAAAGAAAAAATGCCGTTCAATCTGAGCCATAGCTCAAAATTTGAACGACATCGTTAATGGTGTCTCGCCCCGAAGGACTCGTTATAACTACACTGATACTAGCAATTTCCTAGTATCCTTTGCAAGAAATAACTCACGTCTCGAAATACTGTAATTTTTCCACTCCATCACCTTACCGTGCGTAGTACCGTGAATCATAGTAAAACCGTACCAACTAAACCCTAATCCGTCCATCAACCTTTTCAATCCCCTATCTCTGGTGCATACCCACGCATACAATAATTCAAAATCTTTTAATAGTTCATTGCGAAGTTTTATCAGGTTCTCAAGCAAATCCGACGCATCCGACCCGCGCAAGATGCTCAAATGAACATTCGCACAAACACCGTCTTTTTCAACGTAAACGAGAGCCGTGTTATCGACACAAAACACTTTCCAGCTATTCGCACAAAATTCAAGGAAATCGGATTCAGAACAGTGCCACGTTTGACTTCCATCATTGAACCACCGAGGGGTACAATCCTTTTCGTTTCGCCAAAATATCTTAAATACTTCTTGGTCATTACACTCTTGAAACACTAAGTAACCCCACCGCCTCTGTCTGGATCAGGTTTGAGATTTGACACCGCATCGCCATTAGCGAAATAACAGTGTAAATCTTCTACTGTAAAATTATAGACCACGACACGCTCTTTTATAATAGCCCTTGACACTATACTCACCCGATTCCATTGCCCATTCCAATTCCACACGCTTTCAAGTTCTCTTATAGGCTGAAAATCTTGTCGTGTCCAATATCTATGATCCTCGATAAGCCCCGTCTTTCGCCCATCAGCAAATGTTATCAAAGTGTATTCCTCGACAAGATGCTCAAACTTATCAGTAACTCTCTTTGGTACACGATTCCCCTCTTTATCAAACGATGTGACTATATCCAAAGGGTGAATATTTTCGATGCCCCGACCGCCATACGGCATTGTAATTTCAGTACCGCTAATGAAACAGGGCACACCGCCCCCACCTTCTTCCTCTGAATATGTACCTGTTTGTCCCACTCCACCTAAGGCTGCCCCTACCGTATTTTCCACAGCATTCGCCACCTGTGGAAACGGCGTACCTGGCTGTCGTATGATCGCTTGGCTTGATATTGATACAGACGTACCGCGCAAATGATCGTTCTCGGCAACCGTAGCGTTAAATGTCGCCTGATTATTATTACTCGTGGCTATTTGAGCCGTAAGCACATAACTGTCATCGCCAGAAAAACGATTCTTTAATCCCATACATCAAATACCTTGAAAGCCCTCAACAAACAACGCAAATGCGCCGCCGTTTAGATTTGCTACTGCTACCACTAATGCAGGACTTCTATCTGCCGTGAGTAACAACTGTGTAGCAATAGTGCCAAGTAAAACCGTCGTGACTTTTAATCCTATCGTTGACCACGGGACGCCTGCAACAACCGTAGCCGCCACCAAATCACCAACCGATTGCCCCGTAGTTAATGCCGCTGTCGCAAGACCGACAGAAGTTAGAGGAGTCTTAATTTGCATTAGAACATTTTGTACTATGAAATTATTCGGCAACGGGCCATCCGATTGAGTGAGTGCGATACTTCCTGTGGTTCCACCCACGACGCTAAAATCATACACAAATTGAAATGTCTTTTTCGGCCACCCCGCTTGCCAATTCGTGCCGGTAGCATCACCCGTCGTATTTCCGTAAAACGTCCTTGCCATTGTTATCCGCCACTAATCTGTACTGACCCTAAATTATTCCACCATTGTCCGCTAACGTGCGGATCGGATGTTGGTAAAGCAACAAGATTATTCGCATTATACCCCGTCGCGTTCGTGAGAGTTCCACTAGCCGGAGTGCCTAACGCACCGCCATTGACCAAAACCGCCCCTGCTGTCCCTACGTTAACACCTAACGCCGTGGCTACGTTTGTCCCGAATCCTGTTATTCCCGCTATCGGCAAGCCTGTGCCGTTCGTCAGTGTAACTGATGTCGGCGTGCCAAGTGCGGGCGTTACAAGCGTTGGTGACGTGTTTAGGACGACACTGCCTGTTCCCGTGCTAGTCGTGACTCCAGAACCGCCGTGCGTGACACCTAATATGCCTGTTATCTGCGTAGCGGCATCAATCGTTGCGCCTACCGTATTGATGGGCAGGTCAGTCGAGATAGTCGAATACGGTTGATAATTCGTTCTCTTTTGGTTTCTTGCGGCTGTTACCATCTATCGCTCCTGAGAGGCTGTATCAGTCAAAATCGCGATTTCCTCGAAGGTGTCTCTCAATCCTGTTCCGTCAAATGTTCCCGTGCCCGCGATTCTAACAGTGTACATAAGTAGGTTTCTACACCGAACTTTGTTTATTGCGTACTGAGTAATTTCAGTCGAATCGTCTAATGAAATATCAATAATCGGATTTGCACCCGTAGTTAAATCATCTATGTCAATTGTTGCATCAGGCGTGACGCCATACACTTGCATTGAAGCATTTGTAAACTTGCCCTTAGCGCGCAGTTTTCGGATTATTTTACCGAGCATTTCCACGCCATCGTCCTGATAGGTAAACGCGAGGAACCAAGAAATTGGCTCCCCAGACGGAGCATCATACTTGAATGTGTCGCATTGAAAAGCCATTACAAATTATATTTTTGCTGTAAATATTCCAAAGTAGCCGCGCGTTCATCATCGGTCAATTTTCTATCCCATAAGATATATTCTGCCACCCATCCGTGAAAATATATCGGTCCGAGGCTTTTCCCTAATAATACTGCCCCTGTTGAGACTGTATTACTAGCCGTAGAATATTTTGAGATACCGTTCAGATAACATTGCCAATCATTCGTATCTGAATACACCTGATAGACATTCCATTGACTTAAATCCACACCTGTCGCTCCAGGATATTGCAAAGCGGTTGAACCAAAATTGTCATAAATATCATTGCCGCCGCCTACGTCATATTGAGCCGCTTGGGATGTACCGCTAATTTGCCACGAACCATAACCGCCTTCCGTAACCCCTGTGCCGCTCGCCTTTTTTACAACAAGCGCCATTTCCTGTGCAGAGGTGCCCAAAGAGGACAAATGCAACTCGAAAAATTGCCCATAAAAAGATGAAGTAACAAACACTCCAAACGTATCAAGATTGGCTACGGGATACCCATTCAGATAACTTGTTACCATTGTTGGAGGTGTTGTAACGTGAACCCCGTCACCATCAAAATTACCCGTTCCATCTGTCGCATATATCGAATGGTCAACCCACGTTGTAATCGGGTCGCCATTTCCATAGCCAGAGGACGTAAGTTCTTCAGGACGGAACCATTGTCTTGGGCTAAATCCTGAAAATGGTATTCTGCCCCCTGCAATAAAACACAATTCATTGTTCACCGTTGCCACGCCCGACACGACCATATCCCGCTCAGTCGATGTCAGCACAACTTTCGGCAGCCAAATAGATTTGGTCAACGACCACGGGTACACATCAGTTTCCCACCAACCGTCATCGTTCTGTCTTATTGCCGATAAGAATACACAGATACATTCGTTCTTCGGATCGTGTGCAATGAACACATATCCACCACTAGATTCTGCTAACTGGGCTTCTACATCCGAGGCAAACGTATATGATTCCTGCGCTTCATCGGCTGTGCCTGTTGACCTAAATAGTTTCTTGCCAGAGTAACCATAGAGCGTATCGTCAACAAATATTAAATTGTAAGGATTAACAAACCCCCTACGCCAAAACGGCCGGCAAGTAAACGGTGCGGCTGGTAGTCCTGTCGGGGTCACAGCCTGCAAAGTGTTCGGCGTCATCACAAAGAACCGCCCTGCGGCTGAGACTACCCCTATGATTGTCTCTCCTTTGCCTGTGGGCACTTTGAACGTCGCAGGGTAGGCATCTAGGTTATCGGGCTTCGCAGGCGATACAAACGGCCCTGGTGAGGTTGTCGTTTCCCTACCCGTCGAATCCACACCTTGCCCGTCTGTCGAGACTAAAAATGGATAAAGGTCTATCGTTCCAAGAAACTCCGCATCCGGCGGCATATCGTTATCGAATGACACTAAGGTAGCCAACTCAGAATCCGTATAGTCAAAAGTCAGAGTCTCAGCAATAAGGTCAGTAAACGCTACTCGTTTAACCTCAAACCATCCACCCTGAATTGCATTCGTCTTGGAAATATCCGACGACCCTGCATAAGCTGAAGCATAGATTACATACCCCGTTGCTTTCGCTGGACGTGTTCCTGAGTCTGTTGTAAAATCAAATACGAATTGAGAATTAGGCGCGGTCAATTGGTATCCATCCGTTCCACCTGATAAAAGAGTCGGCGTTGGATTCCCATAACCTGACGTAAGGTCTGAATAATAACCAACTTTAAAAGAATAGTACCCTAGAGATTGATTTTTTGTGCCGCCTGACCCTAAAACGCTCACATCACCATTTACAACATTGGGAATTTCCTCAAAGCCTAACGATTGAACGTCATACGTCATCGTCGCTGAATCGTACACAGCAACTTGAACCTGACGTGAGGCTGTCAGCGAATCCCCCGGCAATGGCTGTCCATTGACATACAAAACGCCTTGCCCGACTGCGAGGATAGTTCCTTTGTCGAAGTGCAGAGCATTACCCCTGAGCATTGCAAACCGCTTGATATTGAGTTCGCCAAGAATGGGCAAGCGTTCTGCGGCCTGTCCGCTTGCGGTTGTCCACGGCAGTCTATCCGCAATAAAAGATGTTTGAGTTGTAAGTTGTCCAACAACGATAACTTCACCATTGGTGGTAATTATCATTTGCCCGATGTGTAGTTCGTCTAGGAATAGCGTACCAGTGCCGGTGATTACTTTTGTGCTAGGGTCAAATTCGATGGTGCCAGAAAGTGCCGAAGTCGGAATTGTTTCTGCTAGGTCGAGCGAGCCTTCGTATGCGCGGTAGTACACGCCAGTCGAGTAGTCGCCTTCCAAAATCATATTCTGCCCGCGAAAGATATTTGGCGAAGGATCGTTTCCGGTTAAAGGACTACTCGGTTTGAATGCACCTGAAACTAGTGTTTTTTGAACCATTCATTTACACACTCACGACTTGATACGCTTCTTTGCCCAAAATAGCTTCTGCTAGAAACAACACGATGTCATTTATTGTTATCAAACTTGGAAAAGTTATGGGCGTACTCATCAGTATCGGAAATTCAGGAAATGATGGACATTCTATCAACAAATCACCTGTAAAGTTCCCCAAATCAGGAGCCGGGGCACGGTAATTAAAGACATCGCCATTGGAAATCCATAGATAACCTAATTGGTCATATGTCTGTCCCGAATTACCGTCTATCGCGTAATCAAAATATGTGATTTGATTACAAGTCTCTGTACTAATATTCGCCTGATGCAAATATTCACGCATAAGCACGTCAGGCACAGTACCCGTTCCCGTCGTTATCAGCGTACTGTTAATCGTCGTAATGTCGTGGCGAAACTTAATGTCATTCGCCTTACGCCGATAGACCTCGATGATGGAGTGGTTGAGGAGGGCACGAAGTCCACCCTTGCTGTCGATTACCACGCTCTGATTGGCGTCAGTCATCGTCTGACTGGCTATCGTCCGTGCCCTTGCAAAAATTTCCTCTCCGCTAATCGTTGACATTTAAAATACTCTGCTATACGCTTCCGCCTTCGTAATCTCCGTCAACTTACTCAAGTCCTCACCCTCGATGTTCGATGTCACTTGCACACCGTCAACTAACTTGAGATTCGTGAACGAACCATCTTCATTGAGCCGCCCTACGCTATCGCCTAAGTCGTAGTATTTGACTTCTGCTGATTCAGGTAATGGCTCAGGCTCAACGCCTACCACGCGATACTGCTTGCCGTCCATTTCAATGTCGATGCCCGTAGCGTTGACATCGTATTCAGCATCTTCCGTCACGGTTTCGCCATTTACTTTCACGATGCCCTTTTCAAGCAGCCGTGCGTAATCTTGGGCGAATCCGGGAAAGCCTAGACTCACCATCAGATCGTGCAAGTAATATGTGCCTGATGCTAATGAAATCTCAGTAGCCGTTGATGCCGTTGTTTTTGCTTTCGATGCCTTTTTCATTGTAGCCTTTGGTGCTTTCACAACCTTTGGTTTTGCTTTCGTTGCCGGTTTGTCTGTTTTTATTGGTTTCATAATTCCCCCTGTTATCCGCTAACCGGATTTGCTTGTGCTGCTAATGGAAGATTCATTCCACTAGACCCCATTCGTAACATCTGAATTCCCTGTTGGTACAATTCGCCATACATTGCGACCGCGCTAGCTTGATCTGTCCAACCTACTTGTCCAAGATTTGCCAAAACCCCTGAAATCCATACATCTGCCAGCATTTGAGGTAACGGCGATTCACCATCTGAGTCATAGTCCGCATCGGCATCATCTGTCGCACGACTACACCCTTGTAGATAGGCTAATGGACGTGTGTGTTGGATAGTGTTGCCAACTATACAATAATTCCAAAGAGCGGTATCCGAGAAAAAATCATTCTCGTAATCTGTCAAAGTTTCCGTAGGCATCAGCGTAAGAGGTCTGTCCGTCGCTGAATCCGCACAAGAATCGAAAACCCCGATGAATGGGGCACCGTTTTCGTCAAAAGCGGGCGTTGAATCCAAGTTTGCTAAGTCTGCACTCTTTGCGTACAAAAATGTCCGATAAGGATGAGAAGCATCTGACCCAATAATGTGACACAATTCCATTTCGATACTGATAACCTGATTTTTTATCGAAGTTGCGGGCACTTCAGCCCCGTCAAGAGAATCCGCAAAAATAGCAGTTGTGTAAGCAGTTTCCAACGAATCCTGATCGGTTCCAGATAATTGAGCCGATCTAAGGGCAACTTCGCGTCGAATTGTGGAATAAGCTATCGCCATCTACTTTCCTTTCTGAATATATTTTGGGCGTTTGGGCTTGACGTGTTCAGGCAACTTCGCCCCTTTCGGCGTAGCATTTGCAAATTCCTGCACGGTCGCACGGCTTATCTCGCCACGGTCTGCCATAGCCCACATCTTTTTCCGCTGTGCATTTGACCGAAAAGGAATTACGCCCTCCTTAAAATCCCTAGTGCTGCCTTATACGATTCAGCGTTAGACCGTTCTAACGCCGCTTGTCGCTTATTCCCATCTCTCTCATTTATCGGTGCATTGGTGCGCATTGTATCAAGAGCAATCCCCAATTCAATTTTCGCAGGCAACATATCCGGCTTGAGCATCTTGTGTACCACCTTTTTCTTGGCTCGCCATCCCATTACGCTGTCGTTGCTCGTTGCTGTAAATAACCCTCAATTGCGTCTTGTCCTCCTGCGTTGCCATATCGAATAAATCCATCAAGTTCCAAAAGCGATGTCGAAAATGTATAGAGTTTTTGCGATGCCACAGACACAATTGCCTGCAATATATACTCATTCGCAAAAGTCGGGTCAATGTCGTAATAGATATTTATAGCCGTGCCTGAAGGTGCCGTACCAAATAAAATATTTAACGAAGTCATTAACCCCCCATTTAACGGAAATCCAATGCTTTTAGACCCACTAGGAATCGTCATTGTCGCAGGCCATACTGGTTCCTGTGGATTTGATGATGCCAGATAAAGTTTCGCTCCCTTACCTGGATATACGGTGCTTTGGCTCATTGCTATTTACTCCTATGATGCGTAGTTCCAATCCTCAATATCTGTCATTCTTGGCTTGTTTATTCCACGAATGTATTTGTCGAATAACATTTCCTTGCGTTGTAATTGAAATGCAAAACTTTGTGCAAGTTCCTTGCGCCGTTCGCTGTTTTGCGTCTCGTTCTCAAACCACGATGCCCCCGGCAGTAAAGCCGTCGCCGCACGGAGTCTAACCAATTCCGCGTGTTCGGGCAGTTGAATAGCAGTTTCAAGCGGATCGTCATTGCCTATGTAACCGGGCAAATATACAAGCGTGTACTGAGCAGATTGTTGCGGAACTGGATTTATCGTCACAGTTATCTGCGAATTCGTCACACCCACTCTCGAAAAACTCATTCGTTCAGGCGTCTCTTGTAACAAAAATGCCTGAGCATAAGAATTATTGAACCATCCCCAAACAGTCCCATAATTTTGTTCCGACACATCATCAAATCCAACCGGGAGAAATGGTATGTAAGGATTCGTCGTAGCCTTAACCACGTACAAAATCTTGCCCCAATCACTTACGTTTATCTGATATGTGTTCTGATTCGGAGTAAAATTCAACTGGTAAGACGCAGTTGCCCAAGCGATGCCAGAATTATTCGTCGCGTTCACAATATCCATTTCTTCACTAATCTCTTGACGCATTAAAGAATCGAAGGATGGTGAATTAGGGTACGGCAATAATAAAAGTTTCCGTATCTGAAATAGATTTTCTACGCGAGTTACTGGCATTAAATTTTGTCTAACATCACTTCCCGACCATCTGCCAACCGAACCTTTACCCGACCAAACGGCTTGCCGATGACTTCTGCTTCACCACTATCGAATGGAATCTTATCTCCAATGGCATACTCAGGTTTTACCAATTCGGAGCGAAGTTCTTTCACTTTCTCGGCGGCTTCAGCGATTTGCTCTGTCGTTGGTTCTTCACCCTCTGCAACTGGAATAGCCACACTCACAGTACCCTCTTGCACTGTATGGACAACGAGGGGTTCTGCCACTTTTTTTATCCCAAGCCGAATTTCCTCAGCATCATCCCGCTCTCGCAATCCAGCCGCTATTTCTGCCGTGTATTGCTTGCGTTCTTCGAGAAGAAAATACTTGTCATTACCCTGACCGGATTCCTTCTTTTCCATTACCTCTGCCAGACGGTTAATGGCTGAATGGTCGCCTGCGAGAAGATCGCCTTTACGCTGAATCTTGAGTTGACCGAGTAAATGTCCACTAATAGGCGAATGAACCTGTGCATCGTCTTTCGCAGCAGCTTTCAATGCAGTATCGTCTTTCTCGATGATTTGCGAACCTGTCCGACGAAACTCCGTACAAGACCTGACCATATCACGCCCAATGCCCGTGTACTTTCGTTTCCTGTCAGCGTCCCAAAGTTGATTCCCAATATCTGCGATTCGTTCTTTGATGTGATACTCAATGGCATCAATCGTATTCGGCAAAGTCTCTAGTCCTGCCGCAAGTCGATCCCAATTTGGAAAAAAATAATACTGTGCTTCCTTAATTTCCTCATCAGTCGCTCCAAGAAGATCGGTAACTTCTACTACCCCACCGACACCATTCGGCACACTGCGCATCGTTGCCATTCGGATGTCATCACCGGGATACCGTTCCTTGTGAACAATATGGTCAGAAATCTCCGTCTCGAATTTACCCTTTTTTGCGGCTAAAAGATTGCTACCCTGAAAGCCGTGGATAGTCTTTTTAACAGCCCGACCGTCCTCAGTCCTTACACCAACAAAACTTGTATCCCAATGCTCTCTAGCATCAGGTGGCAACATATTCTTCCATTCGGACTTTCGGGCGGTTTTTAATGGCGTAAACTTGCACTGATACACCATCCCCTTACTGCCGTGACTGTCACCTTGAGGCAATGTCCTGATATGTGGCAAATAGATACCCCCGAAACCTTTAATATCTTCCATCTCAAACTTTTCGTGAGGCGGAATGGCATCACCGGCAAAAAATATTACTCGCGTGGTTCTTTTCTCGGCAATCGTTTCATTTGATACCGGCTCGTAAACTGTGTCCCTGTCTAGGGCTACTTGCGCATAACTCATAAATTACTCCTGTGAAAATCGTTCTTCTTCATCATCCTGTAAGGCTTGCGTCACGATACGTTCCATTTGAGCGTGTGACATCGTACTGCCTTTTTTCTCTAAAATATCACCACAAAAAGCACCAACATTCGATAAGATTAATTCTTTGGCAGCAGAATGTCTCTTATGTTTTGCTTGTTGCATAAAATGTGCGGTTGCAAGATTCGCAAGCATCAACGTCTTGGCACTCCGTGGTTCGTCTGCCCTTTGAGTGATGCCCCATCTGTCCATTTCTTGTCGGATACTATAAATACGTGCTATATCCGATTCATTGGGTTCACGATATTTGCCGTAACAAATTCTTTTACCGTTTGCCCACAATCGTTCGCAACACGGTGGTTCTTCACCAACTATAAATGGCTGTTCGTGATGGGCTAATACCCCATTCATTAAATGAACATAGTAAAACTCAGGCGGTTTTTCTGGGCGAATACGTTTTTTGCCGCCGATATATGCTTCATCACTGACCCACGATGCCTCTTTCCAATCTGTCAATTGCGATCCGTGATGAGCCTCCATAAGGCAGAACCTCGGCGGTATCAAATAAATGTAATCTTCACCGCCATTCACAGGATATGACCCGAACAGCAAAGGCGGTTTCTTGTGAAACTGTCCTGTCGGATTGCCAAAACTATCCCACGGGCCTTCGCAAATCTCATCACCATACGACCTATCAGCCGACCAAACAAGATTTATCGCTTTCTCTGCACCAAAAGCACTGTCAATCCTTTTTTGAAACTCAGCAATTTTTTCAGGTTTCCACGGCGGCGTGGCAAAATCATTTTTCGCCCAATTCTGAAAATCGTCAAAGGGGTGCAAGCGGTTTAGTTCTTGCACCCTCTGATTTAATTTACTTTCGCGTTTCCGATTCATACTACGAAAGAACATTAACCTGTGAATTTGTCACAGCAGCCCTCATCACGAAAGCACTTGAACCATTACCGGCTCCGGGTGTGCCACCACCATCGAATCCGAGTGAATAGTAATGAGCCACTTGCTCAAACCACGCATCGGCACCCACGTCGTTGAGTCCAGGAGCCTGACGTAGTTTCAGTCCATCACGATTGATAGAACCAAATGGACGTAACTCGAACTGGAAGAAGTCTGACGCACGCCGCATCGCAACACGATCTTCGTCATAGTCCGCATCCAGCACAAAATTACAACCTCCAATCACAAACTTTCTTGGAAGTCCATAAGTTATGCCGTCCTTGCCGTTAGAAAAATCCTGACGACCGTTATAACCCGTAATAGATGATGCATACCCCTGAGTAGCCAATGTAGCAAACTGCCCCGGTGTAGTGTGACACACACGATCAAACTCTCCATCTGGGGCATTCTGCCGAATCTGCACTTTGGTTTGCAGCGTATTGATTGTTGCCGATGTCAAGGCTGACCCATTCAGGTCAACAAAGGAACTATTAAATTCCTTGTAGCCTGTGGTATCCAATCCCTGAAATGTCCGGTCAACATTATTGATGAGATAATTCGTGCCGCGCGGAACTTTGTAAAAAGCCCCTTGCTCTACGACGAACGCACCAGAGTTGTTAGGCGAACCTGTCGATGCTACTGGCACAGTTGCCGAAAAAATACCATCCTGTGACGGCGTAATCGTGCCCACAACTGCAAGACTCGATTCGTCAACAATGTCATAAACAACATTCTTGAGAAGTCGATGGGCACCTTTCGTGTAACCCGAAACGGTTGATGCGGCAGTTGTTCCGGTAAACGTACCACCCGTAACAGACGTAACCACTGCGAGAATGCCGTAACCAAAGTTATCGCCAATCGCGTAGTAGTTCATATGCTTCATATAATTCTCAATCGCCATTCTGCGAAGTTTGGAATTAGTGATGAGACTTGCTTCGGTATCCATTGTTTCCATAAAGATACCGTCTGTGTACATTGCCTTGCCCGGATAGGCAAGACCGACGTACATTGATTGAGAAGTTGGCGCGACGGGTTGAGCAAAACTGTTTCCAGATGCCCCCGGCGACAAATAAGAGTTCTGTCCGTAGTCACTGACGAAAAAAGGAATTTGGAATCCCTGTTGTCCGCCTGTCACCTTACGGGTCGATGTTTGGTATGAATCCAGAGTAGGCGTCGCATACTCCTTTATCATTGTCATTTCCTTCTTGATTTGCTGTGTTTGCGAATCAGGAAGGTCGGTATATTGAACTTCAGGCATATGATTGCTCCTTGCTATTTATATATAAATAACGGTTTGATTCGATTTCAGCGTGAAACCCGGCTCATCCGTCAGCGAGCCGTTTATGAAAATTTATGCGTAAGCCTTAGCACGATGGGCTTGCTCCTCAAGCGTTTTTTTAGCCCAATACCGATCCCATTCATCCGTACCATATTTGGGTAACGTATCCTCTTTCTTCGCCTGTGTCGGAGTGCCATTAGTTGCCACCCTCGCCTTCGGTGCAACCTTTATCTTCGCAACCTCAGCCTTTACCGCCTCTGCTGTGCCCGTCGATACAAGGCGTGCCTCTTGGTCTAAAATGTCCTTTGCGAACGTCTGAAACGCTTCTGTGGCTTTCTTGAATTGCGATGTAGCCTTATTAACCTCGACCTGATTGAGCAACGTCCCGTCAGCGGCTTTCGTTTTCTTGGCTTGGGCAAGTGCTACCGATGCTTCGACAATGGCTTTATCCAATTGCTGTGCTTTGGCGAAGTCAAACTTGATACCTGATTCGGCTAGAACTGCGCGTGCTGCATCACCTGATGCTCCGGGTTCTAACGCCTGTCCTAAAAACGCTACGTTTTGATTGGCGAGAATGACATTGAGTTTCGGGTTCTCTGAAAACTTCACATTCTTGATAACGTCTTGGGTCACATTCTCTCGGAACGCATCGTAGAATTTTTCTTGAGTGGTTTGGACTTCGACGGCAAAATCTCGCGTTTGCTGTTCGCGTTCTTGGGCTTGTGTCTGCGCGAGAACCTTATCGTTATCGATGCCCTTTTGGATTTTGGCGAGTGTGATTAACTTTCTCTGACGAATAGGCTCATCCTGATTTATCGCTCGTCCATTTTCGTCGTACTCGATTCTGTCCAAGTCCGGTGCGAACGAATCAATCTCATCGCGTTCCTCTTTTGACAGCGACCAGTACGCATCTCGCAATTGCGGCGGCACAAATTGAGGTGCATCACTTGCTATCTCTGCACCACTCTTTATCGCGGCTATCGTCTGGTGGTAACGCCCAATGACCGACTGCACCGTATCACCTTCCTTTGCCAAAGCGTCCGCGATACCTTCCTCGAACTTATTGAGTCCTTGATACTTGCTCGACGGCAACTGCATCACATCATACGCAAGCCAATCTGCTTTATCAGGACTATTCTTGTGAAGTTCTTGTGCGAATTTATCCGTGTTAGGGCGATACTGACCAGGTTCTACCTCTGTCACTGAATCTAACTGTGTCTGACGGTCTAAAAGCGTCTTGACCGCCGTAGAATCGCCGTAATCAGCATATTCAGTGAAACTATCGGCAGGCACAGCTTCAGCTTTTGCTTTCAGCGCATCAAACGCCGCGACAATCTCTTGCGGCAGTTCATACTTATCCAGCGTCTCGTTGACCTTTGTGAGTAATTCAGGTGATTCAGCATCAAACGTAACAGCTTCGGGTTCGTCCGTTTTCGGTTCGTCAGGTTTTGCCTCGTCTGGCTTATCATCGTCCGGTGTCGGCTCGTCCGTTTTTTCAGGTTCGGCTTCTGGTATAATTTCTGGCGTTTCAACTGGTGCATCAGGTGTCGGCTCATCTGTAACGACTTCGGGTACAGGTGCGTCAGGTGTTGCTTCCGGTACGATTGCCGTATCCACTACGGTCGGTATTACTTCACTCATTGTTGCGGTATCTATTTCCATATATCCTCAAATAAAAAAACTGCATTTGCCGTATCCAGAGATACAGTAAATACAGTATTAAGACTGTTGCCCCGTGAGGGGTTGAATTGTTATTAAGATAGCAAAACGCTATGTGCGTTGCAATCTATTCTTTTGCGCGGTCAAATCCTGATGCAAATTATCGACCACTTCAATCATCACATCTAACGCTAAACAATTTGTTACCCGCGAGGCGTGAACCATTCCAACGGGCAAAAAGGAACGATAGTCAGTTATCGCGCGATCTGTTTGGGAATCTAAATCGGACGGCGATGTTAGAGTTGCCGTAAGTTCTTGATATTTGATTATCTGGATTCCTTTCATTTCGCCACCGCCTTTGGTCTGTTTTTCGCTGCCCGTTCAGCCATTTCCAATTGCGTAAGATTTTGCATTGCTGCTATCTTAGTTTGATTGTCGTGGTCTTTAGTTTTTAACGCCAATTCTCTTTGGTGTTCTGCCTCTGCTTGAGTATGGTCAATTTGAGCTTGCTGCCCGGCTAATTGCAATTGATGCTGGTTTTGCATTTCCTGTTGAGCGGTCTGCTGTGCAACCTGTTGATCCATTTGAGACTGTTGAAATTCCTGTTGTAATTTTTGGTTCTGAGTATTCAATGCCTGTTCACCCAAAATCATTGGCACTTCAGACATTACATTTGCCATCGACAAATCTTGTTGGACTTGGGCTTGGCCGAGGGCACTTGCCTCTAAATGACGGTCTATCATTTCCTCAATAATATATCGTAACCCTTGAGGTGCATATTGTAATTCGTCACTATCAAGTAATTCTGCAAGCCACGCAACCTTGAGTTGAAATGCAATTTCTTTGGTACTGATTGGGGGCACTAATCTCGACACAATATCAGATGCCAAATTTACATTATCTTCATCATTAAATGGAATCCCCGTCACTTGCGACATTATCTGCTGAGTGGCAAGTTCCGCTTCAAGCATCTTTTGTGCCTGATTTATGCGTTTCCGACATACTCTGGCAATATCCATTTGCGAAGGAATAGTCAACTTTACCCCGTATGCAGCAGCTATTTCACCTGCAAATTCGGGATCCATCTGCTTTAACTGAGCCATTCCAGGAGCGCCGCCCGTAAATTGAAATAATTGCGATAATGCATCCCTCTGCTGAAACGGCGTATTGGGCACTTCCGAGTTAGCAACTATCTCAAAATCAATATCCACATCGTCAAACTTCTGACCTGAGATGTATTGACCTTTGGTTATTCCATTCTTAGCATTTGTCTCAAACCATTTTGGTACGTCAACATATCGCTTGAATAGATTGTAGATAACCACATACGAACGCTTCCTGTGGTCGGCTTTGTTGAGATGCTGTGGCACTAGCAAAGTTTCGGCATTGGCGTCACCGATCTTTGCACCTGTCGCGGTCTTGTTATCAACTCCCGGTAGTCCATTACTAAAATCCGTCACCTGAAACGCCATTTGCAAATCGGCTTTGCGATTCTCAGCGTAAGCAAACACAGCTTGGGCAGGATTTCCCGGAACAATAGCTTGAATGACATCGTTGATGCCTCGCACGCCATCCGGCGCATTGGCGAAACTGATAGGAATTGCCCGCTTACCCTTACCAATATTCCTAACATCTTCCTCAGACATCATATCCTGGTTAAACCCGAACGCAGGCATCGAGTGAGCTTTGATATACGCCCTTATCTGAGAATGCATATCGTTCATATCCTTCATCACGTCCACTGCATCTGAAACACCCTTGCCTACGCCTGAAAATGATTGGTAGTGATAAATGCCGGGAACGATGTGGTCTTTGTGATTCTCAGCGTAAAGCCCAATAAGCGTTTTCATTCCATTGATACCGACCGCACAAAGCCCTGTCGGGAACATTTCAAGTAATGAAGCACCTTTAGGTATGGTTATACCACCGATAGTAGGCTCAGATTCATCTAGGGAAATGTCACAGTACGCTTCGGGCTGCAACCACATTTGGGTTACTACATTCTCTTGTTCTTGTTGATTGTACGTTCCGTATGGGCGTTCCTTGCCACGCCCCTCGATATTACCGCCTGTTCGGGCGAGTTGTTCAATGGTTTGTAGTCCGTAATTCTCCGACTCATCACCGTCTGAACTCACTTCGGCGTTTAGTAGATGCTCTAACTTCGCCGTCGAACATTTGGATTCATAGATAAAGTAAGGCGATTCGTCAGCCCTGTATCTTATATCCCATCGACAAGCCGGAAAGTCCAAAAGTTTGCAAACAATATCTTTGGTATCAGGATCGAAGTAATAATAAGTCAGCCACGTCCCGTAATCCTGCGCGCTGTGGCTTTCCATTGTCTCGTAATCCACGTCAAAGAATTTCTTGTCATATCTCTTGACAACAATATTCACCGCAGAGATAAGTTCCTCAATCTCGTCAGCATCGGACGGGACAAGGGCTTGAATGTCAGGTTTGGACGACAACCACTCTGCTGTAAGTTTTGTCGAATAAAACTGAAACTGACCGCCGACTGTTTTGTTATCGCTAAAATTCCCGTCACGTTTTACAAAAAGATACGAACCGTTCCTGACGTTGCGCATCAGCAAAAGTTTGCCTGAGCGTAGATTCGAGACGGCGCGACCAACATCACAATTCTCTATAAAAGCAGAATAATCCTGGTCTTTATATTGTCGTAGTTTTTGACCGAGGGCGTCGGTTAGTTGATTAGGCTGGTAATTGAGAGGGTTGGACTTTAGCTCGTCCAATCCACGTAAAGGGGCAAGATTTTTGCCTACATACGGGACTAACGCTTGCGGTGTCGATGATTCGATAATTGCGGACATCAGTTCAGAATTATGTTCTCTATCCCTTGCTTACGAATCTCATTTGCATATTGGTCGAGTGTCCACGGTGCTACGCCAAAATTCGCATCGGCTTCCGCATCCATTTGCATTTGAGCCATATTCATTATCCGTGCCTCTAAGTCAGGGTCGGGCATTTCCTCTGGTTTTGGCTTTACGTCCTCGACAAACTTTTGCGGAAGGCCAACTTGCTTGCTTATCTGGTCGGCGTAGCGTCTGAGGGCTTTGTTATGCTCTTTTTGCTCGGCGGTCAGTGCTTTCTCAAGCAAATCGCACCGAGCCTCAGATTTATCGAGCATCCGTTCAATCTCGGTTGTCTTACGATGGGCAAAATCGACCTCTCTTTCGAGTGTGTCGATTCGTGCCGCCTGATTGAACCATTTTCGGAACATTAGGAATGAAGCATCTGCATCCAATGAGTATTCGTCGGCGCTGATGCAAAATACGCCGTGAATGTACTGCCGAACGTGAATCCCATATTATTCCCGTAATAGAAACCTGCGGCACAATCTTGTCCCACCACACGATCACAAATCTGCACCGTTGCCGCGTTGTTCGCCGTTGTTGCCGCCGCTTGTGCAACTGCCGCCGTTGTAATGTCACTTGTTCCTAGCCCAAGAAAAGTATTTGCGATGTGCCCCGAACCTGCCGCCCGAAACGCGATGGGATAATCACAGATTGAATGAGTGTCTTGCCAAGCCATAATATTTACTCCTTGCTGTTAAATAGAAAAAGCCACCCTAAGCCCCTGACTATCGCCAAAGCGGGTGACTGCTGAATTACGTGATAATCGTAAGTTATTTACATTTGTTTTGCAAGAATATAATTTCGCCCAAACAGGAAGCCTCAAAAGTTTCTGAACGATAACGAAAAATCTTAACTTGTTTGAGGACATTCACGGCAATTACTTCCGTGACGCATCCTTCAATCTTACAACTTACAAACTTAATACGAAGAACCTTACTACCTTTCGCCTTGAGCCTGTAATGCCTTAAAATTTTTGCATTTCAGCAATGTAAGTTGCCTTTACCATTTGGCTACTTCCCCCATATATATAAATTTGAGGGGGAAGCTAGGACTCGAACCTAGAATACACTTAGCAAGTGTTGATTTTACAAAAATCAGTGCTGGACTAACGCCTCCGGCTCGCGTTTCGTTTTAATCAGTTTTTATCTCTGTGTGTCGAAATTTCAAATATCTATGGTGGCGTAGGGTGAAGTCGAATCACCAAACAACTGATTTTAAGTCAGTCGGCTTTGCCAATTTGCCCACTACGCCAAGTCTGTGATTGCGTTAACCACTTCCAATCGAGCGTCAATGACCATAGGCTCACTCGTATAGAGTTCAACCTTTTCGTCTCGCTGTTTGGGGTCATAGTAACGCCGAATCTTAATTTCGCGTCCGGCTACCTGTGGATTGCTAGTGGACGCTAAACCACCTTCCTGAAGCCCACGGTCAGACAGTTTCTTCCAAGCTGTCAATTCAAGTTGAGATAGGTCACGACGGCGGTGAATCCATTCCGCAATAGACTTGGTAACAGTTTTGCCCCCGATTTCGATGTCCACATTCGTCGCCAAATTCGTCTTGGCAATCGACAACCGCAAACTTAAAATCTCTTTCAGCATATCGCTGTGGGATTGTAGCCAGCCGTCCACTTCCTTGCGCTGGTCGGGATACATTGGTGTTTCGTAATCCAAATCGGCACAGAATAATCCAATCTTGGCGCGAATATCCTCCGCTTTCTTCGTGAGGTCTTTAATCTTTTTCATTCCTTCGATAATCTTCATATTTTTTAACCTTAAAGCCCTTGCGAATTTCCTAAGTGACAATTCAATCGCCAGATTGATTATCGGAAACGCACAAGGGCTTTATAAATCTTAAACGTGAATATCACTAATAATCAATCTGGCATCATTAGGATTACACATTCATCGGAAACAATCAAGTTCTCAAACCCTTCCCACAACTAGGACACGTCCCTAACTTCCCATTTTCAACTATCGTCCCACATTCGCACAACCTCTCTTTCCGCATCTGCCCCGCCGCGTGGCTGAACATATTTGCTAGCGTCCCTAACTTTGTCGCAAATAGTAAACACGTCTTGCGGTCGCGGGCGATGGATATTTGACGTGCGTGGTGTGTAGCCAAAATTTCAAACGCCGATAGCTCTGCGGTCGCCAAGTCTTTGTCAAAACTACTCATATTCGAGTTCCCACCGCTTTTCGTCTGGCACTAACTTGCCCATTGCCGCCTCTCGCTCAAATTCCAATGTCATCACAGCAGACAACTTCTCGTCCGCCGTCTTTGCCATTTTAACCGAATCTCTCACACCTTGAGGCACGATGAGATTCACTTTTTGTTCCAATGTAAGTGACGTGCCTTGCAATGGCGAACCGCAATAAGCCATCTGCAATCTGTTATGTACGTCGTCCCACATCTTTTCGGGATTATCTATCTCCTCACCGGATGCGGTTAGAATGGGCGGACGATAACGACAATTTTTCAGTTGGAATCGGTACAGGTCATCGTCCCACATATCCGTTGTGGTGAACTCGTCAGGAAAAGGCTTCGGACGATAAACTTTCTTACCATTAACTTCCCGATACTCGCCATCTTTGATTGCTTCAGGATCGTCTGGCACGACCATATACCATTGGGTATAGCCTTTTTGGTCAGGTCGAAAAGCGTGAGGCTCATTATAATCCACCTGCATCGCTCGATTTATTTCCTCTGTCCCGCCGTGTTTGCCGGGGTTTACCGGCTTCATTCCCAAACCATAAATACTTGTATAGACCTTGCGAACGGTATTTTGTTCGTGGCTCATCTCGCCTTGCTGAACATTACACCGTTGAAGTAAAGGTTTGGAGTAAATAGGAATGACCTTTTCCAATGCACCGCGTTCGTAGTCGATTTTCTCAGCCTCAGTCCGCGTGTATTCCTCGGCATTCGTTCTACGCTTTGTTTCTTTGCGCAGTTGTTCCCAAGTCACGTCCTTATACGCAAATGGCGAAAGACACGATAAAGCCCGTTCAGCCACTTCCTCAGCGGTCGCATTTTCAGGAAAGGTCATCGGGTGCATCAAAAATGTGAAATTTGGCAATGCAGAATCCTGACTCGACTTCACTAACCAGTCTGCAACGTTCGCGTGTTTATCCGTCTTAGTTCTAGCCCAATCGTTGCCAAACTTCTTACGCCACGTCAACCAAACGTCTTTCGATCCATACGCTGCGATAAATTCACTCTCACTGATTACGTGAACATCATCATCATAGTTATAAAGAATTACCCCTCGCTTAGATTGGTCAACTTCGTGTTGACATTCGCTCAAAAAAACTGGAAGTCCATAAGTATCAATCTCGTCCTGTACACGGATAAGATTCCACACCTTCCAAGTACACTTGCCTGAAATGACCATATCCCGAATCTGACCGTCTTTTGTGACCCGTTCAGTTACTAAGTCTCTTACGGCAGGAATAGGCTGTGTAGGCTTTCTATTCGCTAGTACAGCATCCTTTCCTCTCTGAATCCGGTACATTGTCGAATAGCGATTGATAAGATTCTGCGCGAAAAACGTCAATGTATTCTCTTGACGCATCGGGAGGATTTCAGATGTAAGTAATCTAAACTTTGTTTCCGCTATCACGGGCGATTCGTCTCTTGAATCAATATCATCAGGCACGAAAAAAGTGACGCGGGTGTTCTCGATTTTAGAACCAGCCTGTGCGCTTTCCACGGTCGCACCCTTTATCACGTATTGAGCTTGTGTATGTAGAAAAGTCCCTGTCCATTGGCGTTTCTGCCCCGTCTCATCGTTTCTTTTTACTTGAGAGAGTTCGGGTGCATATCTTTTAACAGGTTCGGACGATAGAAGTGCTTCAATATTCGAGATGTTTTCTTTTACCTTGTCCTTTTCCCGTCCAATATAAAGGCAAAATCCAGGTTTCTTATAAGCTACGGACAAAACCGCATCAACAACGACCATCGCCTCAGCAACCATCGTTTTCATATTGCCGCGCGGCCAAATAGGAAAATAAGCAAACCAATCGTTCGGAGGGCGGTTGCCTTTGAGCAATTCTATTCTCGCGTTCCAATGCCATTCAATTGCTTCGGAATGATGCTTGTCATCCGTTTCAACAGAATCTAAACTGTCAACAAATCTATCACCAAACAATGTACGATAGGTTATCCGCCATCCTTGATCTACAAGTTCCCGTAATCCCTGCGTCGTGTCCCTGACCACCACCTTAAACGCTTCCGCATCAAAAGGAACATTGCCGAGCGGATTGAAAAACTTCCAATCATCTGCACTTATCGGTGTTCCTGCTTCAGGGTCTAGGAATAGTTCGTCTCCTAGAGATTCTAGGTATTCGTCTGTGAGTTCGGCTAGGGTCGGGCTTCTCATTTTGTTGAATAGGGCGGACGCTTGAATAGTTCTACGGGGTCTCGGTCGTCGTGGTTACGTGCGTGGGTTGTACTGGTGTAAAATACCCTCTAACAACGCCCGTTGATGTGCAAATATCCATCTTGAGCTTCGGTGTCCACCATCGCATAGTTTTCCAAATAACACGACCAATGGATTTTAGAATGCCGTGAGTTTCACGTTC
>Ga0105249_10000851_pt1 | contig 27277 bp, 19 predicted proteins | sample KBSS44metaG_FD_81522 | JGI IMG/M metagenome (GOLD analysis project Ga0105249, IMG submission 81522) | Switchgrass rhizosphere microbial communities from Kellogg Biological Station, Michigan, USA - KBS S4-4 metaG | ecosystem: Host-associated > Plants > Roots > Rhizosphere > Soil | place...
GCCGCGAGCCAGAGCCTTGCTGGCCGCGCCGAGCCGCTCGTATGTGCCCGGGGTCGCGAGCGCTCGGAGCGTGGCGATGCCCGCCGCCATGGCCAGCGGATTCCCCGACAGCGTCCCCGCCTGATACACGCTGCCCGACGGCGCGAGCAGGCGCATGATGTCGGCGCGGCCGCCGTACGCCGCCACCGGCAGCCCACCACCGATGACTTTGCCCAGACATGTGAGATCAGGCGTGATGCCGTAGAGCGCCTGCGCTCCGCCGTGCGCGACGCGAAAACCCGTCATGACCTCATCGAAGACGAGCAGCGCGCCGTGCTCCGTCGTCAGGCGCCGCAGCTCCGCGAGGTAGCCCGGCGTCGGAAGTACGAGACCCATGTTCCCGGCCACGGGCTCGAGCATGACCGCGGCAACCTCGCCGCGATGCTCCACGAGCAGTCGCTCGACTGCGGCTGCGTCGTTGAACGGTGCGACGAGCGTGTCGGCCACGGCGCCCGGTGTGACGCCAGGGCTGTCCGGCAGCGCGAGCGTCGCCACACCGGATCCCGCCTGGACGAGCAGCGCGTCCGCGTGTCCGTGGTAGCAGCCCGCGAGCTTGACGATCTTGCGCCGGCCCGTTGCGGCGCGCGCCAGACGCAGGGCGCTCATCGCGGCTTCCGTGCCTGACGAGACGAAGCGCAGCATCTCGACCGCGGGCATCGCGCGCGTGATCAGCTCGGCAAGCTCCGTCTCCGCTTCAGTCGGCGCGCCGAACGACGTGCCTAACGAAAGCTGACGACCCACCGCGTCGACGATGGCCGGATGCGCATGCCCGAGCGCCAGCGCGCCCCACGACAGCACGTAATCGATGTACGTGTTGCCGTCCGCGTCGATGATGCGCGCTCCGGAGCCCTGCGCGATGAAGCGCGGCGTTCCACCCACGCTGCGAAACGCGCGAACCGGACTGTTCACGCCACCCGGAATGACGCGTTGCGCGGCGTCGAATAGTTGCGCCGAACGGTGGCTGGAACGCTCCGGCGCGGCAGCCGGCGCCGCGGCCTCACGAGTCTCGATCACGCCTGCACTCCTTCCGCGAGCCAGCGCGCCGCCGCCTTCGCGTAGTAGGTGATGACGAGATCGGCGCCTGCCCGTCGGATGCCGAGGAGACTCTCCATCGCTGCGCGCGGCTCGTCGATCCAGCCGCGTTCGGCCGCGGCCTTGAGCATCGCGTACTCGCCGCTCACCTGATACGCGGCGAGCGGCAGCTCCGTCTCGGCGCGTACACGCTGGATGATGTCGAGGTACGGGCCGGCGGGCTTCACCATGAGCATGTCGGCGCCTTCCTCCTCGTCGAGACGCGCCTCTCGCAGCGCCTCCCGCGCGTTACCGGCGTACATCTGGTAGGCGCGCCGGTCGCCGAATGCCGGCGCCGATTGCGCCGCCTCACGGAACGGGCCGTAGAACGCCGACGCGTACTTCACCGCGTAGGCGAGAATGGCGACATCGGTGTGGCCAGCATCGTCGAGCCCGGCGCGGATGGCGGCAACCTGGCCATCCATCATTGCGCTGGGCGCGACGATGTCTGCTCCCGCGTCGGCGTACGCGGCGGCTGCCTGCGCGAGTAGAGCGAGCGTCGAGTCGTTGGACACGGCACCGGTCTCGTCATCGAGGAGCCCGCAGTGGCCGTGCGACGTGTACTCGCAGAGGCAGACATCCGCGATCACCACGAGCGACGGAGAGCGCTGCTTGATTGCCGCGATGGCCCGCGGCACGGGTCCCGACGGATTCCACGCCCCGCTCCCACTCGCGTCCTTCGCGTCCGGAATGCCGAACAACAGGACCGACCGGATCCCGAGCGCATCGATCTCACCGAGCTCCGCGTCGAGGCGGTCCACCGTGAGCTGGGCGTGACCCGGCATGCTGGCGATCGGCCAGTCACCGCCCGAGCCGTCGCGAACGAACAGCGGGTGAACGAGCTGCGCAGTGCGGAGCGTCGTCTCGCCTAACGCCTCGCGAAGCTGGGCCGAGCGGCGCAGGCGGCGAGGGCGTGCGCGCGGCTTCACCGCGGCCGGCGTCCAGAGCGTTTCCATCGGATCATCCCTCCACATGCCCGTCGTGACGGGCCGCGAACCAGTGGGCGACACGATCGATCAGTTCATTCTGCGTGGCCGACTCGGCGACCAGGTCCGGGTCGAGCCCGACGGCGCGCGCCGCATCAGCCGTCGCGGGTCCAATGCACATGACGGCCGGCCACCTGGGCTGACCGCGGATCGTCGCGTTCATCGCGCCGCCGCTGCGTACGTCGTGCGCGGACGCGTCGTCGAGCGCCTGTGCGACGAATCGCACGGCGGACGCGCTCGTGAATAGCAGAGCATCCACCGTCCCGGCTCGGATGGCGGCTGTGATTGCCGCGACGCCGTCGCCCGGGACGGTCCGGTAGACCACCACCGCGTCGACGAAGGCGCCGCGCTGCGCGAGACCCGCGGGAAGCGCATCAGCGGCCAGATCGCCGTGCGGAAACAGGACGCGTTGGCCTTCGACGTCCGGGATCTCCCATGCGAGCGATTCGGCCGTGTGCGTTGTCGCAACCAGCGTCGGCTCGCCGAGTGCGGCGCGCAGCGCGGCTGCCGTGGCGCGTCCTACCGCGGCCAGCCGCCGGTCGCGGAAGGCGTCGCGCGGTATGCCGATCGCGTCGGCCCGTTCCACCAGTGCGTTCACGGCGTTGGCGCTGGTAAACGCGATCCAGTCGTACGTCGCGACACGGCGGAGCGCTGCGTCGGCGACCGTCCATGAGTCCGGAGGCGCGATGGCGATGGCGGGAGCCAGCACCGGGTCGCCGCCTAGCGCCAGCACACGAGCCGCGAAGTCGCCGGCCTGCGCCAGCGGCCGCGTGAGGACGACGCGCTTTCCTTCGAGCGCGCGTGGTGCGGCGTGCGTCGTGGGCGTGTTCACACGAGGCTCGGTCGCTCGGACTCGGCCGCGAGCTCGCGACCGCCGCTGTTCAGCAGGTGGTCCGCGACCCGCTCGCCCAACGCGGAGGCGCCGCCACGGTCGCCGGTCTCGCGCCAGCGTACGGAGCGGCCGTCGGCCGTCCCAATCATGGCGCGGAGCGTGAGCTGATCGTCGTCGCCGAGCGTGGCGTAGGCGCCCACGGCCGCGGCGCACCCGGCTCCCAGGCGCGCGAGGAAAGCGCGCTCGGCGGCGAGCGCCGCTTCCGTCGGGACGTGCGCAAGCGGCCGAACGAGGTCCTGCAGCTCGACGTCGTCAGCGCGGATCTCGACCGCGAGGGCACCCTGCCCAGGCGACGGCAGCATCGACTCGGGCGAGAGCCACTCCGTGACGCGTTCCTCGAGGCCGAGTCGGAGGAGGCCCGCTCCCGCGAGCACGACGGCGTCGTAATCGCCCGCGTCCAGCTTGCGGAGTCGGGTGTCGACGTTGCCGCGAAGGTCGCGCGTGTCCAGATCGGGACGTACCGCGTGCACCTGCGAGACGCGCCGGAGACTGCTCGTCCCCACGCGCGCCCCGCGGGGCAGGTCCCGCAACGGCCCGGCGTGCGAGATGAGCACGTCGCGCGGGTCGGCGCGCTCGAGGAAGGCGGCGATGGCGAGATCGGGTGGCACGCGCGAGGGCAGGTCCTTGGCGCTGTGAATCGCCAGGTCGATCACCTTCAGACGCAGTGCTTCCTCGATCGCGTCGACGAACACTCCACGCCCACCTAACGTGGCGAGCGGCACGTCGCGCATGACGTCGCCCTTTGTCGTGATGCGCTCCACGTGAACGTCGAGCCCCGGGTGGAGCGCGCGCAGCATCGCGATCACGGACTCGGTCTGTGTCAGTGCGAGCGGGCTGCCACGCGTGCCGACCGTCAGCGTGCGGGGCATCGTCATGCGACGCTTACCCGCCCGCCATCTGGATCAGCGAGCGGCGACGTTCGCTCGGCCGCTGCGACGAGCGCGTCGAGCACCGCAATGAGCTCCGGCGTCGCGTTCGGCATGGGGGTACGGTGCAGCGTCATGCCGAGCGCGGTCGCCTTGCGCGCGGCCTCGTGATCGATGTCGTAGAGCACTTCGAGGTGCTCGCACACGAACCCGATCGGGACCGAGAGCACGTTGCGGACGCCGTCGGCGTGCAGTTGCTCGAGATAATCGACGATGTCCGGGCCAAGCCACGGCTCGCCGGTTTTGCCGGCACTCTGCCAGGCGAACCTCCAGTTCCACACGCCGGCGTGTTTCGCCACGGCCGCACAGCTCGCATCGAGCTGGGCCTCGTACGGATCCTCCCACGTGCGGATCCGCACGGGGAGGCTGTGCGCGCTGAACAGCACACACGTGTCGGCCCGGTCCGCGTCGGCGAACGTCGCGAGTCCCGCCTGCACGCGCGCGCTCATCATCGCGATGAATTCGGGCTGCAGGTGCCAGCTCTCGACGAACGTCACGTCGAGCGGCGTGTCGAGGCTGGCGTTCGCCTGGTCGACGTATTGCCGGTAGCCGCCAATGCTCATGCGCGAGTAGTGCGGCGCGAGCACCAGCACGATGAGACGCCGCACTCCATCTGCGGCGATGCGCGGGACCACGTCGGCGATGAACGGGTGCCAATGCTTCATCGCCACGTAGGTGCGGTACTCATCCGGTGCACGTCGATCGAGCGCTGCTTGCAGCCCGCGCGCCGTATCCGTCGTGATCGCGAGCAGCGGCGTCCGGCCGCCCACGAGCTCGTAGCGATGTCGCAGATGCTCGACGGCTTCGGGTGATGGGGTGCGCCCGCCGCGGATGTGCCGGAAATAGGGCTCGACCTGGTCCGGAGTGTCCGGCGTGCCATAGGCCAGCAGCAGGACGCCTGTCGGTGTCGTCGTCATGGCCCCGTTCACGAGATGGCCGCGACGGCAGGATCGCCTTCGCGCATGCGTGCACTTTCCTCGCGCACACATTCGGCGAGCCGGATCGCGTTGTCCAGTGGAGTGCCCGGGAGAAACCCGTGGCCGAGGTTGAAGATGTGACCGGGCCGAGTTCCGGCCCGACGGAGCACGTCGAGCGCTTTCGCCTCGAGCACGTCGCGGGGCGCGAACAGCGCCACCGGGTCCAGGTTGCCCTGGACGGCCAGATGGTGTCCCACGCGCGCCCACCCTTCGTCGAGCGGCGTGCGCCAGTCGAGGCCGATGACGGTCGCGCCGTCAGTCCGCATCGCCGGAAGCAGCGTTGCCGTCGTCACGCCGAAATGAATCATCGGGACACCCGCCGGGCCTAACGCAGAGAAGATGCGCCGCGTGTACGGCTGTACGTACTGCGCGTAGTCATCGGGGCTCAGAGCGCCCACCCAGCTGTCGAACAGCTGCACGACGTCGGCGCCGGCCACGATCTGCGCGTGCAGGTACGCGATCGTGAGGTCGGTCAGCCGCTCCATCAGCGCATGCCATGTGGTGGGTGCGCCATACATGAGCGACTTCGTGCGCACGAAGTCGCGCGACGGACGGCCCTCCACGAGGTACGCCGCGAGCGTGAACGGCGCCCCGGCGAATCCGATGAGCGCCTGTGCCGGCTCGAGCTCGCGTCGCAGGATCCGCAACGCGGACAGTACGTGTGGGACGTCCCGCTCCGGCTCGAGCGGGCGGATGCCACGCACGCCTGCGTCGTCACGCACGGGCACCGCGATCACCGGCCCGACTCCCTCGACGATCTCCAGCGCGACACCGGCGCCAAGCAGCGGCGTCATGATGTCCGCGAACAGGATGGCCGCGTCGAGCGCCATGCGACGCAGCGGTTGCAGCGTCACCTCCGCCGCAAGCTCCGGTCGCTCGGAGATCTCGACGAGCGTCAGGCGCTCACGGATCGCGCGGTACTCCGGCAGGATGCGACCCGCCTGGCGCATGAACCAGACCGGTGTGCGTTCGACCGCCTCGCGCCTCGCGGCGCGCACGAGCAAAGGGGTACGTGTCATCCCAGTGACGGAGGCGCGTCGCGCTCAGCCAAGGAGCGCGAGCGCGTCCGCAAGCGGACGATGCACTGCGGTGAAGATGGGCGTGTCGCGCAGCGTGTAGCGCCGTGCCTCGGTCGACCGAAGCGCGATCACGAGATCCTGATGGCGCTCGAGGTGGTTCGTCTCGTAGGCGACGATGAACTCCTGGTCATCGAGACCCGTCGTGTAGAGCAGCACCTGACGCACGTCATCGAAATCGTGACCGATGCGCATGTGCTCGTTCATCATTCCTTGTCGTGCATCGCGACTCATCAGGTACCACTCGATCGTCTTCGTGAACGGGTAGACGATAAGGTACCGGAGTCGCGTCGGCTCATCCACCGCCTGCTCCTGCGTCGTGCGCCGCTTCGTGTACAGGGAAGGCCGCGTGAGTCCCCAGAGAGAATGCGCGATCTCGCAGTAGCGCCCCAGGCCAGTGCTCAGGAGCGATGCCAACGCGTCCTGCACATGCACCGCGTTCGCGCTCTTCCACCACAGCATGAGCTCCGCGCCGGTCTTGAGGCCGAGCGTGCTGTACGCGTGCGTCGTGATGGCCGGGCCGGTCGTGGAAACCGCCTCCGCGAACTCGGCCCGGCCCGCGGCGCGTGTCGCCGCATCGAGACGACGCCACTGAGGGTCGACCTTGAGGAAGAGGTACTGCACGAACTGCGAGGCGACGGGCGCTGTCTCTATGACGCGAGGCTCGGGGGCTACGGCGGTCACGATGCTATCGACTCCTGATGGGTAAAGTCGCGAGCGGATTCTGGTGGAGGCACACAGTGCTCCGACGCCACCAGGCTCAAATCTCCGCCGCTCGCGAGCGCGAACAGCCGCTCCACGACCACGGCCATGTTCGCGCCTTCCGGATCCCGCTTGAGCGCAACCGTCGGATCGTGCAGGAGCTTCGCGACGACGCGTGTCGCCAGCTCACTCACGACGGCGCGCGCCTGCGGCGTCAGCTCCGGAAGCCGCGCGAGCGCACGCGCGACCTCCGCGTCTCGAATGACGTCAGCGCGCGCGTGAAGTCGAGCCACCGTCGAGGCGACTCCCCGGCCGCGCCACCATTCCATGTAGCGCTCCGTCTCCTGACCCACGATCGACTCCGCCCGCTCGAGATCCCGCACTCGTTCGGCACGGCGTGCCGCGGCTTCCGTCTCGATCCGGTCCATGCCGATGAGCGTCACGCCGGGAATCGCCGACACGGCGGGGTCGATGTCTCGCGGGACGCCAAGGTCCAGGCAGAGCAGGGGACGCGCCTCGGCGCGCGCGCGCATGCCCGCGAGGACGGTTGCATCGACGATGGGCGCAGGCGATGCCGTGCACCCGATCACGATATCAGCCTGCTCGAGTGCGGACCCGAGCTCGTCCCACGACCGTACCTCGACGCCGTGGGCATCGGCGAGCGCGGCTCCTCGCTCGGCGGTCCGATTCAACACCGTCACGTGCTCGGCGCCGAGTGTGCGGAGGTGCGCCACGATCTGGCCGGCGGTCTCGCCGGCGCCGAGCACGACGACATTCGTCGCCTCCAGCCCGCCAGAGATGCGAGCCGCGAGCCGGAGTCCCACCGACGCGACGGACGCTCCGTCGACGCCTAGCGTGGTGGACGTCCGCACCCGCTTGCCGCAGGCGAGCGCCGCATCGCCGAGACGGTCCAGCACGGGACCAAGGGTGCCGACCTGCCGGGCCGCTCCGAGTGCGCGTCGAAGCTGGCCGAGGATCTCGCACTCGCCGAGGACCATCGAGTCGAGCCCACAGGCGACACGGAGGAGATGCCGTACGGCGGACTCGTGCCCGAACGCGTAGCTGGTCTCGCGGACGTCGTCCAGCGAGACGTTGCCGTGAGAGGCCAGGAACTGGCGCAGGACATCCGCGCCGGTCGCTTCGTGACCGCACACGGCGTACAGCTCGACGCGGTTGCACGTCGAGAGGACGAACGCCTCGGTGACACGCTGCCGCAGTCGCGACAGGACGTCCTGAAGCGTCTCGGTAGTCACTGCCAGCCGTTCACGGACGCTGACGGACGAGCTGTTATGGCTTACGCCGACGGCAACGACCTGCACGTGTTCGCGACTCCGGGTGCAGTGAGCTGCGCATCGCCCGCATCGACGCTGCGTTCGATACGATAGCGGACTCGGTGATGATCAGGCACCCGGAGTGAACCGGAGTCCCGCCTCCGAAAAACTACGGAGGCCATGGGATAGCGCACCTATTTGGCGAACTCGAGCACCCAGGTGATCCCCGCATCACGCATCTTGGTCAACGCACCCGGCGCGATTGCTCGAGTCACCCCGGCGAGCACGATGACGGTCGCGACGATACAGAGATACACGCTCGTCAACGTTCGCTCGACAGTCCCGATCTTCGTCTCGACGAATGCCGCCTTTCCTGGCAGCACGCGCGTTAGGCCGTAGAGCCCGATCGCCAATCCGGTAACGATCATTCCAAGGCCCGAGATGATGGGCGAGGTCAGCATCCGGCTCATGATGTCCGCAGGCGGGTCGTCGCCATACCGCCAATAGAGCACGCCGAACGCGGCAAGCGGCGTGCTGAAAATCAGGAACAGCACGCCCCAGAACTGCGCTGAAAGCCCGGTGTGATACTCCTTGTGAGCATCGAGCGAATCACTCGTCGGAATGACCGCCTTCCGCGACACGATCATCTGGACGCCGCTGACGGCCGAGAACACGGCGAGGCCGAGGCAGACGAGCACGATCACGATCGGGATGCGATAGTGAATCCCGGCGGCAGCGCCCCCGATGACCGCGATGAGCCCGAGCACCATGAGCTTGTTCTTCATGGCCGACACTCCCGGTTATGCCGCTCCCGTTCTATCCTGTCACCCCGAGCGAAGCGACGGATCTAGCTTGCGTCAGCCGTGGCGTGCCACGAGTATCGCAAACAAGATCCCTCGTCGCATCGCTCCTCGGGATGACAGTCGGTGTTTCAGCGGATGGCTGATGGCTGATGGCCGATGGCTGATGGCTTACTTCCCAGGTCCGTACAGCACCTTGCCGGCCTTCGCGCCGGTGTGCTTGTCGTGGTCGATCGTCACGACGCCATTGACCAGGACGTACTCGATCCCCGTCGGAAATGCCATCGGGTCATCGTAGGTCGCTTTGTCCTGAAGGGCGTCGAGGTCGAAGATCGTCACGTCCGCCCACTGACCTTCCTTGAGCAGTCCGCGATTCGCGAGCCGCATCCGAGTGGCCGGCCACGACGTCATCTTCCGCACCGCGTCCTCGAGCGTCAGGACATGGCGTTTCTTCACGTACTCGGCGATCACGCGTGTCGCGTTCCCGAACGAGCGCGGGTGCGGCAGGCCCGTCTGATCGGGCTGACCCAACGTCATGATCGCGCCGGCATCGCTGCCGATGCTCGTCCACGGGAATTTCAGCGCCGTCTCGATGTCCGGCTCGCCCATCATATGGTAGATCGCCATCACGCGGCCGGTGCCCTGTGCCACGAGGTCCATCGCCGCATCGGCGGGCTCCTTGTTCATGAGACGCGCGATCTCGCTCAGCGACTTCCGCTCGTACTTCGCGTTCTCCGGGTTACGCGCATTCACGAGAACGACACCGTCCCATCCGCCGGCCGCCTCCACGATGTTCCACCATCCGGGCGACCCGGTCTTCTGCTCGTTCTTGAGCCTCGCACGCGTTGCGGGGTTCGCGATCCGCGCCTTCAGCGAGTCGATGCCGCCCTCGAACGCCCAGCTCGGAATCGTCGCCTCGAGACCCGTCCCGCCAGCCGTGTACACGTAGAGATCCGCCGCGACGTCCACGCCGCGAGCGCGGGCCGCGTCGACCACCCGGCGGACGGAATCCATCAGGATGCCCCACGACGGCTTGTGTGCCACCTTCAGATGAAATACCTCGCCCGGAAGGCCGGCCTTCTCGGCGATCGTGATCAGCTCGCTGACCGATTGCACGACCTCCGGCCCCTCACCGCGAATGTGGCTCGCGTACACGCCGCCATACTTCGCCGCGACCTTCGCGATCTCGATGAGCTCCTCGGTCTTCGCGTACGAGCCAGGCGGGTAGATGAGGGCGGTGGTCATGCCCATGGCGCCTGCCCGCATGGCCGTGTCCATGATCGCGCGCATCCGATCGAGCTCGGCGGCGTTAGGCGCGCGGGCGGATGCGCCGAGGACGGCGCCGCGTGCCTGGGCTTCGCTGTAGTAGGAGCCGAAGTTGATGCTGATGCCGGTCTTCTCGAGAGCGGCAAAGTATTCGGGGATGCGGCTGGCCGCCGGCACGGGGATGCCTCCCTCGCCGCCGATCGCCGTCGTCACGCCCATGCGGAGCTTGTTCTCGGCCAGTCCGTTCCGTGGGAGCACACCGCCCGACTGATCCATCATGTCGATCCAGCCGGGCGAGACGTACTTGCCGCGAGCATCGATCTCGGTGGTGCCGCGCTCGGGGACGCGGCCGATCTTCACGAACTTCCCGTCCTTGATGGCGACGTCCGCGAGGATCCAGGGATTCCCCGCGCCGTCGAGGACGCGGCCGTTGCGGATGACGACGTCATAGGCGACGGCCGGCGCCGGATTCTGCGCGAGAGACGCGCGTGTTGCGCCGGCAACCAACGTGAGGGCGAACAGCGGGCGAGCGAAGCAGATTGAACGAAACGGGCCGAGTCTCACATCGTCTCCAAAACGGGGAATGGACGACACTACATCCGCGCGGGCCGAAGCGGGAGGCCACGAAAAGAGAGGAACGGCCCCGGGACATTCTGAGTGTCCCGGGGCCGTTCCCTGTCCCAACGTCGCTGATGCCGAGAGCCGGGCTACGGAAAACGGATCAAGACGTTCGCCAGCGGGACCTCGCCCTTGCGTGCGACCGGCGCCGACCGCTCGCAGCCCATGTTGAACACACGGCAGTGTCCGACGATCTCGAAATCCTGGCGGTACGGGACGCCCTCGCTGCCTAACGGCGAGTTGCCGTCCGAGATGTGGAAATGCAGATGCGGCTCCGTGGAGTTACCGGAGTTCCCAACGAGTCCAACCACCTGCCCGCGCGTCACCCGGTCGCCCTTCTTCACCTTGAGCGATCCCGGCTTGAGGTGGGCGTAGAACGCGTAGTAGCCGCCACCGATGTCGATGATCACGTGGTTGCCGCCCACCGTCTCGAGCGTGATCGGTACCGCCCGCGAGTTGATTCCAGGAACGTTCTCCGGAATGCTGTCCTTCACGGCGACTACCGTCCCGTTCGCGACCGCGAGCGCGTCCTCGCCTTCCGCGAAGTAGCTCTCGTTCTTGAGCGAATCGCCCATGAACCGGCGGTTCTGGTCATCGACCTGCAGGTAATCGATGGCGAACCGCTGCGCGATCGACGGCATGCCACCAACCGGGATCAACGCGCGCCGGTGACCCGACGCCTCGTTGGGCCCATTCCCGGTGAGCCACACGCCGCCACGCAGTGGATGCCCGATCAGCACCGCTTCCTTCACGACCGGTACGACGGGTCCATCGAGCTCCTGCGTGCGCACGCTGTCGCCGGTTCCCTGCTCGAGCGTTAGGCGATGCTGGATCGCCGTTGGTGCCGTGCGTGCGTCCACCGGAACCCAGAGAAAGACGACCCCGCGCGCACCACCAGCGAGCTTGAGCCGGTCGGGGCCGGTGATGTTCGCCACCCCCGGGCGTGTGACGGCGCGCTGCAGCGCCGAGTCGCCGAGTGACACCAACACTCGGCGATCGGCGCCTGCCGTTGCGACGTCGACTTTCTTCAGCGTGTACTGCTGCGGCGCGAAGTTCGTGACGTGCAGCTCGTAGACTATGAACGATCCCTTCTCTGTCATCGCCACGGTCGGCGGCTTCGGCACTCGCAGCTCGAGGAACGGCGGCAGCGAGGCGCCCTGCGCTACCGCCGCAGACGGCGCGGCGGTAGCGACGAGCACAATCCAGAGCGAAGCCACTCTGCCGAGAGACATCGAAATCCTGTTCATTCGAAGAACTAGTGCGTCGTTGTTGAAGCCGATCACTTCCCGGCCAACGTCGGGTTGTTGTTCCGTTCGATGTCAGGAAGTGGGAAGCAGATCTGGTTCCCGTACACTCCGCCCTTGACGGGGAACGCCGTTCCCGCCGCCGGCGTCTGCGGGATGCTGAAGCGAATGATGTCACCGAACCGCTGACCCTCGAGGAACAGCTCGCGGCGACGTTCGTCGATGATCTGCGCGCGCACCTCGGCTTGCGTGCCGCCCGCGTACTGCGGCAGCGACGCCTTCGTGCGCAGCTTGTTGATCCCGGCAACCGCCGCGGTGACGTTGTTCGCTTCGACGTCAGCCTCTGCGGTGATCAGGATGGCTTCGTCGCCACTCGCGATCGGAATCGACGACGAGATCAATGGATACTTCGTGGTGCGCCAGATCCGCGTCACTCTGTCGTGCCCCACGACGCCAGCGTCCACGACTACGACTCGGGAATCCGGAACGCCGCCCACCGTCAGATTGCGGAATAGCGGATCGACGGAAGAGTACAGACCACGGAACTGTTGCGTGTTGACGAGATTCTCTCGCCGCGCGTTCGCCGCCGAATACGTCGCGTTATGCACGAAGGCGTCCGGAACCAGCGAGGCATCCGCCTTCGCGTCGGCGTACTTCTTCAAGCCGATGCGCGCACGCGCGCGCCCGAGGCGAGCCAGGTTGAGGATGATGGTGTTGTTCCCCGCCTGGGCAGCGGTGATCGCCTTCGTAAACCGCGTTTCCGCTTCGGTCAGGAGCTGCGTTGGCGTGAGCTCCGGGCCCGCATCGAGCGCGGCGCTGCATGCCGATTCGCCGAGCAGGACAAGCGAAAACCCCGCATGCGCCGCGGCCGTGGCGATCAGACTCTGGCGGCCCGTGACTTCCTCATCGGTCCACCCCTCGAGCGATGTGAGGATCTTGTCGGCAGTGGCGCGAGCGATCGAGACCGGTGTGTAATAGCCAGGCACCTGTGTCGAGGTGCACCCATTCGTCGCGTAAATGGGGAGCGCTGCAGTGATCGTGCGGCGATCGTAATCCCATCCCACCTGCGAGAGCTGTGCGTCGATCAACTCGTCGCCGACGAGCCCCGTGGCAATGATGTACTGCGCGAGCGCGCACTCGTAGTCACTGACGGCACTCGTGACCAGGAGCTGGGCGTTCCCAGGTACATAGAGATCGTTTGCGACGACCCGGCTTGGCGCCTCTTGCTCGAGGCTCACGACGTCGCCGCAGCCGGCGACGGCTGCCGCGAAGAGAACGACGTGCACGTATCGCCACCCGTTGAAGCGGCTGGCCATCGGGACTCCTCCCGGATACTGAGGGATGCGCATGGTCAGAATGTGAGGTTGAGGGTAGCGATGAACTGGGCCAGCGTCGGGGTGACGCCCTGATCGAACGCGTTCTGGTACGGGTTGTTTCCGGTACCGAGCGACCGGCTCTCCGGGTCGAGCCCGGGGTAGCTGGTCCAGCGGTTGAGGTTGCGACCCGCCACCGTGAACGAGGCGCGCGTGGCTCGCGCATAATGCGCCCACTTCTCCGGCAGGCTGTAGCTCGCGGAAAGCTCGCGCAGCATCGCAAACGACGCGTCGTCGATGAACTGATCGACGATGACGAGTCCTGAGCCGTTCTGCGCGTTGGCGACGTACTTCGGGTCGTACTTCTCCGGGCGAACGTTGACCTCACACTGAACGAAGATCGAGCAGCGAATCGTCTCGTCGGTGTTGAGGATCTTGTTCCCATTCTTGAAGTCGACGAGCCCGTAGAGGCTGAGTCGCTTCCACAACGTGAGCGAGGTCGACACGGCGCCGGTCATCTTCGGCGTGATGGTCCCGAGGAAAACCACCGGGGCCGATGCGCACGCCATTGGCTGCGCTCCAGGTCCGCCGTCGCACATTACGTCGACCGCCCGACCCGTGGTCGCATCGAGCCTCGCGCTGGTGACGCGCTTGGCCCACATGCCGCCGATCGGATAGCCCTGGACGTGCCGCTGCGGAATACCAGCGAACGCGACGAACGGGATTCCGCCGAGGTCCTCGATCTTGTCCTTGGTCGTTCCGAAGTTCCCGGTGATCTCCCACCCAAGGTTCTCCTTCGCCAGCGCCTGGAACGTCGCGCGCAGCTCCATTCCGTGGTTGCTCACCTCGCCGATGTTCACGTACTGGTTGCCCGGGAAGCCCGTCGACGGTGGCACTGGACGCAGGAGAATCGCGTCTTTCGTCTGCTTCGAGAAGTACGTGAAGTCGAGGCTCAAGCGGTTGAACATCTGCGCCTCGAAACCGACTTCGAGCTCCTGGCCACGCTCGGGCTTGAGCTCGGAGTTGCCGATCAGCTGCGGCGTGACGGCCGGCAGATCGCCCGTTCCCGTGACCGGCTGGAACGTACGGAGCGCCGTGAAGACGTCGGGCTGGAGCCCCGATACGCCGAACGCACTGCGAAGCTTGAGCGTGTTGATCGCGCCGATTCCCCACCACGGCTCTTCGGTGATCACCCACGTGGCGCTCACCTTCGGATACGTGGCGAGGTCGAAGTCCTCTCCGAACGCGCTGTTGTTGTCCACGCGCACCGCACCCGTGAGGAACAGCCGGTCGTTCCATCCGAACTGCTGTTGCGCGTAGAAACCGATCGTGGTGTTGGTTTGCCAGTCCTGACTGCCCTGTCTAATGGCGGCGGCAGCAGCAGTCTTGAGACCAGGAGCAGGGAACTCTTGTCCGAGCGCCTGGCTCGTGCGAATCCGCTTGCGGTAATACTGCGCGCCGAACGACGTGTTTGATGCAAGCGCCGAGGAGATGTTGAATCTCGCCGTGGCGCTGTAGTCAGCGTTGCCGTACGTGATGTCTCGTCGATCCTGCTGCACCTGTCCTCTCGCCGCCGTGGCGCTGAACAGCGGACGCCACTCGACCGGTACGAAGCTGGCGAGGTAGACGTTATCCTCGGCCGTTTGATCGAGTCCGACGATCAGTCGGTGGGTGAACCAGTCGAGCGGCCGGTGGTTGAGCGTGATACCGCCAGTGAAGCGATTCAGCTCCTGCGAATTGTCGAACAAGCCCCACGTGACTTCCGGCGGATAGCCGGCTAAACCGAACCCTCGCGACAGCGTGCCTGCGGAAAGCGGGGATCCGTACACCGCGCCCGGGATCGTACCGACGCCGTAGTCCGCGCCGAGGTGCGTTGTCCCCGTCACGTAACCGACCCGCGCGTTGACGTCGACCGTCGACCCGGGCGTGATGTTCAGGTTTGCGCTGCCGGTGTAGCGATCGAGGTGGTTGTTCGGTTCGATCCCCTTGTCCGTGTCGTAGCCGGATGAGACGTAATACTGGACGAGACTCGTGCCACCGCTGAGCGAGCCGTTGAAGCTCTGGAGACGGCCATTCGTCCAGATGTCGTTACCGAGCGCCTTCTCGCTCTCGAGCGCGTTCCAGGTGACGATCTGGCCCTGCGCGTTCTTCGCATAGTTGGTCGGCAACCGCCCTTCGGGATCCTGGAACCACTGGGTTCCCTGGCGCAGCGAGAGTCCCCATCGCGGCTTGTCGCTCGCGCGTCCCTTCTTGGTGATGACCTGAATGACGCCGTTCGATGCTTCGGTACCGTAGATCGTGGCGGCAGCCGGGCCCTTGATGATCTCGATGCTCTCGATGTCGTCCGGACTGATGTCGTTGAGCCGCGACACGCCGCGGCCGCCCTGAGAGCCCGTCCCGGTGCCCACATCGTTCGTGACGCGCACGCCGTCGACGTAGACCAGCGGCTGCTGGTTCAGCGAGATCGTCGAACGGCCACGGATCGAGATGCCAGTTCCCGCGCCGGAGCGGCCGTTTCCTTGTGTCACGATCACACCAGCCGCGCGGGCGTTGATGAGATTACCCAGATCGGGCACGGACGACCGCTCGAGCTCCTGCGACACGTTGATGGACGACACCGAGTTCCCGATCGAGCGCTGCTGCTCGCCGACTGCCGTCCCCGTGACCACGACCTCGTTGAGCTGCACGGTCGCCTCGGTCAACAGGATGCGAGTCTCGGTCGTTCCCGCAGGCACCAACTGCGTGAACGGCTGATAGCGCAGTGACCGAACGGCGATCGTGACCGGACCCGCCGGCAGGTTGATGAGCCGGAAGCGACCACTCACGTCGGTGAAGACGCCCGTCGCTGCGCCCTGTACGCGAACGTCCGCTCCCTGGATCGGGGTGAGCGTCGCCGCGGCCAGCACGCTACCTGAAACGGTGCGCGTGCCCTGGGCATGCATTGACGCCGGTGCGATCGCGAGCGCCAACGCGACGAGCGCGCGCCAGCCGCGTGGACCACCGAGTGCCTCCGTCAATCGAGCACCTGCCTGACCTGATTTCCACTTCATTGGGACCTCGCCGTAAGAGACAAACCGTGACCTGCCCCGCGAGCGCCGCCAGCGGCCGCCGCGGTCACCTTCAGCTCACCGGAGGTGAGCACCAGCGTCGGCTGCGGCGCTGGTTGTTCCAACTTCACACGCTTCACGGGACCCGAGTCCCTAGGACGACGACTTCTATTTTCTCTTGCGGGAGCAGTCCCACAAGCGAGCTCATGCCGTCAATGCGCGCGGCCCCGACCCGTGTGTTGACGGCGGCGAGCGCCATCCCGGCCGCCGGTCTCCGGGCTCGCGATACGCGCATGAGCCGCGTCAGCGGATGCACGTGACTCCGTGATTGGTCGCTCGGCTGGTCATGCGATTCTCCAGTCGATAGAACCGTTCGGGCTATGGCGCCGACGGTGAATCGCCAACGCGAGTCGCCGCACTCGCTTGCACTGCGGCCTTCCGCGCGTACGCGCGCCAGATGAGATACGCCGGTGCCCCGAGCGCGACGAAGCCGAGACCGACAGCCGCTCGACCGGGTTGGGTGATGAGCGTGTTGATGACGAGGGCCGCCGCCGCGACGACGAACAGCAGCGGGGTGATTGGATACCCTGGCACGCGGTAAGGTCGAGGCGCGTTTGGCTCGCGTCGCCGGAAGACGAAGACGGCGAGCGCACCGAGCGCGTAGAAGATCCACCCGGCGAACACCACGTACGTGAGCAGCTGCTCGAACGTCCCGGTCGCCGCGCCCAGCATGGCCCAGCCGCACAGCGTCATGATGGCGAAGGCTGGCGTCCCGAACTTCGGATGAACGACCGCGAGCCGCTTGAAGAACAGCCCGTCACGGGCCATCGCGAAATACATGCGCGGCGTCGTCAGTACGAGACCGTTCAGCGCGCTGAAGATCGACACGAGAATGAGCGCTGCGACGATCGTCCCCGCCGTCGGACCGATGACCGTCGCGACCGCATCGGCCGCGACCCGCTGGCTGTTTGCCGCGCCGACCGGCCCCAACGCCGCGATATACCCGACATTGGCGAGCAGGTACAGTACGATCAGAAACACCGACGCGATGCTGATGGCGCGCGGAAACGTCCGCTGCGGGTCGCGTGCTTCGCCAGCCGAGAAGGTGACGTATTGCCATCCCTCGTACGCCCACAGCACACCGATCATGGCCGCCCCGAGCCCGGCGGCGAGCGAGGCGTTAGGCGTGGCTTCCAAGGGCGCCGCACTGGCGGCCGCGCCGCCACCGCGCACGATCAACAGCAAACTGAGGATCAGGAGCACGCCCGCCTTCGCCGCGGTGGTCCAGTTCTGCACGTTCGCGCTGTCCCGCGTCCCCCGAACGTTGATCGCGGCAACGACCGCGATGATCAGTACGGGGATGACCCAGCCGGGGAGCCACGGCATCGGCACGAGGGCCGTCAGATAGTTCCTGAATGCAACAGCGAGTGTGGCGATGGAGCCACTGGCGATGACGACGAAGCTCGCCCACCCGTAGAGAAACGCGGGGAGCGGACCGAACGCATCACGGATGTACGCGTAGAGCCCACCCGCTTCCGGCCGCATCGCTCCCAGTTCAGCGTATGTGAGCGCGCCAAGCAGCGACAGCACACCCGCAACCGCCCACACGGTCAACGCGAGCGAGGTCTGGCCGCCCGTCTGACGCAGCACGATGCTCGGGACGAGATAGATCCCCGATCCGATGACCGTGCCCACGGTAATGAGAAGAAGATCCGTGAAGCCAAGACTTCGGCGGAGATCGCTGGATTCCGTCATGGGACAGGGTGTTCGTGGGGGTCAGTCGGCGGACGACGCGACGAGCGTGTAGAACGCGCGGTCCGTCGTTAGGTCCCGGCGAAGGCCGACGACCTGGTAGCCGCGGCGAATCGCGCGGACGAAGCTGGCGCGCGTGGCGAGGCGCCACGTTCCCGCGACGTCCGGCGCGCCGGCGATGAGGCGCTGAAGGTCGGCCGGGATCTCGATGAGCACCGCCGGCACCGACGTATCGTCGATGTCCACCGTCAGGTCGCCGGCCCGCGGAAAGGGCGTCAGGATCGGCGTCGACCCGTTCGCATTGTGGAGCGGCGGGCGTGGTCCTGTCACCGCTCCTGACGTCGGCAGCATGACGACGAGGCGATCCGTCGCCAGGCCGTGATGAAGCGGGCTCGAAGTGATGCCGTACATATTCTCGACGTAGTCGATCACGCGAACGCCGAGTCGATTGAAGTTGAGATGCGCGTTGCGTGCCTGCAGCGGGTCGAACGTCCACAACACGCTGGTGATGCCGCGTCGGGCGAGCTCTTCACGCTGCAGCTCCTTGAGGTGACGCCCCACGCCGGACCCACGGACGCTCTCACGCACGCCGAGCATGTGGGACCAGTGAATCGGCTCGCCGTCGCGAATGCCGGCGAGACTGAACACGAAGCCGACGAGCGTGCCGCCGGGATCGAACGCGCCAATGGCGAGCCCGCCGATACTCGTGACCACGCGAATCAGCGAGGCCGGAACGTGGTCGAACGCGCCCCCCCAGATCTCCGACTGGAGCGCAACACAGGCGTGCGCGTCTTCGGGCGCCGTAAACGCCCGGTACGTGAAGCCTCCGGCGTCGGTACCGTAGTGCGTTGTCTGGGAGGAGCGGGCGTGGTCGTCGAGATCGAGCGGCATGGATCGGGGCGACGGGTGGGCAGGGAAGCGAGCGACAACGTACGCCCGTGCAGGGCATACCACAATGGTCGACCAAAGCGGTCGCCCCTGCCGCCCGGACTGATCGCGCACGCAGCGCGCAACGCGGGCGGGAGCGATGTGGTTGCGGAGGGGGTTGGCGCGCACTAAGCTTGGCCGGCGTGTCGACCTCGGTCCCGCGTCGCGCCGCGCGCAGATCTGCTTCGCCCTCTCCGCGGGCGAGTGTTTCGCCGGCTAATGCCGACGCGCGCTCCGATACGGTCTCGCGCGTGTACCAGGAGCTGCGCGGTCTGATCGTCTGGGGACACCTGCCGCCCGGTGCGAGGATCGCCGAGCGCGCGGTGGCGGAGCGACTCGGGCTGAGTCGGACGCCGGTTCGCAGCGCGCTGCACCGACTGCAGCAGGAGGGCTTCGTATCCTCCGTCGGTCGCGGCCAGGATCAGCGCCTCATCGTCGCGCCGCTCACACAGGATGATGGACGTGAGATCATCCTAATCGTGGGGCACCTCGAGGGCCTGGCGGCGCATACGGCGGCGAGCCTGCCGGATGACCATCGCAAGCAGGTCGTCGCGCGGCTGCGCGAGATCAATCGCGAGCTGGCCGCGGAGTCCAAGCGACGCGAGTTCACGCGGATCTTCGACCTCGATCAGGCGTTCCATCGGGCGTACGTCGAGGACGTGGTGGGTCCACGGCTGCTCGCCCTGCATCGCGCCATCAAGCCGCAGATCGAGCGCTACACGCGTCTCTACATCAGCGCGCTGGTCGACACGCTGCCGACGTCGGTCAAGGAGCACGAGATCATCGTGCGCGCCATCGCGTCGGGCGACGCCGAGGGCGCGCAGCGCGCGGTCGAGACGAACTGGCGGAACGCGGCGGGCCGCCTGTCGCGCGTGATCGGTCAGCTGGGGGAGCGTGGCAGCTGGCACGCGTGGGATCCCGCCTCGTCCGCCGCCACGCCCCGACGTCGTTCGTCGCGTTAGGCTGGCTGCTGGCTGCTGGCTGCTGCTGCTGGTCGGTCGGCATCCGGACTTTGGTCGGCGGGGGCGTCGGGACTTCGGCGGCGCCCGCGCTTACACGCCTCGAGCCAGCGGGTACGGGGCTCCGTGTTCGGACAGTGGCTCGGCCCCGCTGTCTCGGGGCTACGCGCTCACGCCGCCTGCGTCCCGACGCCCCCGCCTCCCCACAGTGGTGCGGACCGTCAGCAGCTCGCAGCAAGCGGGCGCCTAACGGCGGCGGCCGGCGCCCGCGAATAGTCATGCCCATGCTGCGAGCTGGGGCGCGCCGCGGAGCGGCGAGCGAGGCCGAGTCCCCGCGCCTCGCGCGAAGATGGAGTCGAGGACCCGCGCCTCGCGCCACGATGGAGCCGGGTCCCCGCGCCAAGCGCCACGATGGAGCCAGCCGAACACGCCCGGTGACAAAGCACGACGCGACGACGTCCAGGCACAAAGCTCTTCCCGACCCACCGCCCCATACGTAGCTTGTGTGGCGAGTATGGTATACCAAAACTGTCGACCAAAGTCGGCCTCAACCGGCTCGCCTTCCCGATGCGTGCTGCTATGATCACCCAGATGACCCGCCGGGCCTCGTGTGCGGCACTGCTGATCGGCAGTGCCGCTGCTCCATGCGGCCTCACGTTCGCACAAACCCCCTCCACACCGGCTGACCCCGCCGCCGCGTTCGAGATGACCGAGGTCATGGTCCCGATGCGCGACGGCGTGAAGCTGCACACCACCATCTTCGCGCCGAAGAACGCCACCGGGAACCTGCCCATCGTGCTGACCCGCACGCCGTACGGCATCGCCGGCGCCGCCGGCTCCTTCGGGACGTCCTACGCCGAGCTCGTCGAGGAAGGGTTCATCTTCGCCTTCCAGGACATTCGCGGGCGGTTTGGCTCCGAAGGCCAGTTCGTGATGCTGCGCCCCCCACGCCACAAGCGCGACACCAAGGCGATCGACGAGGGGAGCGACACGTACGACACCATCGAGTGGATGCTCAAGAACGTCCCGCGGAACAACGGACGCGTCGGCATGCTCGGCGTATCCTACCCGGGGTGGCTCACCGTCATGGCGATGCTCGACCCGCATCCGGCACTCAAGGCCGTGTCCCCACAGGCGTCGCCCGCATCGATGTTCCTCGGCGACGACTTCCATCACAACGGGGCATTCCGGTTGAGCTACGGGTTCGAGTACGTGGCGATGATGGAAGGCGGCAAGGAGTTCACGCCGTTCAACTTCGACCAGTACGACGTGTACAGCTGGTACCTCTCGCTCGGGTCGCTCGCGAACATCACGAACAAGCTCGCCGAAGGGAAATTCCCCACCTGGAAGAACTACGTCGCGCACCCGAACTACGACGCGTTCTGGCAGCGGGAGGCGGTCATGCAGTACCTCGACCGCGTGAACGTGCCGACGCTGAACGTCGCCGGCTGGTGGGATCAGGAAGACTTCTACGGTCCGCTCAAGATCTACGAGACGCTCGAGCCGCACGACGCGAAGCGATTCAACTATCTCGTCGTCGGGCCGTGGAATCACGGCGGGTGGCGTGGCCGCACCGGCGACAAGCTCGGCAACATCGAATTCGGCAGCCCCACGGCGCAGTACTTCCGCAAGAACATCGAGACGCCGTGGTTCGCCTACTGGCTCAAGGACAAGGGCAAGCTGCAGCTGGCCGAGGCGACGACGTTCGAGTCGGGGGCGAACGCGTGGCGGTCGTATGACAGCTGGCCGCCGAAGCGCGAGGTGACGGAGCGGAAGCTCTACTTCCAGAGTGGCGGCCGGCTGGCGTTCGAGCCGCCGCCGGCGACGAAGCCGGACAGCGCATTCGACGCGTACGTGTCGGATCCGGCGAAACCGGTGCCGTACCGCGTCAGGCCGATCGCGCCGTCGTTCACCGGCGGCTCCACGTGGTCGACGTGGCTGGCGGACGATCAACGGTTCGCGCAGGACCGCCCGGACGTCGCCGTGTGGCAGACGCCGCCGCTCGAGGAAGACATCGTCATCGCGGGTGACGTGCTCGCGAAGCTGTTCGCGTCCACGACCGGCTCTGATGCGGACTGGGTCGTGAAGCTGATCGACGTCTATCCCGAGAAGTACGAGCCGAACCCGAAGCTGGGCGGCTACCAGTTCATGGTGTCGAACGACGTCTTCCGCGGCCGGTTCCGGAAGAGCTTCGAGAAGCCGGAGCCCATCACGCCTAACAAGGTGGAAGAGTTCTCGGTCGACCTGCACCAGCAGAGCTACCGGTTCAAGAAGGGGCACCGCCTGATGGTGCAGGTCCAGAGCTCGTGGTTCCCGCTGATCGATCGGAATCCGCAGACGTACGTGCCAAACATCTTCATGGCGAAGGATTCCGACTTCCGCGCAGCAACGCAGAAGGTGTTCCGCTCGCCGCAGCACGCGTCGTTCATCTCGCTGCCGGTCGTGCAGAACAAAGTGGTGCAGTAAGCAGTGGTAGTGTGATCCCATTCAACCGACCGCTTGGGAGAGGGCGATGCCGGATGTCTCTGCGCGCTCTGCGTTCTCCGCGGTAATGATCCCTCTTCGGTACGAAACGCGATGCCAAACTCAATCCGATTCATGAACGCCCGATCAGTCCTGCTTGCCACGGTGGCCTGGTTAGGCGCCGCTGGAGCAGCGTCCGCACAAGGTACGCGCCTCCTGCGCCACCCAACCGTAAGCCGGGAGCTCGTCGCGTTCGAGTACGCGGGCGACCTGTGGGCCGTCACCCGCACCGGCGGGCAGGCGCGGCGACTCACCGCCACGCCCACCGTCGAGACCGAGCCGTATTTCTCGCCGGACGGCTCCAGGATCGCGTTCACCGCGACCGTCGGCGGCAACACTGATGTGTACGTCATGTCCACCGCGGGCGGTGACCCGACGCGCCTGACGTATCACCCGGGGATGGACCGCGTACGCGGCTGGACGCCGGATGGGAAGCGCGTGGTGTTCGCCTCGGCGCGAGTGAGCCCACCGCAGCAGTCGTACTTCCGGCTGTTCGCCATCGCGCTCGACGGCGGGCTGCCCGAACCGCTCCCCATGCCCCGCGCGTACACGGGTACCTACTCGGCTGACGGGAAGCGGGTCGCGTACGAGGAAGTCTCCACGGTGATGTTTCCGGGATGGATCGAGGCGAGCGGATGGCGTCACTACCGGGGAGGCCGCACGCATCCCATCCGCGTGATGAACCTGGCGGACAACTCCGTCACGAAGCTGCCGTGGACCGACAGCAACGACGCGTACCCGGAGTGGATCGGGAACACCGTGTACTTCCTGTCCGATCGCACGTTCACCACGAATCTGTTCTCCTACAACACCGACACGAAGGAGCTGAAGCAGCTCACGCGTCACGACGATTTCGACATCGCGAATGCGACGGCGGGACCGGATGCGGTCGTCTACGAGCAGGCTGGCTATATCCACCTGGTCGATGCGAAGACCGGCCAGTCACGCCGGCTCAACATCGACGTGACGGGCGATCTACCGTGGGCACGCGCGGGGTTCAAGCGCGTGGCGGGCATGATTCGCAATGCATCGCTCTCGCCCGCCGGCGTGCGCGTCGCGATCGAAGCGCGCGGCGACATCTTCACGGTGCCGGTGGAAAAGGGCGACTACCGCAACCTCACGCGCAGTACGGCGGTGAACGACCGCGATCCGGTGTGGTCTCCGGACGGGACGCAGCTCGCGTGGTTCTCCGACGCGAGCGGTGAGTACCAGCTCATGGTCGGCGAGCAAACCGGCATCGCGAAGCCGCGCGCCATCTCGCTCCCATCCTCGGCGTTCTTCTCGGAGCTCGCCTGGTCACCGGATGGCAAACAGCTCTCGTTCCAGGACAATCACCTGACCCTCTGGTCGCTCGACGTCGCGAGTGGGAAGGCGACGAAGATCGATACCGAGACATTCGACGATCCGGGCCGCGCGATCGACCCGGTGTGGTCGCCTGACTCGCGGTGGATCGCGTACTCGAAGAACCTCGACAATCACTTCCGCGCGATCTTCGCGTATTCGTTTGCTGACGGAAAATCACACCAGATCACCGACGGCATGTCGGACGCCGTCTCGCCCGCCTTCGATGCGAGTGGGAAATACCTCTACTTCCTCGCCAGCACGAACTACGGGCCTAACGTGGGGTGGCTCGAGATGAGCTCGACCGAGCGGCCGGTGCGGCGCTCGGTCTACTTCGCCGTGCTCTCGGCCACCGAGCCGTCGCCGCTCCTGCCGGAAGCAGGCGATGAGACCGGCGCTCCGCCGAGCGCCGGAGGGGCCGCCGCAGGTGCCGCCGGTGGTGGCGCAGGTGGTGCCGCCGCTGGTGGGGCGAGACCGAAGCCCGACTCGACGACGCGCATCGACATCGCGGGCCTCAGCCAGCGCGTGCTGTCGCTCAACGTTCCGCCGGGTGAGTACAGCAATCTCACGGGTGGTCCGGCCGGCACGATCTTCTACGCCGAGCCGGTGCCGGGTGGTGGGCCAGGCGCGCTCCGCGTGCAGCGCTACGTCCTCAAGGATCGCGCGGCTGCGACGTTCATCGAAGGCGTGCGCTCGTACTCGCTCTCGGGCGACCGAAAGAAGCTGCTCTATCAGGCCGGTGGTGGTCCCGATGGTGGACGATGGGGCGTCGTCGGCAGCGATAAACCGGCGCGTGTTGGCGACGGTCCGATCAACGTCGCGCAGCTCGAGACCTGGGTGGATCCGCGCGCCGAGTGGGCGCAGATCTTCCGCGAGACGTGGCGCATCCAGCGCGATTTCTTCTACGACGCGAAGATGCACGGCGCCGACTGGAACGCCGTGTGGGCGAAGTACAGCCCGCTCGTTCCGTACATCGGTCACCGCAACGACCTCGGCTACCTCGTTGCCACCGCCGGCGGCGAGCTGGTCGTCGGGCACTCGTACCTGACGGGTCCCGGAGACCAGCCAGTCGACACGCCGGTGTCCGTTGGTATGCTCGGCGCCGACTTTCGCCTCGAGAACGGGCGCTATCGCATCAGTAAGATCCTGACCGGCGAGAACTGGAATCCCGAGCTACGCGCGCCGCTCAGCGCGCCCGGCATTCAGGTCGCCGAGGGCGACTATCTGCTCGAGGTGAACGGCGTGCCGCTCGCGCCGCCGACGAACATCTACAAGGCGCTCGAGGGCACCGCGAATCGCCAGACGATCATCCGCGTGAGCAAGACGCCTTCCGCCGAAGGCTCTCGGCTCGTGACTGTCGTCCCGGTGGGCACCGAGGATGCGCTCCGCAGTCGCGCGTGGGTCGAGAACAATCGCCGAGTTGTCGACTCGCTGTCGAATGGCCGGCTTGCGTACGTGTGGCTGCCTAACACGGCCGGCGCCGGGTACACGTACTTCACGCGCTACTTTTACGCGCAGCAGCAGAAGGAAGGCTCGGTCATCGACGAGCGATACAATCAGGGTGGCCAGGTGGCCGACTACATCGTGAACGAGCTCGATCGAAAGCTCATGGGCTACTTCGCGACGCGCGATGGGAAGACCGCGACGTCTCCGACGGCCGGCATCTTCGGCCCCAAGGTGATGATCATCAACGAGTCGGCCGGCTCGGGTGGTGACGCGCTGCCGTACATGTTCAAGCAGCGCAAGCTCGGCCCACTCGTCGGCACGCGTACGTGGGGTGGTCTCGTCGGCACGATCGGCGTTCCGACGACGATCGACGGCGGCGGTATCACCGCGCCCGGGCTCGCGTTCTACGATCTGAATGGCAAGTGGTCCGTCGAGAACGAAGGCGTCACGCCCGACATCGAGGTCGAGTACTCGGCGGCCGAGGTGATGAAGGGCCGCGACCCGCAGCTCGAGCGGGCGGTGCAGGAGGCCATGAAGCTGCTCCAGCAGAATCCAACGAAGCGCGTGGGCCGTCCGGCACCGATCGATCGCGCGTCGAACGGGAAGCCCTAGCTGTCATCCCGAGCGTAAGCGAGGGATCTTGCGTGTGATTCTCGTAGCAAGCCACGAGGACCGGACACAAGATCCCTCGTCATCTGCCCGCCTTCGGCGGGCTCCCGGCTCCTCGGGATGACAGGCCCTCGAACTGAATTCGGCGCGGCCCAACCAGTTAGGTGATCCGGTCAGCGCCAGGGGATGGATAGGGGAGAGCTCAGCGGCATCATTGCCGGCTCGTTTGACACGTGAGCCGACCCTCTCCCCCGTCCACGAGGCCCCGTATGCGTGCCGTCCCTGGCTGTGCCGTCGCCGTCCTCTCCGTCATGTCGGCATCGTGCACGTCGTCCGACGAATCGACTGCGCCATCGCATTCCGCTGCAGCGATCACGAAGGACCGAAGTGCATCGGCGGATGCACTTCCGCTGGCCACGTTGGCCTGCGGCGCTCAGATCACCTCGGACGTCAGGCTCGCCAACGACCTCACCTGCCCAGGGGTCGCGCTGGTGGTGGCCGGCGACGACATCTGGATCGACCTGAACGGTCACACCCTCGCCGGCAACGGCACCACGGACGGGATCACGATCACGGCCAGCCACGACGTCCGGATCTTCGGTGGGACGGTCAAGGGATTCGTCACCGGAATCTTCGTGGCCGGCTCGACAGGCATCGTGATTCGCGACAACGAGTTTACGACCAACCGGACGGCGGTTCTCTTCCAGGCCACGGCAGGAAGCATCGTCAAGCACAACGTCGTGACGAAGCATACGCTGAGAGCATTCATGCTGCGTCCGAACCTTGTTGGTGGTCAGTCCACGGACAACACGATCATCGGTAACGAAGTGAGCGATACGCCGACGGGCATCTTTCTGATCCGGCAGCCCGGCAACACGATCCAGGCCAACACCATCGTTGGCAGTACGATCGCGGGGATCGATCTGGGCGAGGGTACCGGGACGGTCTCGGACAATATCGTTAGGGCGAATCACCTCGTTGGTGGCGGAGCAGGGATTCGCTTCAGTGCAGGGTGGACAGCCAACAGGTTCGTGGGGAACCGGATCGAGTCGAACACGTGTGGGACGAAGGGCTCGACCGCGGGAAACACGCTCAACGGAAACGTGTTCTCCGGGAACGCAACGGACGCGTGCCCGTAGCGTCGAGTCTTTCAAGGGGTCAGAGCCCTTGAAACTCTCGTCGCTGTCATCCCGAGCGTAGCGACGCTACGCTCGGGATGACAGGGGGTTAGTCCACGAACGCCCACAACAGCTCGCGACTCTTCTTATCCATGCTCGACGGCGCCGCGAGTCGGTAGAGGTCACCGGCCACATCGCGGATCAACAGCCCGCCGCCGGGGAGAATTCGCGGCCAATCGTCGAGATGTGTCTGGAACGACCGACGTCCCTGTTCGGTCTCGACCGTCCACTGCCGGATCTCGACCTCCTCGTCGAGATCGACCACGCGCGTCACCTCGAGCACGAACCCCGCTTCCGCGAGTGCATGCTCGAGA
>Ga0105249_10000854_pt1 | contig 27209 bp, 23 predicted proteins | sample KBSS44metaG_FD_81522 | JGI IMG/M metagenome (GOLD analysis project Ga0105249, IMG submission 81522) | Switchgrass rhizosphere microbial communities from Kellogg Biological Station, Michigan, USA - KBS S4-4 metaG | ecosystem: Host-associated > Plants > Roots > Rhizosphere > Soil | place...
AACGCGGGTGACGTACAGGTGAACCTCGTGCCCAGGAGCAAGCGGTCGCGCCAGAGCCACACCATCGCAGTCGCCGTGCGACCGGGGCTTGATTCCATTGCGCAGCGGTATGGTGCCGCAGTCAAAATCGCGGAGATTCCGCCAGGCCCGCCGGTGCTTTCGACCATCGTAGCCGAGGTGTACGCGGCGGACGACTCGACGCAGCTCGCAACGGCTTCGGTGGTGAAGCAGGTATTCGAGTCGACGCCCGGCGTCGTCGATGTCGATTGGACCGTTGAAGCGGCACAACAGCGACGCGTGTTCCACATCGACCGCGTAGCGGCGGCGTCAGCCGGGGCAAGCGTCGATCACATAGCCGAGACGCTGTACCTGGCGCTCTCCGGTGCGCCAAGTGGCATGGCGACCTCGACGACCGCGCGTGAGCCAACTTCCATCGTGCCACGCCTAATGATTTCCGACCGCTCGTCGACAGACGCGTTGCTCGCGTTGCCCATCGCGACACCAACTGGACCGCAGCCGCTGGCTCGCTTCGTGACCGTGCTCGACTCCACGCGTGAGTCCAGCCGCGTGCGAAAAGACCTGCGCCCTGCGATCTACGTGACCGGCGATGTCGCGGGCGCAATCGAGTCGCCGGTGTACGCCATGCTGGCGATGAACAAGAAGCTGGACGCCAAGCGCATCAACGGCGCCCCGATTGCGCGCTTCAACGCGGTCCAACCCGACCGTCTCGATCAGACCGCCATTAAGTGGGATGGCGAATGGCAACTGACCATCGAGGTCATGCGAGATCTCGGGCTCGCGTTCGCCGTCGTTCTCGTATTGATCTACGTGCTCGTCGTGGGCTGGTTCCGATCATTCAAGGTGCCGCTCGTCATCATGGCGCCCATTCCCCTCACGCTCATCGGCATCCTGCCTGGCCATGCCCTGAGCGGTGCGTTCTTCACGGCGCCGTCGGTGATCGGCTTGATCGCGCTCGCCGGTATCGTCGTCCGCAATTCGATCCTGCTCGTCGACTTCATTCAGCTCGCCGAGGCGCGCGGCCGGACGCTGCGCGAGGCGGTGCTCGAGGCGGGCGCGGTGCGATTCCGTCCAATCGCGCTCACAGCGGCGGCGGTCGTCGTCGGCGGATTCGTGATGGTTACCGATCCGATCTTTCAGGGGCTCGCTGTTGCGCTCATGAGCGGCGCCGTCGTTGCAACGCTGCTCACCATGATCGTCGTGCCGATCCTGTACTGGGAGCTCCGTCGCCGTGAAGCAGGGGTCGTGGCGTTCCCGGCACCGGCGCTGGTGGCTGCCTGACGTGCGTCCGCGCGACTAGTGGCGCCGAGGACATGGGTCATGCCCTCGGCGCTACCATGCCGCTCATTTCACGTCGAGCTTCACGCCGATGAGCTCAATCGGCTCGATTGTCGGCGGCGCCGAGAACAGCACAGGTGCCTGCTCCATCAAGGCGGACGCGATCGGACCCGTGAGATGCGCCTGCCTGCCCGCCTCGTCGGCGAACGCATCGAACACGCCGTAGGTACTTGGGCCAAGCTTCAACGCAAACCAGAGGGGCGTTCCACGTTCCTTGGTGGCGAGCTCGAGTCCTGCCGCCAGGAACTGCTCGACGGCAGCCTCCTTTCCCTTCTTCGCCTCGAGGCGAACGAACAGCGCGAGTTTCAACATCGGCGGTCTCCCTGTTTGTCGTGTGATGTGGACCCAACGACCCGCCAGGTCCACGCTCTCGAGATTAGGCACTTGCTGCACTGTGTGCTATTGGCGGAACTGACATTTTTGATATCATTATCGCCATGCGCATTTGCATCATCGCGGTCAACGACGTGTTCGATACCGGATTGGCGACGCTCATCGACGCCTTCACGACAGCCAATGAGCTCGCGGAGGTCACGGCATTGACGTCATTGCGGTTCGATGTCTCCATCGTCGGCGTTCGCAAGTCGGTGAAGACGGCGCAGGGCCTCGCGGTTCCTGTACGAGCGCCCACGCGCACTGCCCCCGAGTGCGTCATTGTGCCTGCGATTGGCTTCAAGATGCCGAACACACTGGAGCCTTCCCTTGCCCGTCCGGAGATCAAGGACGCTACGCTGCTGTTGCAGCGATGGGCGCGTGGCGGAGCGACGATGGCGTCGGCATGCGTCGGCACGTTCATCATGGCCGAGGCGGGCCTGCTCGATCATCACGAGTCGACGACGACCTGGTGGCTGGCACCGTTCTTTCGTGGCCGGTACCCGAACGTTCGGCTCGACGAGACGAGAATGCTCATCAAATCGGGAAGCGTCGTTACCGCTGGCGCGGCGTTGGGCCACATGGATCTCGCGTTGTGGCTCATTCGACAGAAGAGTCCCGAGCTCGCCACGTTGACGGCGCAGTACCTCATCGTCGATTCCCGGCCGTCGCAGGCCGCGTATGTGCTGACCGATCATCTGATGCACTCGGATCCCATGGTGCAGCATTTCGAGCGCTGGGTTCGCGGACGACTTGCGAAGGGGTTTTCGCTCGAGGATGCCGCGAGATCGGTGGGCGCAAGCGAGCGCACGCTGGAGCGACGGATTCGCCTGATCCTTGGCAGATCGCCGCTCTCCTACGTTCAGGACTTGCGAGTCGAGCGGGCGGTTCACCTTCTCAGAACGACGAACAAGAGCGTCGAAGCCATCGCGTCACTCGTCGGATACGCAGGCGGTGTCACGCTCCGCACGCTGCTTCGCCGCAAGCTCGGCAAGGGCGTCAAGGAAATCCGGCGATTTCAGTGACGGCCCCCATTCGCGGACGCTACAGCGTCCAGCCCGACCGGTACTCTCTCGTCAGATACTGATTGGCGTCCGGCGCGTTGGTGAACTGCATGTTCGCGCCGTCGTAGAGCACCTTCTTCCCCTGGCCGGCGCGCAACGCGACGATGCCTAACAACATCGTCTCCGTGAGGGCCGACGCGTACTCGAACGGCGAGCTCGCCTTCGCGTCGCCCTTGCACGCCTGCGCGAAGTTCACCTCGTGCGGCACCTCGATGCGCGGGAACGTCTTCGGGACGCGCTCGGCCGCCTGCGCCACGGACTCTGGATACACCCTGGGATTGTTGCCGTACGTGTCGTACGTGAGGATGCCCTTCGACCCGATGAAGACGCCGCCACCACCGTCGCCGCGCGGGAGCGTGACATCGTCCGGGAGGAATGCCGGCCGCGCCGGCATGAGGCCACCGTCGTACCAGTACACTTTCACCGGCGGCTGCGCCGGTGCCCGTCCTGCCGCTTTGCGCTCGGCGAACTCGTACTGCACCATCGTCGCGAGCGGATACGTCGCCGGGTTCTGCGCCCCGCCGCCCCACGGCGTCGACGATGCCGAGATGCTCGTCGGGTACGTCAGGTTGAGCGCCCAGAAGACCTGGTCGATGAGGTGCGCGCCCATGTCACCGATGGCGCCGACGCCGAAGTCCACCCACCCGCGCCAGCTGAACGGGTGGTACACCGGGTGATACGGGATCTCCTTCGCGGGGCCGAGAAAGAGATCCCAGTTGAACCCCGGCGGCGGTGACTGCGGATTCTCGGCCATTGCCTTCAGCACGGCATTGTCCACCGTACGCATGTTCCACTGCGGCGGCGGCGGTGGACCGGCGGGCTGCGTCGCGTTAGGCGCCGTTGCCGCCGCGGGGGTCGGCGGCGGTGCATTCGGCGACACGGGGCGCGGAATACCCTGGGCCCAGTACCGTACCGGGCGATCGGTCCAGACATGCGCCTCACGCACCGGTCCGATCACACCGGATGCGATGAGCTCGTTGATCCGGCGCGTGCCCTCCATGGAATGACCCTGATTGCCCATCTGGGTCACGACGCCGGTGGACCTGGCGGTCTTCGCCAGCAGCCGGGCTTCGTACACGGAGTACGTCAGCGGTTTCTGCACGTAGACGTGCTTGCCGAGCTGCATGGCCGCCATCGCGATGACGGCGTGCAGGTGATCGGGCGTCGCGATGATCACCGCATCGATGTCCTTCTGCTTGTCGAGCATCTGGCGGAAGTCATCGTACTTCGTCGCCTTCGTGTAGGCGTCGCGAAGCGTCTCGGCCTCCGCCGATGGGCCAGTCGCGCCCTGCGCGGGACGCAGCTCGCGGGCGAGCGAACGCTCGACATATGGGAAGTCGACATCGCAGATCGCGACGACGTTCTCGCCGAGCAACCGCTTCATGTTCTGCATGCCCATGCCGCCGATGCCGACGCACGCGATGTTCAGCGTCGCGCTCGGGGCCTGATAGCCGCGTCCGCCGAGCACGTGACGGGGAACGATCATGGCGCCCAACGCGGCACGCGCGGTGTCGCCGACGAACTCACGCCGCGAATAGTCCTTCGACATGGAGAGGGTCCCTGCTGGGGGATGGGTGACTGCCATGACGCTTCGTCCGCCAGACTATACGCCCTGTCATGGTACAGTCAACGATGCCGCTCTCGTCGGTGCCACGCCCTTCCCTGCACCGACCTGCGCGGCGAGGTTGAACGCTGCGCGTGTAGTGGCTGTCACGCCTGTCCGCCGCCCGGCCGTCGACCGTTCCGGTCCTGGCGGGTCGGCTTTCCTTCAGTGGATCACGGTCATGGATCAGGACACCTTCAATCTCGACCTGCGCAAGTTCCTCAAGCGGTTCGGCGTCACCGCGCAGCGCGAGATCGAGCAGGCCGTCGCCGACGCCATACAGCGCGGCACGCTCGCCGGCAACGAGACGCTCGTCGTTCGGGCGACCCTAACGATTCCCGATGTTCTGAACGAGCTCCGCGTCGATGGCGAGATCGGCCTGGAGACCTCGGCACGACGAGATCCCGAGTAGTCAGTCGCTCGTCATGATGAACAGCGGCGCGCCATCGAACTCGTAGATCGGTCGCAGACGCTTCGTGTTGTAGTACTTGGCCACGTCCACGACCTTCTTCTCGGACGTCACACTCGTGATCGGCACGCTGTCGTAGAAGCCGCGATGGATGCTGACGAGTCGGCCGTACTGCTTCTTGAGGATCAGGTCGAGCGCGAGGTTGCCGAACGCCATCGGGACGATGGAGTCGAGTGCGTCGGGGTCACCGGAGCGAACGAGATAGCCAAGCCGCTGATTCACGACGTCGATGCGACGGCCGTTGTTGAATCGCGGCGAGTACTCCTTGAGCGCGGCGGCGACCTTGTCGCCGATCCCGCCGAGCTTGCGGTGGCCGAACATATCGACCTCCTCGCCCTCGAAGCTCATGCCCGCCTGCGACTGGAGGCTCGCGCCCTCCGAGACGAGCAGCACCGAGTAGCGGCTCGGATGACGATTGCGATCGTACGTCAGCAGCTCGACGAGGTGCTCGACATCGACCGCGTGCTCGGGGATCACGCACCGGTCGGCGGCACCAGCCATCGTCGGCAGCAGCGCCGTGAATCCCGCGTACCTCCCGAACACCTCGATGACCAGGAACCGTTCGTGCGATCCGGCCGATGTCCGCAGACTGTGCGTCGCCTCGATCGTCCGCGTGACGCACGTGCTGAAGCCGATGCAGTAGTCGGTCCCGTAGACGTCGTTGTCCATCGTCTTCGGGATCGCGACGACGTTCACGCCTTCGTCGTGCAGTCGCTTCCCGTAGCTGAGCGTGTCGTCGCCGCCGATGGGAATCAGCGCGTCCACGCCGATGTGCTCGAGGTTCTTCAGCACATCCTTCGTGATGTCGTTCACCTTCGCGTCGTAGCCGGTCAGATGCTGCGGCACGCGCTCGCGAGGCAGGTGACTCGGCCGCGTGCGCGATGTATGGAGGAACGTTCCGCCGGTGCGGCCCGCGCGATTCACGATGGCCTCCGTCAGCACCTGCACGTTGTCGCGGTTGTCGTACGACTCGTCGCGGACGTAGTCGACGAGACCGGCCCATCCGCGACGAATCCCGATGACGCGATAGCCCTCCCGAAGCGCACGAATCGTGATCGCTCGGATCGCCGGATTCAGCCCCGGCACGTCTCCCCCGCCGGTCAGTATGGCGATCGTGCCCTTGCTGGTCGTCACGCACCGTCTCCCATCAGTCCGTTCCCGTCGAGGAGCTCAACCGATCGAAAACTAGCGTGACTGGTTCCGACGCCGTAGCCGTACCTCCCGACGATTGTCATTCCGAGCGGAGCCGCGCAGCGGCGCGGGTGCCCGCAAACAGCGGGCAGATGAGGAATCGCAATCGTCCCGACAGAGAGGCCCCTCGTCCGGGATGACGGCGATTCCTCGCCTCCGGGCCTTCGGCCCTACGCTCGGGAATGACAACACGTCCGGAGGCCGTGCCGCTGCGGCCGTCGGTGTTTTCGCGGCTCGGAGCGCGTCCGCGGAATCCGCGGAATCCGCGGCCGGTTGTTGGCGTTGCTGTTGCCGTCGACCGCATCCCGACCGCGAGTCTCGGTCGTCTACGTCAATCGCTTCGAAGGGCCACGACCGGATCCACTCGGGACGCGCGTCGCGCGGGAATGGCGCACGCCCCGAGCGCCACGAGACCAAGCAGGGCGGGGACAGCCACGAACACTGCCGGGTCGTTCGGCGTGACACCGAACAGGAAGCCCGCCAGCAATCGACTCGCGACCAGCGCGCCGGCGATACCTAACGCGACACCCGCGCCCGCCAGGATACCGCCCTCGCGCAGCACCATCCCGAGCACGTCACCCGCCCGCGCACCCAACGCCATCCGCACTCCGATCTCGCGCGTCCGCCGCGACACCGCATACGCCACCACGCCGTAGATGCCGACGGCGCCGAGGCTCAGCGCGACAACCGCGAAGGTCGCGAGCAGCACGACCGTGAACCGCGTTCGAGCGGCCGAGCTCGCGACCAGCGTCCGGACCAGGCGCGGCGATGTGACCGGCACGGTGCGGTCGACGCGCGCAACGGCGCTGCGAATGCGCGGTGCAAGCGCGCTCATGGGCGCGGTGGTGCGCATCACGAGCGACATCTGCGTCGGAAACCAGAAGCCCGCCGCGTGCGTTGCGGGAAGATACACGCCCACTTCCCCCGCGCTGCTCAGGCTGTCCCGCTTCACAGTGCCTACGACACCGACGACGGTGATCCACGGCTTCATCCACACCGCCCGGAACCGCTGGCCGATGGGGTCGGCGTTAGGCCAGAGGCGCCGCGCCGTGAGCTCGTCCACGAGCGCCACGGCCGGCCCGCCCTCGCGGTCCGCGTCCGACAGGGCGCGACCCCGGAGCAGCGGAATGCCCATCACGCGGAAGTAGTCCGGGCTGACCACGGTTCGCACGAGCATCGGAGCCGACCCACCTGGTGGGGTCGGACTCGCCTCGATCTCCGTGGCGAAGGAGCTCTGCATGCTGCCCGCACCACCGAAGGGAAGGACGCTCGCCACGGCTGCTGCCTGCACACCGGGGATCGCGCGCACCTCTTCGAGCACGGCATCGAAGAAGGCACGGGCGCGCGGCGTCGTGTCGGACGGGAAACTCGGGATGGGAACGTCCGCCGCGACGACCTCGTCGGCGCGGAAGCCGAGCTCTACTTGATGCAGCCGCCAGAAGCTCTTGATGAGCAGCCCCGCGCCGGCCACCAGGACGACGCCTAACGCGATCTGCGCGACGACGAGCCCCTCGGACAGACGTCGCCTCGCGAGCGTGCCGCCCGCGTTGCGCGTCGCGCCAAGCGTGCCCTGAAGCGTCGGGCGTGACGCGCGCAGCGCGGGGGCGAGACCGAACGCAATGCCGGTGAGCAGTGCTGTCGCCATGGCGAACGCGAGCACCCGCGCGTCGATGGCGACTTCCGTCACGCGAGGCATGCCCGGCGGCATCAGCAGGAGCAGCGCACGCACGCCGCCCGCCGCGACCACGAGCCCTACGGTGCCGCCCACGAGCGCGAGGATGACGCTTTCCGTGAGGAGCTGCCGCACGATGCGCCCACGGCCGGCGCCCAGGGACGCACGAATCGCGATCTCGCGCTCACGAGCGGTGGCCCGGCTGAGCAGCAGATTCGCAACGTTGACACAGGCAATGAGCAGAACAACCGCCACCGATCCGAACAGCACGAGCAGCATCGGCCCGACATCGCCGACGACCTTTCGCTCGAGCGGCACGACCGTCACGCCCGTGCCCCATTCGTCGGACATCCGCCACGGGAACGACGCGCGGCTTCGGTCGATGAGAACGGCTGCCTCCTGCTCGGCCAGCTGCGCGGTGACACCCGGACGCAAGCGGCCGATCACGTTGAGGTGGCTCGTGCCCCAGTACCTGCCGATGTTGGCCGGTGATGGGTCGAGCGACACCGGTACCCAGAAGTCGATGTTCGGCGACGGAAAGTGGAAATCGTGCGGCATGACGCCGACCACCGTGCGGGAGATGCCGTCCACGACGACCGAACGACCGAGGATGCCCGGGTCGCTGCCGAACTGCTGCTGCCAGAGTGCGTTGCCTAACACAGCGATCCGATCACGGCCGGGCTGGTCCTCACCGCCGCGGAACGTGCGGCCGAGCGCGGCGCGGACGCCGAGGACGTCGAAGAACCGGCTCGTTGCCTCGGCCTGCACCACGCGAGCGGGCTCAAAGGCGCCGCTCATGCTCACGGCGGAGCCGCCCGAGTATCCGGCGATCGGATCCATGGTCCGGGTGCCATCCCGTACCTGAACGAAGATGCCAGGCATCATCGCGCCGGTCGGCCAGACACTGACGAGACGGTCGGGGTCGGCGTAGGGCAGCGGCTTGAGGAGCGCCGCGTCGACGACCGAGAACATCGCGGCATTCGCGCCGATGCCTAACGCCAGCGTCAGCGACGTGATCGCGAGAAACGACGGACGTCGCGCGAGCGCCCGGAGCGCGAAGCGGACGTCCTGGATCAGGCCGTCCCGCCAGTCGGCGCGGCGCTCACGACCGAGCCGCCCACGATCGATGGCGGCGAGCTCGGCCCGCGCCGCACGCAGGTCTCCAAATTCACGCCGCGCCTGCTGGTCGGCCGCTTCGCGGGTGAGTCCGCGCGACACGAGCACGTCGATTCGCGTTTCGACGTGGAACGCGAGCTCGGCGTCCACCTCCCGCTCGACGGCGCGAGCGCCAGCCGGCCGTTGCAAGAGCTTCCGGATACCGGGTCCAAGCTTCATGCGCGTATCTCCTCCATCGCATCAGTCACGACGCGCCTCCGCCGTTCACGACGGCGCTCGCAACACCTTGAACACCGCCTCGGCGTACGCCGTCCACCGCGTGGTCTCGGCGCGGAGCTGTGCGCGGCCGCGTGTGGTGAGCTGGTAGTACTTCGCCTTGCGGTTGTTCTCGGAGAGTCCCCACTCCGCTTCCACCCAGCCGCGGTCCTCGAGCCGGTGCAGCGCCACGTACAGCGCGCGGTCTTCCACGTTCAGCGTCTCGTCCGAGGTGTCGCGGATCCAGCTCGCGACGGCGTATCCGTGGCGCGGACCGAACATGAGCGCCTTGAGAACGAGCACGTCGAGCGTGCCTTGCAGCAGCGCGAGATCAGCGGTGTGAGGCATGGGGGTTTCCCCGGAAATGTTCCGGGGAAGCATGCGCAAAAGCCCCGGACAGGTCAAATGCTGAGACACTGGTACGCGGCGGTTGGTTGGCAGCGTGATGCCGCTCTGGTGGACACGCGCGAGTGTCGGCGGTAGCGTGCTACCGTAAGAGAAGGACCGAGGCCGACGGCCACCCTGTCACTCCGGGCACGGAGGACCATGCCATGACCGAGTACGCTCGCCGCTCCATCGTCGACCGCATGCGCGGCGCCGCCCTGCTCGATGTCGCGACCTACGAAGAGGTCGAGCACGACAACGAGGCGACTGGCCAGGCCGCCGTCGTCGTGATCATCGTCGCCGTCTGCTCAGCCATCGGCGCGGTGTGGCGCGGCGGACCGTCGATCATCATGGCCCCTGTGAGCGCCATCCTCGGATGGCTGCTCTGGTCGGCGATCACGTACGTGATCGGCGACAAGCTGCTCGGGGGCACCGCCACGTGGGGAGAGCTGCTCCGCACGATCGGGTTCGCACAGTCGCCGGGCGTGCTGATGATCTTCGGGATCATCCCGATCCTTGGCGGGCTCGTTCGTGTGGTGGTCGCGATCTGGCTGTTGGTCGCCGGTATCGTCGCGATTCGTCAGGCGCTCGACTTCTCCACCGGAAAGGCGATCGTCACGGCGCTCCTTGGCTGGGTCGCGATGGTGATGCTTGCGTTCCTGACGGGCGGGGGCGGGTGGTTCCGGACGTAGGCTGGTTCCGGACGTAGGCTGGTTCCGGACGTAGGCTGGTTCCGGACGTAGGCTGGTTCCGGACGTAGGCTGGTGCGTGGCGGGCAGGCATCAACGACTGGGGAAGACGATAACGGCAAACCAGCGGATCGGAGCGGATCGGCCGGTGACTCGCAATCGTCCGGCCCGCAACGTGCCGTGGGTTTTTCGTGAACGGCCTCGGGACGCATTGGCTTCCCGAGGCCGTTCTGCAAAGCATTCACGGCTCGTTGGGCACCGCGACTTGCCCACTCAGGGGCCGATCCGCTCCGATCCGCTGGTTTGCCGTTATCGTCTTCCCCAAGACTTTGATGCCGGGCCGGCCGGGAATCGCCGTATCGTTAGGCTCCCGCCCCGAACGGATCTTCCAGCGACGGACTCTGCGGCGTGAACAGCTCCGCGCCATCGGCCGTGATGAACATGTCGTCCTCGAGGCGGACGCCGAACTCGCCGGGGATGTAGATCCCGGGCTCGTCGCTGAACGTCATGCCCGGCTCGAGCTTCTTCGTATTGCCCTTCACGAGATACGGCCACTCGTGGCCGTCCATGCCGATGCCGTGACCGACACGGTGCGTGAAGTGCTTGTAGTCCGGCCCGAACCCCGCGTCGACGATCACCTTGCGCGCCGCCGCGTCCACCGCCTGGCACTCCACGCCCGGGCGCGCGGCCTTGAGCGCAGCCGTCTGCGCCTGGTGCTCGATCTCGAACACCTTCTTCATCCGGTCCGTCGCCTTGCCTAACACGAATGTGCGGCTGATGTCGGAGTGGTAGCCTTCGACGCGGCAGCCGCCGTCGATCAGCAGGATCGTCCCCTCGCGAATCACCTGCGGCGTCACCGAGCCGTGCGGGAGCGCCGAGTACTCGCCGACCTGCACGCCGGCCGCTCCCTGGTAGCCGAGCCGTTGATGGGCCATCGAGACGAGCCCGGCGAACTGGGTCTGCGTCATTCCGTCCGTGAGCGACTTCCACGCCGCCTCGTACGCCTTGAGCGTCACCCGATTGGCGTGCCGCATGAGCGCCAGCTCGGCGTCGGACTTCACGCCGCGGCAGCCCGCGGTGACCGGCGTGGCGCTCGTCAGCCGGAGCGTCGGCAGCGCCGCGGCGACGTCGTTCGAGAACACGTACCGGACCGTCTCCTCGATGCCTAACGTCCCGGTCGCGAGCCCGCGCGCGCGGAGTCCGGTCGCCACCAGCGCCGCGGGGCTCTCATCCTCTTCCCACGTGTGCACTTCGGTGCCCTTGTCCAGCGGACCGGTGCGCACCTGCTCCATCGCGCGCTCCTCCTCGAACTTCGGGCAGACGATGAACGGCGTGCCGTTTGTCGGCAGAATGAGCGCGAGCATCCGCTCGCTCAGGCCCCACCGGATGTTCGTGAAGTACTCGAGCGAGGTACCGCCCGTGAGCATGACGGCACCGATGCGCGCCTCACGCATATGTCGCGTCGCCTTGTCGATCCGGGCCTTTCGCTCCTCGATCGTGATCGGCGTGACGCCCGCGGTCATGGGCGTGAGCGCCGCGATCGCGGGCGGCATGGCGCCCTGCTGGGGTGGCTCGCTGGAGATCGTTCCGGCGTTGCCGACGCTCGTGCGGGTGGCGGTGGCCGCCAGGGCGGCAGCGGTCGTTCCGATGAAAGTACGGCGCGTCGTCATGCAGGCTCCGAGAGATGGCTGGTTACCAACCCTCGACTTTGCCTTAACAGACGCCGGCGGGCAAGTGCCAAGTCCGGTTGATTCGCTCTGGCGGGCCGAGCACGAGGCGGCCATGATGACGACTGCCGTTGGACACGTTCATCCCGACACGAGACGGAGATCCTCGACGCATGGTCGCTCGTCGCCGCACCACGGTGCTGGCACTCCTCGCGCTCGCTACCCTCGGTACCCTTGGTGAGTCGGTCGCCGCACAGCGTCCCGACTCTTCGCTCTTTCAGGAGATGCGATGGCGAATGATCGGCCCGTTTCGCGCGAGCCGAACCAAGGCTGGCACCGGTGTGCCGTCGCAACCGAACCTGTTCTACATCGGGGTCGTGAACGGCGGCGTCTGGAAGACGACGGACTACGGTCGGACGTGGGACCCGATCTTCGACTCGCAGGGTACGGGTTCCGTGGGCGCGATCACCGTTGCACCGTCTGACCCGAACGTCGTGTACGTCGGGAGCGGCGAGGGGCTGCAGCGCCCTGACCTGTCGACGGGCGACGGGATCTACAAGTCCACCGACGCCGGACAGACCTGGACCCACCTCGGCCTCCGCGCCGGACAGCAGATTCCCCAGATCATCGTCGATCCGCGCGACCCGAACCGGCTGTTCGTCGCCGTCCTCGGCCACCCGTACGGGCCTAACGCGGAACGCGGCATCTTCCGGTCGACGGACGGCGGGCGAACGTTCGAGAAGATTCTCTACAAGGATGAGAACACCGGCGGCATCGACGTCGCGTTCGATCCGCAGAACGCGAATACCGTCTACGCCGTGTTGTGGGAGGCGCGTCAGGCACCGTGGGAGAACGGCGCGTTCAACGGGCCGGGCTCCGGCATATACAAGTCGACGGATGGCGGGACCACGTGGCGGCAGATCGGCCAGGGGCTTCCGACATTCGATCGTGACGGCCTCGGTCGCATCGGCATCGCCGTCGCGCCGAGCATGCCGACGCGGTTGTTCGCGACGGTGGACGCGGCCCGGAACGGTGGATTGTACCGATCCGACGACGGCGGCGCGACGTTCACGAAAGCCACCGAGGATGCGCGGGTCGTCTCGCGCGCGTCCGATTTCGCCGAAGTGAAGGTCGATCCGAAGAATGCAGACGTCGTGTATACGGGGAGCATCGTCGCGTGGAAGTCCGTTGACGGCGGCAAGACGTTTTCGGCGCTGCGTGGCGCGCCCGGCGGGGACGACTACCATCGCTTCTGGATCAACCCGGACAACCCCGACATCATCCTGCTCATCGCCGATCAGGGCGCCGTCATCACCGTGAATGGTGGGAAGACGTGGAGCAGTTGGTACAATCAGCCGACGGCGCAGATGTATCACGTGACCACGGACAACGCGTTTCCGTACCGCGTGTGCAGTGGACAGCAGGAGTCGGGGTCGGCGTGCGTGCTGAGCCGGAGCGACAACGGACGCATCACATCGATGGACTGGCATCCGGTCGCCGTGGAGGAATACGGGTATGTCGCACCAGACCCGCTGGATCCCGACATCGTCTACGGCGGCAAGGTCACGCGTTACGATCGGCGGACCGGGCAGGTCCAGAACGTCGCACCGAAGCTGACGCGCGGGCCCAACTATCGAGCGCTGCGGACGGCGCCCGTACTGTTCTCACCCGTGAACCCGCGGAAGCTCTACTTCGCGACGAACACCGTCTGGCAGACGACGAATGGCGGGCAGAGCTGGCAGGAGATCTCGCCGGACCTGACGCGCACGGATTCGATCGTGCCGCCTAACGTCGGAAAGTACGCGGGCGAGCGCGCCGCAACGGCGCGCCACCCCGGCGTGGTCTACACGCTCGCGCCGTCGTACGTGAAGGAGAACATCATCTGGGCGGGATCCGACGACGGTCTCATCCACGTGACGTTCAACGGTGGACGCACGTGGAAGGATGTGACGCCGCCGACCCTCCGCGAGCGGCCGTGGAGCAAGATCTCGATCATGGACGCATCGCACTTCGATACGCTCACGGCGTACGCCGCGGTGAACACGCTGCGGCTGGACGATATGCGTCCGCATCTCTTCCGCACGCGCGACGGTGGAGCGACGTGGACGGAGATCGTGGCCGGCATCGACTCCGGCGCCATCACGAGCGTCATTCGCGAGGACCCGAAGGCACGCGGCCTTCTGTATGCCGGCTCGGAGCGGCACGTGTGGGTCTCCTTCGACCACGGCGACCACTGGCAGTCGCTGCGCCTCAATATGCCGGCGACGTCGATACGCGACCTCGTGATCAAGGATGACGATGTGGTAGTCGGGACGCATGGACGCTCGTTCTGGATACTGGATGACGTCACGGTTTTGCGACAACTGGTGACGGGAGACGGGAGACGGGAAGCGGGAGACGGAACCCGCAGTTCCTCTTCCCGTCTCCCGTCTCCCGTCTCCCGGTTGTTCAAGCCGCAGCTCGCCACACGGATCCGCTACAGCCAGTGGCCCGACACGCCGCTCCCGCCCGACGAGCCCGCGGGGGAGAACCCGCCCGATGGCGCCATCATCGATTACGTGATCGGCGCTGACGGCGCGGGCGGGCAGCCCGCGTCGCTCGAGATCCTCGACGGCACGCGCGTCGTTCGACGGTACGCCAGCACCGACACGGCAATGCCGCCCGCGGACATCGGCAACGTGCCCCGCTACTGGATGCGCCCCACGCGCGTCCTGTCCGCCGCGCCAGGGATGCACCGGTTCGTCTGGGACCTCCGCTATCCCGAGCCGCGCGTCCTCAACGTGCAGTACCCCATCTCCGCGACGCCGTACAACACCGCGCGTGCGCCGCGCGGACCGTGGGTCGTGCCCGGCACCTATACCGTGCGACTCACGGTGAACGGCAGGACCTACACGCAGCCGCTGACCGTGCGGATAGATCCGCGAGTCAAGACGCCGGCCTCGACGCTCGCGCGACAGTTCGCGCTCTCGAAAGGCGTCTACGATGACATCGGTCGCACACGAGGGGCGCTCGACAGCCTGCGGGCCCTGCGCTCGAGCCTGCGGGCGCTCCGCCAGCAATCCAGCGGCGCCGTCGCCGCCGCGCTCGACTCGCTCGATCGCGAGGCTGGCGCGCTCGAGGGCGCGACGGGCGGGTTTGGGGGCGGCGGGGGCGGCAGCGGCCCGGCGACGCTCGCCGGCACCATCGGACAGCTCGCACAGTTGTATGATGCCTTGCAGGAAGCCGACGTCGCTCCGACCACTCAGCTCGTCGCGGCTATACGCGACACCCAGCGCGCCATCCCGGCAACGCTGGCGCGCTGGGCCGCAGTCCAGACCCGGATACGCGACAGATTCGGGTCGCAGCTGCGCCCGATGAGCCCGTCAGGGTAGATTGGCGTTAGGCGGCTGAGCACGCTGCAGCAGGTGGCACGCGAGTCCGACGTCCCAACACTCAACGACCGGCACCGGAGCACGACGATGGCGCGGAAGCCCGTAGCAGCGGCAGTGGTGAGCAGTCTCCTGATCGTCGTGTGCGACGACGGCGCGGTCTACGAGCTCGATCCGGACGGGTCTTGGGTCGAGCGCCGCCCGGTACCCGGGACCCCCGCCGCCCACGCAGACGAGATCCGACGCCAGGAGCCACGGTTCGACTGACCCGGACAGGCATGGCCGGGCGCGCAGCAACGACGTATAGTCATCACACCCATGCCCTGCCTGCTCGTCGTTCTCGCACTCGCGACACCACGGCTGGTGATCGCCGTGGTCTGGTTCTTCACGACCTGGTTCAAGGGTCTGTTCGACACGCCGCTGTGGCCGATCCTCGGATTCGTCTTCCTTCCCACGACCCTGCTCTGGTTCACCGCGGTGCAGCGGTGGTTCGGTGGCGAGTGGACGCTCTGGCCGATCGTCGGACTCGTGGTCGCACTCATGATCGACATGTCGCCGGCCGGCGGCCGGCGAAGGAAGAAGGACTGACCCACGCGTGATCGTTCACGCGCATCCCATTGGAGGACGGATTCTCATGAACTGCTCGCTCGACACCAGATGTGCGGCCGCGATGCTCGTGTGCCTGCCCGCGATCGCCGCTGCGCAGGCGGCACCGGGAACACTGCTCCCGCCCGCGCAGCAGGTTGCCGCGGCGATCGCAGCGGCTCCGGCCGAGCTGCGGGATGGCGCCGCGGTGCTCGGCTACCATCAGAAGGGAAAGCTGGTGACGCTTCGCGAGGGGAAGAACGAACTGGTGTGTCTCGCGCCCGATCCGGATCGGAAGGACTTCCACGTCGCCTGCTATCACAAGGCACTGGAGCCGTTCATGGCGCGCGGCCGCTCGCTTCGCGCCGAGGGCGTGAAGGGCGAGCTGGTGGACACGGCGCGGTTCAAGGAGATCAAGAGCGGCAAGCTCGCGATGCCGTCCACGCCGTCGGCGCTGTATACGCTCACGGGGCCGACCGGGAGCTTCGACCCGGCGACGTCGAAGGTCACGGGCGCGAAGTGGCTGTACGTGGTCTACATCCCCGGCGCGACGATGGCGTCGACGGGCATTACGGAGAAGGCAGCGGCAGGCGTACCGTGGATCATGTTCCCGGGCACGCCGAAGGCCCACATCATGTTCTTCACGGGCATGTGAGGGTCGCCTAACGCGCGTCCCGGGCGCTCTCACGCGACGCAGGCGGGGCGACTCGGGACGCGACCGCGAGTCGTGCGCATCGTTCATGCGCCGTTCTCACGGAGGATCACATCGTGGGCTACGAGCTCGAGCGGCTCTTCGACGCCGTGCACGACTTGCTCTCGAGCACCATTCACGCCGCCGGGCCGTGGGCGGTCCCCGGCGTCCTGGTCGTCGCGGGGCTCTTCGCGCTGGCGAACCATGACCGCATGATATCGGGCTTTGGCGTCTTCCTCGTCTTCGCGACCGCCGCGGTCGTCACGCTGGTGATCGCCTTTCAGACGGGGCGCGTGTAGCGCGTTGCGGCGCTACGAGCCGGCTGCCGATAGCGGCTCAGCGGCCGCGAAGAGCCGATGCAGGGTCTGTTGCCCCCGCCATTCGAATGGCTCGCCGATCCAGCTGGCAAAGAGCTCTTCGCCATCGCGCTCGAAGCGGATCACGAGGCAGAGGTTCGGGCCGTCGATGGCGGGAGAGACGGCCTTGAACTTGGCAACCTCGGAGGCGTACCAGAGGCGGCCCTGAAGATCGCGGTATTCGATCGGGTGTCGCAGTCGCTCGCGCGAGAGCGGACCAGGCATAATCAACTCACCTGCAAACCGACGGCCGTCTGCGCACCGCCGGCGATGAGTGCGAACCGAAGAACGAAGGCCTTGCCCATGCAGCGCTTGGCTGAGGTCTCGCGAAAGTGCGACGAGATGCCTGAAAACACAACGCCCCCGTGGGGTCCCGGGGGCGTTGGCACTTCACTCCACCGAGTCTGTATCGGAGGAGCATCTGAAGTATGCACGGCGGATGGCCAATTGGATACCTCTAACCCCAGAGTTTTCTACGAAATAACTGACCCGCTCGTCAGCCCGCGACCTGCCGGACGCGAGGCCACACCGAAGTGCTGCGGTGCTACTCGTCCCGTAGCGCTACCACGGGATCGGCCCGCGTGGCTCGCATCGCCGGCACGAACGTCGCGAGCGCGGCCACGCCCACGAGCGTGAGCGCGACGAGCACGAACGTCGACGGATCGGTCGGCTGCACGCCGTACAGCTGGCTCGCGATGAGGCGCGTGAGCCCGAATCCGCCGGCGACGCCCATTACCACACCGACGGCCACGAGGGCAAGCTTCTGCCCCATCGCCATCCCCAGCACGTTCCGGCGCGCGGCGCCTAACGCCATGCGGATGCCGATCTCGTGCGCCCGAGGACGAGGAGGCGCTCAGGCGTGCCACTCATAGTCGCTTGGTGAAAAACTTCGTCAGATAGTAGGCGTCCAGGTATTTGAACGGCGCCCTCGCCGTCGTGTAATGGCCGCAGGGCAGCGCGGCCGCCTCGTGTGGCACCTCACGGCGGCCGAACTCACGAATGACATCGCGCGACAGATCGACCGGGAAGCTGAGGTCATACAGTGCGTAGACGAGAAGTACGCCCCGCCCGCGCAACCGCTCGATGAACGGCCAGGGGCTGATCGGCAGCCAGTAGTCGCGAAGGGCCTCGAGGGTGAGGTGGCCTTCCAGCTCGGCACGCAGGTGCTGCGTCGTGAGTCCACGCCACACGACGTCCGCGAAATACGGCGAGACGAGATTGAACGCTCCCGCCGCGATGCACGGCTCGTGGGACATCGTCAGCGCCGCGATGCACGACCCGAGGCTCGTGCCCAGGATACCGATGCGCTCGTACCCCTCCCGAGCCAGCCACCCGACGGCACGCCGGGTGTCCATGACCGCCTGGCGGTTGGCCTGCAGCGTCCGGCCGATGTTTGCGCTGAGGAGGTACTCGGCGCGCTCGAGCTCAGGCGGACGCCGCTCGTAGTGGTAGGGAAGACTCACTCGCACTGCGGTGATACCCAGGCGCGCGAACAGTTGGCACAGCCCGACATGGCCCTCGGCGGGGTAATTCCATTGCGGCAGCACGATGACCGCTCTTCTGGGTTTCCCCAGCGCCTTCGATCGCGCGGGGAACACGCGCGCCGTGACCGTATTGTTCATACGGTGTGGTGTCTCGAGCGCGCTGGGAAACCGCAATACGTCACCGCGCAGCTCATAATCGTCGGTTGCGGGCGTCGCGTATAACTGGTCGCTCCGCACCAGCTGCTCCGCCGCCCACGCTGAGATCTCAGCCGCAGGATCCGACGACGCGGGATCTCGCCCGAGCCACTCGAGGCCCCAATCGAACGGCAGCACGGCGCGGTTCGTGTCGACTTGCGCCAGCCGGCGCTCCCAGGCGTGGATGCTCCTCCCGATCACGGTGAAGCGCCGGCTATGGTGACGAGTGCCGCAACGATCTGGTGGCCCAACGCTACCTCGATGCCCATGACATGCGACCGCACTCACATGGAGTCCGACACGGCGCCGACCGGCTCGCCGATGGCCGCAAGAGAAACACCACGCCGTCAGCGGTGGTATGGTTCAACATACCTCCACCGCACCATAGTCCCAGTGTCGCATCCGAAGGGAAACTTAGCATTGCCCACGTTCCAATTGGCCCGCCAGGGACATCTGTGCGCGTTAGGCCGCAGCGGAAAGCGGGGGCGTGGATGAGCGCCGAGGAACTCCGGTGAGCGATTTCCCGCGCCAACCTCCGACGCGGCGGGGGAAGGGAGTGAGCAGCGCGCGCAGTCTCTTGACCGCCTCCCTCATCCTGTCGGGAATCGCCGTCGTATGCCTCGTGTGGTGGCTCTTCGACGACGCGCGGTCGTGGTGGGCCGCCGGCGCGGGCGCGATCGCGGCCCTCGCAGGTGTGGCGGTCGGCGCCTGGGGGCGTCGCGCCCTGCCAGACGACGAGCAGCCGGGGCGGAAGTGAGCGCCCAATTGACCCGAGACGCTCGAGTCATTCGTTCGGCGGACGTGGCGGACGGAGTCGCCTCGCGCGCTGGCGTCAGCGATCGCGGTGGAGTAGCCGCCGCCCTGCTTGATGTTCGGCCCGACGGCGGCGGCGCGTACGGGCGACCCGCGTCATCTGCGCCTGGCCCACGCCGCGCCGTCCCACTCCAGACGTCGGCGAACGAGTTGTAGTGGCCGGGGCCTCCCGGGCCACCACCACCGGACAGAACGACCCGCTCGCGTTTCGCATCGGGTGATCTACTCGTCCCGCAGCGCCACGACCGGATCGACGCGCGTCGCCCGCATCGCCGGCACGAACGTCGCGAGCGCGGCCACGCCTACGAGCGTGATTGCGACGAGCACGAACGTCGACGGATCGGTCGGCTGCACGCCGAACAGCTGGCTCGCGATGAGGCGCGTGACCGCGAGCGCGCCGGCCACGCCGATCACCACGCCCAGCCCGACCAGCAGAAGCCCCTGCCCCATCACCATCGACAGCACGTTCCGACGCGCGGCGCCTAACGCCATCCGGATGCCGATCTCGTGCGCCCGCTGCGTGACGGCGTACGACATCACGCCGTAGATCCCGATGGATGCCAGCACCATCGCCATCACCGCGAACAGGCCGAGCAGCATCATTGCGAACCGGCGCTGCCCCATGGAGTTGGCGATGTTCGCGTCCATGGTCGCCACGCCGGCGATCGGGACGTCGCGGTCGATCGTGTGAATGGCCGACCGGATTGCCGGCAACGCCTGATTCGGATCGCCAGCCGTTCGCACGGCGAACGACATGTTGCCGAACACGCGGCTCCGGTACGGAAAGTACAGCTGCACCCGGTTTTCGGCGTCGAGTCCCTCGTGCTTCGTGTGGCCGACGACGCCGACGACGGTGATCCAGTCGACCACGGAGTCGCGCTGCGGGTTGTTGAACGTGATGCGCTTGCCGATGGGATCCACGTTAGGCCAGTAGCGCTTCACCAGCTCGGCATCGACGACCACGACCGCCGGGCCGCTCGCGCCATCCTGCTCGGTGAACAGGCGCCCCTTGAGCAGCGGAACGCGCAGCGTCGTGAACAGCCCCGGGCTCACGGTGCGCTGATCACCCCACGGGCCGGGCTCGCCCGTCGGTGGCTGGTAGCCCTCGATCGTGAAGCTGCCGGTCGACCAGCCACCACTGAACGGCAGCACCGACGCCAGCCCGACGTCTGTCACGCCCGGCACAGCACGGACGGCCTCGATCGCGCGCTCGAAGTACTGGATGCGCACGGTATCGGACCGGTACTTCGCGTCGGGGATCGCCACGCGAAACGTCAGCAGATTCCTGCCATCGAAGCCTGGATTCACATCCTGCAGGAGCGCGAGGCTCTTGATCAGGAGGCCGGCCCCCGTCAGCAGCATCAGGGCGAGGGCGACCTCCGCGACCACGAGCACACGACGCATCGCGTGCCCGCTGCGGTCGGCCGTCGCCCCGCGCCCGCCCTCCTTCAACGTTTCCTGGAGGTTCGTGCGCGACGTCTGCACCGCCGGCGCGAGCCCGAACAGGAGACCGGTCGTCACGGAGACGCCTAACGTGAACAGCGCGACCACGCCATCGATGCGCAGCTCGGAGATTCGCGGGACGTTCGCCGGCTCGAGCGCGATCACGGCCGTCACGCCGAGCCACGCGAGACCGAGGCCGAGCACCCCGCCCACGACCGCGAGCATCACGCTCTCGACGAGCAGCTGCCGGACCAGGTCGCGTCGCGTGGCACCGAGCGCGCTGCGGATCGCCACTTCCTTGATGCGGGATGCGGCACGCGCCAGCAGCAGGTTCGCGACGTTGGCGCATGCGATGAGCAGCACGAACGCCACCGCGCCGAGCAGCACGAGCAGTGCGGGCCGGATCCGGCCGCTCACCTTCTCGTTCATCGGCGTGACCTTGAGCGTCCAGTCGGACGCGTACGAGTCCGGAAACTGTGTCCGCAGCTGGCTCGCGAATGTTCGGAGCTCGCTGCGTGCGCGCTCGAGCGATACGCCGGGCTTGAGGCTCGCGACGAGTGTGAGATACTCGTTCGTCCGACCACTGGTGAGCTGCTGCGGCGTGAGCGCGAGCGGCGTCCAGAGGTCGGTCGCGAACCCCAGGAAGTCGCGGAACGACGCAGGCATGACGCCGATGACGTCGTACTGCTCGCCGTTGAGGATGATCGGCTGACCGACGATGGAAGGCTCGCCGCCGAACTGCCGCTGCCAGAAGCCGTGGCCCAGTACCACGACCTTGTTCTTGCCCGGCTGATCTTCCTCGGGCGTGAACGCTCGACCGAGGATCGGCGCGACGCCGAGGGTTCGGAAAATGAGGCCGGACGCGCGGGTCGCCTGAAGTCGCTGCGGCTCGCTGCCGTCACCGGTGAGCGCCGGGCCCCAGCCCGTGAACACGAAGACGCCGTCGAACAACGAGGTCTTCTCGCGAAGGTCGCGGAATCCCGGCCCCGAGGCGCCGGCCTCGAGGTTGTTGAGGGACGGGTAGAAGTGGTCGACGACGACGAGCCGCTCGGGGTTCCGGTACGCGAACGGCCGCAGCAGCACGGTGTTGACCACGCTGAAGATCGCGGTGTTCGCACCGATGCCGAGCGCGAGCGTCAGCAGCACGATGGCCGAGAAGCCGGGCGTTTTGCGGAGCCGGCGGAAGGCGTACCGGAGGTCCTTGAGCAGCGTGTCCATAAATCGGGGAAGCGGGAGACGGGAGACGGGAGACGGGAGACGGGAGACGGGAACGGGTAGCGGCTGCCACGTAGGACAGGACGGACGAGCGGAAGGTTCGCGATGCGCCGTTCCCCGTCTCCCGTCTCCCGCTTCCCGACTCCCCGCTTCTCAGATTGCCAGCTGCCGGAGCTCCTTCGACCGCGTACGGCTCGCGAGGATCTTCGTGCCGTCGCGCATCTCGATCTGCATGCGGCTTCCGTCGAACGGCACGAGCTGCTTGACGAAGTCGAGGTTCACGATGTGCGCCCGGTGCACGCGAATGAATCGCTCCGGGTCGAGCCGGCGCTCGAAGTCGTTCAGCGTCAGGTAGACCAGGTACGACCGCGCCCTGGTGTGCACATCGACGTAGTCATCGGCCGCCTCCAACCGCTCGATGTCCGCGGTGGCCACGGGCACGATGCGGTCCCGGTCGCGCACGAACAGGCGCGTCAGCAGCCCCGAATCGCCGAGCACGTGCCGCGCTCGCTCCACGAGCGATGACGCAGGCGCCACGTCGGCACTGCCGCCGTTCCCGGGCAGCGCACGTCGCGCCCGCTCCAGCGCGGCGAGACACCGCTCCCGGCCGAACGGCTTGAGCAGGTAATCCAGCGCCTCGAGCTCGAACGCGCTCACCGCATACCGGTCGTAGGCCGTCGTGAAGATCACGGCTGGCTCGTGGCCGATGCGGTCGAGCACCTGTAGGCCATTGAGCTCGGGCATCTCGATGTCCAGGAGCACGAGGTCGGGTCGCAGCGCGTCGATCATCTCGACGGCGCGCGCGCCGTTGTCCGCTTCGCCCACGCACTCGATCCATGGGACGTCGATCAGGATCTCGCGGAGCGTGCGGCGCGCGAGCGGCTCATCCTCGACGATGAGCGCGCGAATCCTCGTAACTGGCGCGGTCATGGCTGGACCGCTGCGGCGTTAGGCGCGCGAATCTCACCGGTGCGGGCCCGCAGCACCGGTGTCGTCACCGCCGGAACGGTCAACCGCACGAGAAAGCCATTGCGCGGGGCGGTCACGATCTCCATGCGCGCCCCGGTCCCCCACCGCGTCTCCAACCGCTGACGCACCGCGCTCAGCCCGACGCCGGACGCCTCTGCGACGCGCGCGCCGTTCGCCCCCGCACCGTCGTCCGCCACCTCGAGCACGAGCTGATCGCCAACGAGGTCCGCAGCGATGCGCAGTGTCCCGCCGCCGGCCCTGGGCGCAATGCCATGCCGAATCGCGTTCTCGACGAGCGGCTGCAGCGAGAACCCGAGGACGAGGCACTCGAGGGCGTCGGGATCGATCTGCTCGACGACCTGGAGGCGATCGCCCAGGCGCAACCGCTCGAGTGCGAGGAACGTGCGCACGAACCCGAGCTCTTCCTCGAGCGGTACCTCCTCGCTCCGACTGCGATTCACATCCAGCACGTACCGCAGCAGGACGCCGAACTGCTCGAGCGCACGCTCCCCGTCGGCGGGGTCGATGCGGAGAAGCGCGGTGATCGAGTGCAGCGTGTTGAAGAGGAAGTGCGGATTGAGCTGGGCGCGCAGGGCACGGAGCTCAGCGTCGATGCGCAGCGCCTCCGACCGCGCGGCACGACGCTCCTCGTCGCGGAGTCGGCGTGCGGCCTGCAGCGCGTACGAGATGCCGACGACGAGCCCATACAGCACGATGCCATACAGGACCTGCCACCCGAACGCCTCGTTCATGAAGCGATCGTAGGCGTCGCGCGGTGCGCGGTACTTGATCGACAGTGCGATCTCACTCGTGAGAATGCCGCCGTACAGGAGCGACAGGACCGCATGGATGATGAGAAACCGTGCGCGATGCTCGCGCTGGTACTGCACGCGCGTGCTGATCCACCACGCGACCGCGCCGAGCAGCGCGGCGGACCCGATCGTCCACCCGGCACCCCACAGCGCGCTGGTCGCGTCCACCCGCGGCTGCGTCGCCAGCACGAGCGCGTAGAGCGCCGCGAGCGGCGTCCACGCGAGCGCGTACAGGACCGCGAATCGAAGACGCGACACGGTCACCTACTCCTTTGCTGTTCCGCTGAGCGATGGCAGCAGCACACGCTGCACCCACTGGTTGCCAGGCTGGATCTCGAGCGCCTTCTGATACGCCGCGCGTGCATCGTCGATCTTCTCCTCCTTCTGGAGGGCCTGACCGAGCCAGATCCAGGCGTCGGCGCGGCCCCACGACGGCGCCGGCGCCACCGGCCGATCCGTCTCGAACAACGCGATCGCCTTTCGCAGATCCCGCTCGGCCCTTTCGGCGCCGCCGCCGAACGTCTTCGGCGTAAACATGGCCGAGATGCCGCTGATGAGCCACACGCGCGGGTTCTTCGGCTCGATCTCCTTCGCGCGGTCCAATAGCTCGCTCGACTTGGGCCCGAGCGTCATGCCACTCAACGGATTTCCGCTGAGGCCGATCATGAGTCCGATGACGCTGCTTCGAAGCGCGAGCGCGTCAGCGGTTGGCGCTCGTGCGGTCGCCTGCTCCAGCAGGAGGTCGGCCTCGTCGAGCACGCGCTTCGCTTCTTCGTTCTTCTTGAGTCCCGTGTAGAGCGTCGCCGACCGATAGAGCGCGAGCGATCGGTAATACAGGAGCAGCGGGTCGTTCGGCATCGCGATCAGCACACGGTCGATCATCGCGGCCGCACTCGTCAGGCGGTTGAGATCGCCGGCTTCATTCGCGGCCTCGATCTCGCGACTCGCGGAGTCCGCCCACTTCGCGGTGCCAGTCAGCTGCTGACTCCGCGCGATGCCCGGAACGACGATCGTCAACGCGAGCGCCGGGATCAGGGAATGACGTTTCATCGGTTCTCCTTCAGCCAGGTGATGGTGCCGCCGAAGTAGACCGAGCGCTCGAACAGGCTCGGCACCAGGTAGCGGCGTGAGTAGTCGGCGCTGTAGCGGTAGCGCTGCGCATTGTTGCGGTCGAGCATGTTCATGAGCGAGACGAACACGACGCTCTGGAGCCCCGGGGTGATCTGCCGGAAGTAGCTCGTCGAAACGTCGAGCCGCCGAAAATCAGGGAGACGCTCGCTCATCGGCGCCCCGTACGACGGTACGTACACCTGCTGCCGGTCGTCGAACGCGGCGCTGCCGACGGGCGTGAATGGGCGTCCGGTCGCGAATCGGTAGGCCAGCGACGCCCGCAACCCACCGGTGATCGTGCGCTCCGCTACCGCGGTCATGGTGTGCGTGATGTCGAAGGCCGAGCGCGTGACGACGCGGGCGTCGGCGTCGGTGCGCCGCGATGAGACGGCGCTGTAGCTCACGCGCCCGGTCGTGCCTAACGGCCCTCGCCCCTTCGCGAACACATCGACGCCGCGAGCCTGGCCGCTGCCGCCGCTCACGACATCGTAGTCGCGCGTGCGCTGCGCGAGATCATCGTACTGCTTGTCGTATGCCTCGATGCGGAGCATCTGCGCGTCACCGCCGACCTGCGCGCCGACGATGCGCTGGCGGGCACGCATGGACTCGAGCGGCGCACCGGTCGAGAGCGAGTCGTCGAAGTAGAGTGGGTCCGGCACCTGGTGATAGATGCCCCACGCGGCGGTGAGTGTGATGCCGACAGTCGTCACCCACGCTCCCGAGAGTCGTGGATCGACGGTGCGCTCATCGGTGAGCGTCGAGCGATCGGTTCGAACGCCGGCGACCAGGTGGGTCTGTGCGATGGGTCGCCAGTCGGCCTCGACGAATGCAGCCGTCCGATCGCCTGTGCGATCGGAGGCGATCACGGTCGTGCGTGCACCCGGCTTGATGTCGTATCCTGTCGCCGGCAGTGAGCCTTTGTAATCGGACTCGACCCGATCCAGCTCGCCACCAACGCGGACGATTGCGCCGAGCGCCGTCTGCCACTCCGTCTGCGCGAACAGCTGTGCGTGATCCGAGCCGTTCGCGAGGCGGAACGCGCCGAAATCGGTTGCGCTCTCGTTATGCGATGCGGCCACGGTGATCGTGGGCGATACCGCACCGAACATGTCGCGCCACGTCGCGACCCCGAGGCGGCCGCGGACGTCGACCGAGAGGTCGCCACCGTACGACGCTTCCTCGACGCCGAGCGCGAGCGCATTCGTCTGCCGGATCGCGAAGAGCTTGATCTCGCCGGTCGGGCGATAGGTGACGATCGCACTGGCGCTGAGATCGTAGCCGTGCGGCGGTGGATCGTACTCCCGGCGCGTTCCGTTGAGACGGAACATGGGATCGAGGTTCGACCGATTTCCCGCGACGCGAATCGAGAGCGATGGCGAGAGCTTGAGGGCCGCCGAGCCGGAGAGTGCGGCGAGTCCGGCGGTGGCCGTCGCGGAGCTCCGTGCTGGACGCCCCTGCGTCCTGAGCGCGGCGATACCGGACAGTGCGTCGCCGTACCGCGCGCCGAACCCGCCGGACGAAAAGAAGATGCCGTCGAGGAGAAACGGATCGACGGTTCCGGTGAACGTTCCCGATGGACTCTGGAGCTGGACCGGGGTGAGAAGACCGGCGTCGTTCAGAAACACGCGAGTCTCCGTGAAGTCCCCGCCGCGCACGAACAACGCTGTTCCTTCATCGCCGGCCTGGACGCCAGGGAGGCTCTGAATGGCGCGGTTGACATCAGCGGCGGTTCCGGGAGTGGTCACGACCTCGAGCGGGGTGAGCGCCGCGCCGCGCTCCGCGCTTGCGGTGTACTGACCCGCCTGCACCGTCACCGGCGCCAACGACACGCCGCTCGCCTGCAATCGGAACACGAGGGCCATCGTATCGGACTCGGCCACCACGCGGCGCTGCTCGGCAAAACCCAGCCGGCGAACAACGAGTGTCAGCGGTCCGGTGGCGGCTGTCGGAATGGCGAAGCGGCCATCGTCGCGAGTGACGGCGCCTTCGAGCGTCTCGATGATGAACACGTTCGCGGCGTCGATGGGTCGGGCGTCAGGACCCTGAACGACGCCGCGCACGACACGCCCTGACGCGGTCGATGCGGGTGATGCCTGCGCGCCGAGCACGTTGGCGCCATGGATGACCGACACGACTCCAAGGACGCATGCCGCGCGGAATGCGCGCTGGCCGCGCGACAGGACGATGGGGAACGAGTCTGCCATGGCTGCACGATGCCGGCAACCAGGGGCCACCACCAACGACGGCTCGGTGAACGGGCGGGCGGCTCGGTGAACTGCGTTTCCGGCTGGCGAGCGGTAAACGCGGGCAGCGTCCGGCGGCGCGCACCG
>Ga0105249_10000856_pt1 | contig 27157 bp, 18 predicted proteins | sample KBSS44metaG_FD_81522 | JGI IMG/M metagenome (GOLD analysis project Ga0105249, IMG submission 81522) | Switchgrass rhizosphere microbial communities from Kellogg Biological Station, Michigan, USA - KBS S4-4 metaG | ecosystem: Host-associated > Plants > Roots > Rhizosphere > Soil | place...
GGTTTCAAGGAACACATCTACAGCCTGGCTCTCGAGCGTGAGCTGCGGAGCCGAGGGCATCGAGTCGGGCGCGAAGTGTCGGTGATCGTGTTCTACAAAGGCGGTGAACTGGGCCGCCAGAGAATTGACCTGATCGTGGACGAAACCCTGGTCGTGGAGATCAAGTCCACCTTTGATCTGCGCCACGGCGCCCGAGACCAAGTGCACAATTATCTCCACGCAACCCGTCTGGAGGTCGGGCTTCTGCTCCACTTCGGTCCGCGGCCAAAATTCTATCGAGTCATTTCCACCAACGGCTATGACGTATCCGCCGAATCCGCTGTTTCCGCCCAATCCGGTAACACTTAGTCGTTGATGCCTGCCCTGCGCACCACCGCCCAGCCATGCGAGCCGGCCGATCTGAACACAGCATCGATCACTTCCATGTTCGCGATCGCATTCTCCAGCGACACCGGCACCGAGCCGACACCCCGCACCGCCTCCGAGAAGCGATCTACCTGTAGCGTGTACTGATCCGCGGCCGCTATCTCCATCGGCACCGCGTTCCGGCCGCCAAGTTGCGAGCCGTCATCCAGGAAGATCCGGCTCGGCTGATCCGGCGGCGCGTTGAACGGGATCTCCACCTCGATCCGTCCTCGCTCGCCATACAGGTGCACGCGCTGGTGGGGCACGAGCTGCCCCGCGCAGCTGAACGTCGCCTGGCCGGCCGGGAAGCGCAGCAGCGCCGACGTTAGGCGGTCGATTCCCAGGTCCGGGTCACGGTCGATCATCGCTGTGACCGCGGTCGGCTCGGCACCGAACATCCATCGCGCGATGAAGATCGGATAGCAGCCAATGTCCATCAGCGCCCCGCCACCCCACTCGGCGCGACTCCGAATGTCGGTCGGATCTCGACGGAAATAGCTGAAGTGCCCCGTGATGAGTCGCAGCACGCCGATGCGGCCGTCGGCGATGAGGCGCTCTACCAGGTTCCACTGCGGATGCGTTCGAACCATGAACCCCTCGGCGATCTGCACGCCGTTCGTGTCGCGCTCGGTGAGGAGCGTGCGGGCCTCGTCCGCGGAGAGCGCGATCGGCTTCTCGCACAGCACGTGTTTGCCCGCGCGCGCCGCGCGAACGGACCACGGGACGTGCATGTGGTTAGGCAGGGGATTGTACACCGCCTCGACATCGCCATCGGCGAGCAGCTCGTCGTAGGAGCCGTACGCTCGCGGAATGCCGAGTCGTTCCGCTGCCGCCCTGGCTTTGCCCAGATCTCGCGACGCGATGGCGACCGGAACCGCGAGCCGGCTCGCCCGCATCGCCGGGATGACCCTGTTGATTGCAATGTTGGCGGCGCCGAGGATGCCCCAGCGCACCGGTTGCGTGGCTGTCACTGGGTCGTGGAGCTCGCGCGGAGATCACGCTCTACGCGGGAATCGCGTCGGGAATCGGAAAGGTGCCCGTGAGGGCTCACAGCCGGAGGGTTGAGTCATCCGGAAATTGCCTTCCGGCAGCCGTCGGCGCGAGTGACGCGGACCCTGTCATTCCGAGCGGAGGCGCGAAGCGCCGGAGGCGAGGAATCGCCGTCATCCCGGTAGAGGGTCTGGCTTCCCGGTCGGGACGATTGCGATTCCTCGCCGCCGCGGGCTGGCGCCCGCTCCGTTCGGAATGACCTAAACGCCGAGTCGATACCCCGCGCGCCGCACGGTCACAATGTATTTCGGGGCCTGCGGATCATCACCGAGACGCTCGCGCAGCGCCGCCAGATGCGTCTCCACCGTGCGACTCTCCGTGCCGGCCGCGTATCCCCACACTTCGCGCAACAGATCGGCGCGTGAGACCACGCGCCCGCGATGGCGAACGAGCGCGGCCAGCAGGTCGAACTCCTTGGGCCGCAGCGGGATCTCGTCCGGCCCCCGCCGCACCATGCGCGCGCCCCAGTCGATCGTCAAATCGCCCACGCGGGTCTCGGGGCGTGGTTGAGAGCCGGTGGCGCTGGCGCGCTTGAGCAGCGCACGCACGCGCGCGAGGATCTCGAGCAGTCCGCACGGTTTGACCACGTAGTCATCGGCACCGAGCCCGAAGCCGCGCAGCTTCTCTTCCTCCGTACCGAGCGCCGTCATGATGAGCACCGGGATGTCGCGGCCTTCGTCGCGGAGCCGCTGCAGCACCGTGAAACCGCTCATGGTCGGCAGCATGAGGTCGAGGATCATGAGATCGGGCCTCGACGTCCTCGCGAGCTCGAGCCCTTCGAGTCCTGTCGCCGCAACAGTGACTTCATATCCCTCGCGCTCGAGGTTCGCGCGAAGCGTAGCCGCGTAGTCGCGGTTGTCCTCGACCAGCAGGATGCTGCTCACGCGTCGCTCTGCCTCACGCGACTACCGATGCCGTCGCGATCGGTTCGGTGACCGTCGCCGCCCGCAGTGCGATGACGGCGCGCGCGCCGCGGCTCGGAGCATCCTCCAGCCACACGCGACCGCCGCACGCCTCGGCGATCTGTCTGACGACGGCGAGCCCAAGCCCCGTGCCGGTACGCTCGGACACCTGATCGTGGGCCAGCCGCGTGTACGGCTCGAAGAGCGTCGAGCGCTCGGCGGCCGGAATGCCGGGGCCCTCGTCATCGACGTAGAGATGCACCATTGCACCACGCTGCTCCGCACCGAGCCGGACGCGCTGGCGTGGTGCGCCGTACTTGAGGGCATTGTCGACGAGATTCACGAGCGCCTGCCTGACGAGTCGGCCGTCGGCCATTACCGTGAGCGCTGGGCCGGCAACGATCTCGAGCGTCTGTCCCGCATCGTCGACGGCGAGGCGCACGGCCTCGGTGACCTCGACGAGCATCTCGGTAACGGGCACGGGTCGGAGCGTCGGCGCGAGCGCGACGGCTCCGGAGCGCGAGAAGAGCAGCACGTTGTCGACGAGCGCCATGAGCCGACGCGTTTCGCGTACGATCGAGCTCGCGAGCGAGACCCGCTCGCCGTCATTACGCTCCCGCCGGAGGCTGAGCGTCTCGCTCGCGATGAGGATCTGCGCGAGCGGCATCCGCAGGTCGTGCGAGACGCCGGCGATGAAGTCGGATCGCGCCCGGGCCAGAAGCAGCTCGCGACGCGACGCCCCCGCCGCAATCGCGATCACGACGATGGTGGCCGCGAGCAAAGCGCCGAGGTTCCAGAGCCGCCCACGCGTGTGAGGGACGAGCAGCGGCGTCGCGACGCGGGTTGGCTCGACCGCCATGATGAGCTGCAGCCCTCGCAGAGGGCCGCCAAGCTGCACGATGGCGTGTGCACGGCCGGGGCCGATCTGACCGAACAGGCGTTCGCCCCCAGCACGTCTGACCTCGAGCGAAAGGGAGTCGAGGCGTGTGAGTCCGGCGGAGTCGATCGCCGAGCGCTGTGGAGGGCGAGCGAACAGGGCGGCGAGCGCGCCGCGGGTCTCGACGACCATGCCGTACACGGCGAGCGCGTTCCCGCGATCGTCGCGCTGCGTCAGGGACACGATGCTGCGGCGTCCGATTCGGGGGTCGGCGACGATGTGCGACGCCGCGTTGCTCACGGCCCGTGACGCGTTCGACTCCTGACGCGCGAGATCGGCAAGGACGGCCGAGGGAGGGGCACTGTCAGCCGCGCCGGCGGTTCCCATGGTGTCGACGGCAACGATGTCCAGCGCGTCGCTTGCGACGTCGTAGTGGAAGAAGTGAGAGACCGGAAGCAGGTCGCGGCAGGCGCAGGCCTGGCCTTCCCGCTGTCGGCGGGCGAGGACATCGATCGTGGCGCGACCGGTTCCGGGTCCGGGTGTCGATGCCGCCAGCGGCCCCGCGGGCGCGAATGCCTCGAGCGACAGCCGCTCCAGCCGGGCAGAGGCGAGCGCCGACGCGTGCACGGCGGTTGCCTGCGTGACGAGTCCGAGCGCGAGCACGCGCTGGTTCCCGTCGTGGATGATCGTGACGCCCGAGTAGAGCGTCGTCGCGCCGAGCACGGCGGCGAGAATCCAGAGGCGACTGGACCAGAGTCGGCGAAACCGATCGGGCCGGGAGGTCGTGAGCTCGGTCATCGTGGGGACAACATTTCACGGATGTCAGATCGCGCGCCACGGTCGGCTTCCGCCACGTGGTCGATGCGCAGTCGTGTAAGCTCGCATCGCGGATCCATCGAATTGTCAGAATGCCGCGAGATTCGAGGGCCGTCTGTCGGATAGTGACTCGCCGGCCGGCCCTGAGCCGGTATGGCTGCGGGAAAGGCAACGGCAACTGCCAAGACCAGACGCGGATTACGCGGATGACGCGGACTCGCTCCGAGCACGCGACGAGCTGACGGCCCGCAGCCGACGCATCGGTCGTTTCTTGTTCGACGGCCTCGGGATGGCTTGTCATTCCGAGCCGTCAGGCGAGGAATCTTTGGCAATCCCGGTCGAGCACCGGGCCGCTCGAATCGGACAGCAGATTCCTCGCGTTTGCTCGGAATGACAAAGCGTCCCGGGGCCGTTCTCAAGAAGAACAGAAACCGGATAGGGCGCGACGCCACCTGTTGATGCCGCCGGAGCGAGTCCGCGGCATCCGCGGCATCCGCGTTAGGTCTTGCTGTTGCCGTTGCTGTTGCCGTTACCGTTACCGCGGCCGTGCCGACCAAGGGACCGCCCTGCGAGCCACCAAAGGCCGGCGGATGTACTAGATCGGCGTCTCCGCGTGATCGAGCTCCTCGCCCCGCCGGCCGACGCGGAACCATTCGATCTCCTCGGCGTCCCGGCTCGCGTGCAGCGCGCTGTGGATCGCCGCCGCGATGCCGTATGCCGCGTTAGGTCCCGTCGATGTCCCGCCGCGACCCAGCAGCCGCGCCAGAAGACCCCGTTGCACCACGTCGAGCCAGATCAGCCATTCCGTCACCGAGCCGTCGACGTTGCCGCACCCGATGCGAACGGTCTGCCCATCCGTCGCGACGCCGAGCAGCCAGCCCCAGTCCTCCGGAACCGGGAATTCGACCTCGAAGCCGCGCTCCGTCAGCCGCTGTGCGACCCACGTCGCGAGCGCGTAGCCGTACCGCTCGATGTTGACCTGACCGGGCTCGACGTCCGGCGGTGTGAACTCGCTCGAGCGAAAGCGGACATGATCGCGCATGAGTCGAAGTTGTACCTGACGCGTTCTAGCGGCGGCGAATGCCCGTGCTGCCCTCGCCGAGCACGCCGTCCGCCAGCATGGCGGCGACCGTCGTGCTGATCGCCTCCTCGAGCGACGGACCCGTGCGTGCGAACCCGAGCAGCGACCGGACCTCGTTGACGAGCGCGGGTCGCGCGAACGCGCGATTCCCGTCGAGCACCGCCATGACCGCCGAGCGGTACTCTTCCGGCGCAATCCGCTCCGCCGGGATCCGCGTGCCGGCGCGCGAGCGAACGATGACGTCGTGCCCGGGGTTCCAGAGGAACTCGCCCCGGCGCTCGATGAGATGCTGCCGCTCCGCCAGCGCGCACGCCTCGACGATGCGCGACTGGATCCGGGTGCCCGCGCGCGTGTCCCACATGGCGGCAACACGCGTCGTGACGTCATCCACGTGCACCGGCGACTCGATCTCGACGACGGAACCGATCGCCTGCGCCAGCGTCCCGGGCGGCTCACTGAGCAGCTCCCGGCCCGCATAACGACCCTCGCCCTCGGCGAACACGTACGGTGGCGCGACGAGACGATCGACGGCACCGTCATCCGTCGGGACAGCCGGCGGCGTGGCCGGCGCGGCCGCCGCGGCCGTGGCAGGTTCGCTGTCCAGCGCGTCGGAGGGGACCGGCCGAGCGGCTGCCTCGCGCGCACGCTGACCCGCCTGTTCCACGAGTCGTACTACGCGGTCGATCTGCCCCGCGCGATCCTTGAACCAGTCCGTGGACCAGACGCGGAGCAGCGTCCAGCCGCGCGCTTCGAGCACCTGCTGGCGAAGCCGGTCGCGATCGCGCGCCGTCTCGGACGAGTGATACGCGACGCCATCGCACTCGATGCCGCACACGTAGCGCCCCGGCGCGTCCGGGTCCGTCACGCCGAGGTCGATGCGGTACCCCGCGACGCCGACTTGTGGGACGACGGGGAGCCCTCGTGCGACGAGCGCCAGCATGACCTCGCGCTCGAACGGCGATTCCTCGGTGCCGGCGCTTGCGCCCGTGGGCATCGCCAGACGCCCGTGCTCCGCGTAGTCGAGGAAGTCGCGCAGCAAGCGAGGGCCGGCGGAGACCGTACTCGCCGGATTGATGTCGCTCCCGCGGATGGACGAGAACACCCGCATGCGCCGGCGGGCGCGCGTCGTCAGCACGTTGAGGCGGCGCCAGCCGTTCTCGCCGTTGAGCGCGCCGAACTGGTAGCGCAGGACGCCGTCCGCCGCCTTCGCGTACGTCACGCTGAGGAAGATGGCGTCGCGCTCGTCACCCTGAATGTTCTCGAGGTTCTTCACGAAAAACGGCTCCGGGAGCGACCGGTCGAAGAATGGCTCGATGCCGGGGTCGTCGCGCCGCCGGAGCTCGAGCTCGTCCTGGACGGCGAGCTGCTGGCGCAGATTGAACGTGCCCACGCCTAACGACTCGGTTGGTTCGGCGCGAGCGCGCCGCGCGAGCTGCGTGCGTGCGAACTGGACGACCTCGTCGGCCACGCGCCGTGCCTCGATCGAGTTCAGTCCCTTACCCTCGTACGTGCCGCCGTCCACGTAATCGAATCGCAGGCCCTGCGCCGACGTCTCGGTCTCCGTGCTCGGGAACGTGAACAGGTCCCCATCGTAGAACGCGACGTTCGAGAAGCTGATCAGACTCTCGTGGGCGCTGCGATAGTGCCAGCGGAGCCGGCTCATCGGCACACCGGCGCCCATGAACTCCTCCAGCACACTCTCGGCATCGCTGTAGAGCGGCTCCCCGTCCGCGACCGGAATCGCTTCGGGGGACGCGGCCACCATGAAGAAGTTCGTCGGCGGTAATTGCTTCGGGTCACCGACGACCACGAGCTGACGGCCGCGCACGATCGCGCCGACGGCATCCTCCGACGGCAGCTGTGACGCTTCGTCGAAGATCACGACGTCGAACGACGGCTCGCCGCCCGCGAGATACTGGGCGACCGACAAAGGACTCATGAGGAAGCATGGCTTGATCGCGCGGATCGCCGGCTCGGCGTGACGCAGCGTCTTTCGAAGCGGGCTGTGGTTGCGCTGCTTCGCCATCTCACGCTGGAGGAACGGCAGCGCATCACGCGCACTCGTCTCCTGCAGCCGCTCCTGGGCGCGGTCGCGCAGCTTCCCCGTGAGGGCGGCCTGGTTTTCGGCGAGCACCTGCCGGTCGAGTCGACGAAACTCGACAATCCGCTGCTCGTGCGTGAGCGCGTCGAAGCGCGCGAGCGGCGGACGTGCCTGCACGACCTCGGCGAGCCACTTCATGTAGAACGCGCGCTGGAACGCGTCGGGCAATACGGCGAACGGCACGGCGCCGTGGAGCGCCTCGGGAAGCAGCTCGGCGGCGATACCCGACGCTGCGGTCTGACGTGCCGCTTCGAACGCAGCCCACCGTGGCCCGGCCGCTGCGTTCGCGCCCAGGGACTCGACCCGGGGCTGCAGCTCGTCGAACGGAGCGGCGGAGAGGTAGTCGCCAGCCCAGCCGACCACGCGCTGAAGCTCGGACAGCGTCCCGAGCGCATCCGCGGTCGCATTCCGCAGGGCGTGCACCCCGTCCACGTTAGGCTGCCGTTGCGCGGCAATCGCGATCGCGACGTCCCCGAGGCCGTGCCGCGTCACGCAGTTGCGGAATTCGACGACCCATTGGACGTACGCGTCGAGCGTGTCCCACTCGGTCCGCTCGCCGTGCCAGAGGTCTCCGAACATGGCACGCGCATTCGCGTCGGCGGCCTCGAGGGCCTGCCGCTCGGCTCGCAGACGATCGACCTGCTTGAGCTCTGCGGCCTGGTCGAGCAGCGACGGCTGATAGCTCGCGAGCCGATAGGCCTGCCAGCGCGACCGGATGGCGCGCCACCGCCCGTCGAGCACGGCCAGGAAGCCGAGCACGCCCTCCGCCTTGCGTTCGACGTACGCGATGTCCGCCGCGTGGGCCTGATTCGCGACGTCTGGCGTGAACAGCTGCTCCGCGCGCTGGCGGAGCCGACCGATCTCCCGACCACGCTCGATCAACCGCAACGCTTCGCTGGGCGCGGCATTCCACGCCGGGTTGCCGAGAACGGCTGCGGGAGCCCCAGGTGACCGGTTGATTACCGACGCGACGCGATCCGCGACGTCGACGTCAGCGGCATTCCGCATCGGCGGCAGACCGAACGTCGCGGCGACCTCCGTCGCCTGACGACGGACATCCGCCACCTGGGCCCCGAGCGTGGAGGACAGCTGGCGCACGAGCGCGATGTCGTCCTCCGTGTAGAGCGTTTTCGTCGCGCCGCGCCAGGGATGCTGTGCAGGATCACCCGCGCCGCTCGCGGCGGCCGCGAGCTCGCGCAGCTCGCGCACCGTTCTCTCCAGCGTCTCGCGCGTGACGTCGTCCAGCGCCCGGGTGTATCGGAGCCGGGGAATGGCGTGGGTCACGGACGTCACGGTGCCACTGCCCGCGTCGTCCGGCCCACGGACCGGCGCCAGTGCACCGTAGACGGCAAAGGGCGACATGCCTAACGTGCCGTGCGGCGTGTGGAGAGCGCGCACGTAGTCGTTCAACGTCGTCCGCACGGCAGGGAGCGCCGCTCCGGCCTGCACGCTCGTCGCCACCGGCTGCAGCGACGCGTCGATCGCCGCGGCGAGACTTCGCATGACAGTCCGCTTGCTCGCCTTCGTCGAGTGAAGCTCCAGGCAGAATTCCCCGAGCCCGGCCTTCACGAGCCGCGAGTGCACGACGTCCAGCGCCGCCATCTTCTCGGCCACGAACAGCACCGACTTCCCGGCGCCGAGCGCCTGCGCGATGAGGTTCGTGATCGTCTGGGACTTGCCCGTGCCCGGCGGCCCCTCGAGCACGAGGTCGTAGCCGCGCGCGACGCCGGCGATCGCGCGCAGCTGGCTCGAGTCGGCATCCACGACCTGCGTCGTCGCCTCCGGCGCGAACTCGCGGTCGAGCTCCAGACGACGCACGTCGTCCGGAAGCCCGATCACGCGGTCGCCCTCGCGTCCCACGAGCTGCCTGACGAGTCGGTGCGCCCCAACGGCCGGCGCGTTCGCCTCGAGGTCCTTGTACATCACGAACTTCTGAAACGAGAACAGCGCCAGCACGACATCGGTCGTCACCATCCAGCCGCGCCGTCCGCTCACTGCCTGCATCGCCGCCGACAGGAACAACTGCAGGTCGTAGTCGTCAGGCATCGTGGCGGAGTCGGGCAGCTCGGGCAGGGTGATGCCGAAGTCGAGGCGGAGATACTCCACGAGCGCAGGATTCACGACCGGCTCGTCGTCCGCCGCCCGGACGCGATAACCGGACCGTGCCGACTTTCGCGAGAGCTCGACCGGCAGGAGCACCAGCGGCGCGTTGAATGCCTGCTCCGACGCGTCGTCCTCGGTGTAGTGCAGCATGCCGAGGGCGAGGAAGAGCGTGTTGACGCCCTGTTCCTCGATGGCGAGGCGGGCCTGCTCGTCCAGGCGGCGCAGCGAGCGGTCGAGTGCCTCCGGGACCGCCGTCGTCTGCAGCAGCTCGTCGGTGTGGCGATCGTCGAGCGTGCCCGAGTCGTAGGGCGCGAAGCGGGGCGATGGAGTCGTCGGTTCGGCTTCGCCCCCCCCCGAATCGACAGCCGCGTCTCCGACGGGCGGCTCCATCGCCTTGAAGCGCATCTCGCGCTCGGCGATGTAGAGCGTGCGGAAGATCTCGGCCGGATGCTCGTCGACGATCGCGACGGTCGACACGCGTGTCGCCCGGAAGTTGAGCGCGCGGTTTCGCTTCGAGAGATCCAGCAGCTTCCGCTTCCACGCGTCGATGAACGCCGCGACGCGCCCGTCCAGGGGCGTGGTATGCGCACCCGCGGAGGAGGCGGGTGTCGGCTGCGTGGGCGTCGTCATGCGGCGGTCGTCACGGCGCGACGAATCTGCGCCTCACGGGCACGGCGGACAACCCGTCCCGCGATGCCTAACGCCGCCCCGTCGGGGTGGTGCCGGCGCGATACGGGACCACGGTGGTCGACGTGACGCCATCGGCGAACGTGACTGACACACCCGCGAACGCGACCGGCGCCGACAGCGTGGATATCTCGATCGTCGCGTTGGGGGCCGACGGGCTCGCGCTCCGCGATGCGAGATGCCGCTTCGCCGAATCGGTCACGAAGAGCATCACCTCGCGCGCGAGGCGCCCGGCTCCCAACCAACTCAGTCGCACGCTGTCGCCGACGGTCTCCACCGTGAGGGCATCGCCTCCGGTGGCACTTCCCGCGCCGACCACGATCAGCTTGGACACCGGACGGCCGCCTTCGGTCTGAGGCTCGGGCGCGTACGCATCGGCCGCCGCCTCGCCGTATCGCACGTAGGTCGCGTCGTAGATGTACGGCACGAGGATCGGGACGTAGAACGGATAGCCGATCGAGAACGTCGAGAACACTCTCGCCGCGCGCCGTCCGCCTCCGATGCGCACGCAACCGGACCCGCAGACGGGGACGCGATGCGGGTATCCACCGATCGGCGTGTACCCGGTCGTGGAGCCCGGTGTGTAGCCGGTCGTATACGGCCGGCGCGCATACCTGCCGCCTCGATCGCCCCCGTCGTAGCGACCGCCGCGATCGCGATCGTCGTAGGCCGCGCCGTTCCCGTAGGTGCCCGCGCCGTTTCCGTATGGGTTGCGGTACCCGTATCCCGATGTCGGTCGCGAAGGATAGGTGCCGATGTGCGGGAGATCGCCGCCTCGTGGCGCCGTGGGACCAGGATTCATGGGCACGTACATCGTGCCTCGGCTCGACGGCGGTACCGGTGCCGGTGCCGGGCTGACCGGGGCCGGCTGCTGCGTCACCCACGGGACGCCCATGGTGCCGCGGGTGCGCTGACCGAGCGCAACGCCGGTCGCAACGGTGGAGAACGCGGTCGCCCAGGCGGCGATGCGGACGAGCGGTGTCATCGAAGCTCCTTGTACGGCGGGGCGGCATCGCATGCCGTCAACCGAAAACATTGCGTGCGAAACCGGGCGCGTCCAGCGCTCGCGCTCGCCTTGTGTATACTCCACGCATGTCCCAGCCCAGACCTGTGTCGCCTCGCATTCCACCTGCGGACCTGCGCGAACGGGCGCGCGAGATCGCGGTCGAGAACGGGTTCGTCTCCGATTTTCCGCCCGAGGTGCAGACGGAAGTCGCACACCTCGAGCATCGCAACGGCGATGCAGTGCATACGGCCGACGTTCGCGATCTCCGAACGCTGCTGTGGTCCTCGATCGACAACCGGGAATCGCGCGACCTGGACCAGGTCGAGTATTGCGAGCGGCTCGCCGACGATTCGATTCGCCTTCGGCTCGGTGTCGCAGATGTCGCGTATCTCGTCGCGAAGGGCTCGGCGATCGACATGCGGGCGGCCGCGAACACCACGTCGCTCTACACGGGTGTCGCGACGTTTCCGATGCTGCCCGAAGAGTTGTCCACCGACCTGACCTCGCTGCTCGAGGCGGCCGACCGGCTGGTGGTCGTCGTCGACCTCGTCGTCGACGTCGACGGCAAGGCGCGGGACGTGAATGCGTACCGCGCGCTCGTCGCGAACCGCGCAAAGCTGACGTACGAGCCCATCGGACAGTGGCTCGCCGGCGGGCCGGCGCCGGAGGAGCTCGCGGCGATCGCCGGTCTCGAGGAGCAGGTGCGCCTCCAGGACGAGGTCGCCAAGCGGTTGCGCGCCCGTCGCCACGAATGCGGCGCGCTGGACCTCGAGACGATCGAGGCGCGGCCGGTGACGTCGGCGGGAGGCGAAGTCATCGACATCGAGGTCACGCGAAAAAATCGCGCTCGCGACCTGATCGAGGATTTCATGATCGCGGCGAACGTGGGCGTCGCCGGCTTCCTCGAGGCCCGGCGCGTTCCGTCGATTCGCCGCATCGTGCGCGTCCCGAAGCGATGGGCGCGACTCGTGGAGCTCGCGAAACGGTACGACGACACGCTGCCCGACGCGCCGAGCTCGCTCGCGCTCTCGGAGTTTTTGCGTCGCCGTCGAGCCGCCGACCCGAATTCCTTCGCGGACATCTCGCTCTCGGTCGTGAAGCTCCTGGGCAGCGGAGAGTACACCGTCGAGCGTCCGTGGGAGCCGGATGGCGAGGAAGGGCATTTCGGTCTCGCCGTCGACGACTACTCGCACACGACCGCGCCGAATCGTCGCTTCGCCGATCTCGTTATGCAGCGTCTCGTGAAGGCACTACTGGCCGGAACGGAGATTCCGTACACCGCGGATGAGCTGGAAGCGATCGCCGAGCGCTGCACGGCGATGGAGAGTGCGGCGCGCAAGGTCGAGCGGACGATGCGGAAGGTGGTGGCGGCGACGCTGCTCCAGCGCCGGGTGGGCGAGATGTTCGACGCCATCATCACGGGCGTGAACCAGAATGGCACGTACGCTCGCCTCACGCATCCGCCGGCAGAGGGTCGCGTGATGCGGGGCGAGCGCGGTCTGGACGTCGGGGATCGCGTGCGCGTGCGGCTGATCGACGTCGATGTCGAGAAAGGTTACATCGACTTCGCGAAAGCCTGAGTCCGCATCGGGGCTCGGTCACGATGACTGAGCAATGCTCACGGTCGTGTTGCGCCCTTCGCCCCCGGAGTGACGCCCTTCACCGAATGGGTATTGCGGGAGTGCTCGCGAGGCGCTCTCGTACGCATGGGGAATGGCGGCAATCATCCTTTGAGAGGTGAACCGTATGCGGAAGCTCTACTCGGTGGCTGGGGCGCTGTTACTGCTCGGGTGCATGGACGATGCGTCAAAGTCGACGGCACCACAGTTGAGCGGTGCGGTGGTGGGCGTGGCCGGCGACAGAACCAGCAGCGCGGGCAATCAGGGTGGGCAGACGTTGGACGTCACGCAGCTGACGGGCGATGAGGAAGTGCCGGTGCGAGTGACGGACGCCAGTGGACGGCTTTCGGTGAAGCTGAACAAGGATGGCCAATCCGTGGACTACGTGCTCGATGTGAGCGACATCAGAAACGTCACGCAGGCGCACATCCACATGGCGGCGAGGGGAGTGAATGGCGGGATCGTCGTGTGGCTGTTCCCGAACTCGAAGTCGACGGCCGCTCTGCCGGGTGGTGGTGGTCCGCTTCGTCGCCTGACCGTCGAGGGCACGTTCACGGCCGCGGACTTGAGAGGCGCGCTTGCCGGCCATCCGTTAGCCGATCTCATCGCGGCGATCGAGGCCGGGAACGCGTACGGCAACGTGCACACGGATGACGGCGTCGCACCGGGGAACACAGGTGCCGGCGACTTCCCGGGTGGCGAGATTCGCGGACAGCTCGACGCGCACGGTCCCAATCACTAGAAGGGAGAAGGGAGAAGGGAGAGGGGAAAAGGGAAGCGGGAAGCGGGAGACGTAGAAACCCCCGGGAGGCCATGCTCGCACTGCGAGGCCTCCCGGGGGTTCGTCGTTTCACGCGTGGTTCATCGGGCGACCAGCACGACCGCCCAGCGCCCAGCCGCCGTTCCCGTCTCCCGTCTCCCGTCTCCCGTCTCCCGTTTCCCGTCTCCCTCATTCGGGGGCCGTCCCCCTCATCCCGAGGTTGATGATGCGCTGCAGCAGCTCGGGATACTCGATCCCCGCCGCCAGTGCCGCCGAGGCGAACTCCTCGCCTAACGCGATCTCCGGGTTCGGGTTCGCCTCCAGAAAGTAGAGGCTCCCGTCGGGACGCAGGCGGAAGTCGAGGCGTGCGTACCCCGACAGCTCGAGCGTGCGATAGATCCGCTTGGCGAGATGCTCGAGCCCCGCGGCCACGCCATCCGGGAGGTCCACCGCCGCGCGCTGGTCGATCCCGTGTCGCTTCTGGTACTCGAGGTCGTGCTTCGCGCGCGCCGTGGCGATGAGTGGAGCGCCGTCGGGCGCGTTGTCGAACACCAGCTCGCGCGGCGGGAGCGCCGTGAGCCGGTCGTTCCCGATCACGCCGACATAGATCTCGCGCCCCTCGATGAACTGCTCGGCGATCGCGTCGGCGCTCAGCCGCCGGTGCACGAACGCGACGCGTTCCGCCAGCTCCTCGTCGGTCTTCACGAGTGACGCCTGCGAGATGCCTAACGACGCGTGATCGGTGAGGCTCTTCACGAACAGCGGCAGCTCGAGCTGCTTCGGGCGCCGCACCTTACGGCCGAACGGGAAGACGTGGAACGCCGGGACGCGGATGCGGTGGTAGACGAGCAGTTTCTTCGACAGCGCCTTCTCGCGCGAGATCATCATCCCGCGCGGGTTGCAGCCGGTGTACGGGACACGCAGCAGCTCGAGCAGGCTGACGACGTTGTGGTCGAACAGGACGTTGCCGTGAAACTCCTCGAGCAGGTTGAAGACGACGTGGGGCTCGAACTCCTGGACGGCGTCGCGGATGGGCACGAGCTCGTCCTGCACGCCTAACGCGCGGACGTCGTGGCCGATCTCGCGCAGCGTCCGGCACACGTCCCACTCGGTCTTCCAGTCGAAGCGCTCGGCCTCGTCCTTCTCCGCGGCGTCCGGGGGCGGAACGAGCTCGGGATGCATCAGGGCCAGGACGCGGAGCCGCTTCATACGACCGGGAACGGGGAACGGGGAACCGGGAACGGGGAACTGGAAACGGGGACCTGGCGCTGCGAGCCGGGGCTCCTCGCGGCTGATGGCAGCAGCGAGCAGCCAGCCGCACCAGCACGCGGCCGTCGGCGAACGGCAAGCAGCCGCTCGCAGCAAGCAGCCGCTTGCCGGCGGGTCAAAGCGCGATCCAATCTCGTCGTCCCTGACTATAGAGAAAGTGCATGGTCTTTACGGTCAGCAGTACGCAGAAGTCCATCACCATCTGACGCTCCTGCCCCACGGCACGGAGCCGCAGGTCCCGGCACCGGCCGATCATGTCCTCGAGCACCAGGCCGAGCGTGTACTGGAACTCGCCCGTCCACTTTGCGACGAGTCGCCGAATCTCGCCCTTGTTACGACGAAGAAAGCGCGCTGCGGTCTCGTGGCGCCGATGGCGCGGCTCGTCGGAGAACAGACGCTTGAGGTCGGCATCGTACGTGTTCGGAAACGTCACCGTGTACTTCTCCCGCCGCGATTCGTAATGCTGCGCAAGCGTCTTCGTCAACTTCGTCAGCGGCTCGATCACGCGCCGAGTCGCGACCGGCGGACGCTGGTCGCAGATCTCGTTCATCAGGGAGTCGACGTAGCGGAGCTTCCGGAGTGCGGGCCAGCCCGCATAACGCGACCGCCAGTCGGACCGCGGCCTGAGCCATACGGCGAACGTCTCGGCGAAGTCTTCATCCGGGTGACTCTGCGCGTACCAGAGCCGTAGGTGCTGGACGTAACGTTTGCTGGACGGATTCGGGCGGTAGTACTCCGGGTACTTCGTCGATGACTTTCCGAAGAGCTCCTGCCATTTCCGCCGGCGATGGAGCTGATACCCGTGCTGGATCGCGTGCCCGGTCTCATGTCGCATGATGCGCATGCACTCGGCGCGCGATGCCCCTTCCACATCGAGGATCTGATTGCGCTCGAGGCGGCGCAAGCGTGGGTGCGCGAGGTAGAACGGGACGGCGAACCCGGGGACCCCGCCGGGCGAGAACCACTCGTCGGAGAGCCAGACGTGCGGCTTGAGCACGAGCTTTCGCGCGTCGAGCTCCTCGTACAGCTGCGCGACACACGCTTCGAGCCACGTTCCCTCGATGGTAACGCCGAGGTCCTTGAGCCGGACCTTGAGCAGTCGGTCATCGCCGTAGCGCTCCCAGGGGAAACGTTGCACGTCGAAGGGAAGAGGGAGACGGGAACAGGGAACAGGGAACAGACCGCGACGGCGAGAAGGCTGCACGCGGCGTGGCGCTGCCACAAGCTCCGCGCGTCACGCGATCTCGTGGGCGTGGCTAACTTGGGGCGTGCCTACACTCGTTCTCTCTGCCGCCGACGTGCGGCGACTGCTCGACCGCGACGCCCTCCTGCGCGCGCTGCGCGAGGCGTTCGCTGCCTACTCGACCGGGCGCGCCATCGCCGCCCAGCGCGCCGGGTCTCCGCTCCCGGGTCCCGGCGGCCGCACCGTCATGGTCGTCTTCCCCGGTCTGATCGACGGCATCCCGGCGTTCACCGTCAAGGTGAACACGAAGATCCCGGGCGCGACCCGCAGTGTCGTCGGCTCGATTCACCTGGCCGATCTCGCGACCGGCGACGTCCTCGCGATCATGGACTCGATCGTCATCACGGCCGAGCGAACGGCGCTCGCGGGGGCGCTGGCGGCCGACGTGCTCGCGCGACGCGAAACGCCCCGCGTGGCGGTCATCGGCGCCGGCGTGCAGGGTGAGGCGCAGGTGCGAGCGCTGCAGCTCGTCCGCCGTGTGGAGCGCGTGGACGTCGTGGACAACGTGCCCGGTCGCGCGGAGTCGTACGCGGCGCGCGTGGGCCCGGCGTTAGGTATCGAGGTGGTGCCGCGCGATCGCGTCGCGGATGCCGTTCGCGACGCGGATGTCATCATCACCGCGACGTGGTCGAAGGAACCGTTCCTCACCCGCGCGATGGTGCGCGAAGGCGTGCACATCACGGCGGTCGGCGCGGATGAGCCGGCGAAGGGCGAGGTTGATGCCGGGCTGATCGCGAGCGCGCTGTTCGTGTGCGATGACCGCGACCTTGCCGCCCGGATGGGCGCGATCGCCGGTGCGGGCCTGGGGCCGGATGCCATCCACGCGGAGCTGGGCGAAGTCATCGCGGGGGTGATGCCCGGGCGGACGCGAGATGACCAGATCACGATCTTCGGCACCGTGGGGTTGGCGTTCCAGGACCTGCCAGCGGCCTGGCAGGTCTACTCGCGTGCGCGCGAGCTGGGGGTTGGGACGGTAGTCGATCTGTAGGCTTGGGTGTACGTACGGCCGACTTCCAGTCGTCAGTCAGTCATCAGGCGAGAGTCTCCAGTACGCGTGGCCAGTAGGAGTGCTGAGGAGGCAGTTGCTGCCCGTGGAACCCACGATGACAAGGCAGGACTCGGGACTGCCCCCTCGCGACTGCCCCCTCGGCACTGCGACTGGCTACTGTTGCCTGATGACCGACTGGCTACTGTTAGCGGCCCACCCAGCTCGATGTCCGGCGGCTCCATGCCCCCGAAAGGGACCGGCCGCAAACCATCCGCGTTAGGCCGAGATCGGCCTGTCCCAGCCGGCAGATGAGTCCCGGATCGGCAAGCGACGGATCGCAGCCCCGACGTGCGCAGATCCGATAGGGCGATCAGCCAGGTTCGAATAGTATTCCTCCGTGTCTCTCGCCTCCCAACCGGAAGCCCGGCCAGCCGCGGTGATCTCCCCAGGGATCCGCGCCATGGCCATCGGCGCCTTCTGGTTCAGCATCATGGGGCTGCTCGTGAAGCTCGCGGGTGCGCGCCTCGGGAGCATGGAGATCGTCCTCTCGCGCGGTGTCATCACGCTCGCGCTCAGCTGGTGGGCGCTCCGGAGCGCCGGCTTGAACCCGTGGGGCACGCAGCGCCGGCTCCTCCTCGTGCGCGGGACGTTAGGCTCGACCGCGCTCATGTGCTACTTCTTCTCGCTCGTTCATCTGCCGCTCGGCGAAGCGACGCTGATTCAGAACATGAATCCCGTGTTCGCGACGCTGCTGGCCGCGATCGTTCTCAGGGAGCACCTCCGCGCGCCCGAGATGATCTGCCTCGGCGCCAGCCTGCTCGGCGTGCTGTTCATCGCGCATCCGTCGTTTCTGTTCGGCGCGATGGCGACGCCCGCGAATCCGGTGCACATCGGCATCGCACTCGTTGGCGCGATGTGCAGTGGCTCCGCCTACGCGCTCGTGCGGAAGATGCGGACGACGGAGCATCCGCTCGTGATCGTTTTCTATCTCCCGCTGCTGAGTGTGCCGACCTCGCTCCCCTTCGCGCTCGCCGAGTGGCGCTGGCCGACGGCGTGGGAGTGGGTGTTGCTGCTGGGCGTCGGGATCACCACGCAGCTCGCGCAGATCAGCATGACCCGTGGCCTGCAGCTCGAGCGGACCGCGCGCGCCACGACGACGGGCTACCTGCAGGTCGCCTTCGCGGTGATGTGGGGCGCGCTGGTCCTCGGAGAGATCCCGGACGTGTGGACGCTCGCCGGCGCCGTCACGATCATCGGGTCGACGCTCGTGCTCACGTGGTGGAACTCCGCGGTGCTCGGGCCTGACACCGCCGTCTAACAGCGCTGATCACTGACAGCTGGAACCGTGAACTGCCGTTATGCGACCGATCCCGTAAGCACGTGATGCACCGGCTCGGCTGGGATGCGATTGCGCACGGCCTGCTCGAGCACGATCGCGAGACGATTCACGCCGTCACGGATCTCGTCGTCCCGAACGCCCGCGTAGCCGAGGAGGAGTGCCGGCGGCATCGGCCGGACGGCCAGCGGCGACAGCGGCAGGACGTGAAGCCCGGCCCGCTCGGCCGCTTTGGCGGTGGCAACGTCGTCGAGACCACCACCGAGCCAGCCGACGACCGTCATGCCCGCATCGGCGGGGCGGACATCGAGCAATCCGCCCAGCCGCTCTCGCGCGAGATTCACGAGGAGCACCTGACGCTCGTGATAGATCGCGCGCATGCGCCGGATGTGCCGCTCGAAATGTCCCTCGACGATGAAGTCCGTCATCACCGCCTGCTCGAGGAACGGCGAATGGAAGTCCATGAAGTGCCGCGCGGCGGCGAACACGTCGACCAGCGCCGGCGGAACGACCAGGTAGCCGAGTCGCATCGACGGGAACGTGACTTTGCTGAAGGTCCCGGCATAGAGCACGCATCCGGCGCGGTCGAGGCCCTGCAGCGCCGGCAACGGCCGCGACGCGTAGCGGAACTCGCTGTCGTAGTCGTCCTCGAAGACCGCCGCGCGCGCAGCGGCAGCCCACTCGAGCAGGGCGAGGCGCCGGGGCAGGGACATCGTCGAGCCTAATGGGAGCTGGCGAGACGGCGTCACGAACGCGAGTCGCGCGTCAGGCGCGAGGGTTCTGCCGGCCATGACGTCGAGCCCGTCCTGGTCCACCGGGACGGCAACGATGTTCGCTCCGGCCGCCGTGAATGCCCCGCGCGCGCCGTGATACCCGGGGTCCTCGAGCCAGACCTTGTCGCCCGGGTCGAGCAGCACGCGCGCCGCCAGATCGAGTCCCTGCTGCGACCCCGCGACCACCATCACCTGATCGGCTGTGCATCGCACGCCACGCGCGGCGCGCAGATAGTCGGCGATCGCCTCACGCAGTGGCCGATACCCGAACGGGTCCGCGTAGGCGAGATCGCGCGCCGGCGTCCGACTCCATCGCCGCGCCATGATGCGTCCCCACGTGTCGATGGGAAACACGTCGACCGCCGGAACGCCTGCGCGGAACGCCCGCGGCCCGAGCCCGAAGGTTGGCGGCGAGCGACGCATGGCCGCTGCCGTGGCACGCGCGCGTACCGACGGTACCAGCGATGATCTCAGCGGGATTTTCTGGTCGACGTCGCGCGGGCTCGCCCGCACGAACGAATCGGGCAACGCGCCGCTGACGCGCGTCTCAGCGCCGCCGAGCCCTTCGATGTACCCCTCGGCGCGCAGCTGCTCGTACGCCTGCACCGCCGTGCTCCGCGACACGCGGAGGTCGGCTGCAAGCTGACGCGTCGACGGGAGGCGGGCGCCGGACGCCAGGCGCCCGTCGAGGATGCACTGACGGACGTGACCATAGATCTGGCGGTACAACGGCTGTCCGGACTTCTGATCGATCGCGACAGCGAGGATGCGTCCGCGGCGCGCGCGAGGCGGCATCGGGTGGGCTCCGAAAGAGGTGCCCGAAACTGGTATGGGTGCCTCCATACCAGAAAGGGAGCAGGGACCGGACCATCGTTATGATGGGTCCACCCGTCCGCGTTAGGGATGAGCTGTCGGATACGTCGATCGGGCAGTTCCTGGACGGGGATGTAGCGCGACGGCGCATTTCAGCGGCGTCCCGGACAGCTCGGTCACACCAGTCCTCGCCCGGTGGCACACGCGCCACGGGTCGTCACCTCGGTGACCAGAAGGGGTCTTTCGCGGCGACGAATGTGACGGAAGTGCCCTTCACGAGCGGCTCGAGCCAGCGCGCGAACTCCCGCATGCCGGCCTGCTCCGACGGAATGTGACCGACGATAATGAGTGCTTTCCGCTGACCGGCGGCGACGGCATCGGCGACGTATTCGATCGTCTCCCACTCGTGCGCCTCGCCGATGACGAGCACTTCGACTTCCTGCCGGCGCAGCGCCTGCACGTGGGCGGGAAATCCCGCGAAGCCCGGTGCAAACGCGACTTGCGTGATCTGCATCTGCGGGTCTCCGACGACTCGCAGCGTCGGGGACTCGAGACGCTTCCGGATGGTTGCCGCGAGATCGCTCACGGTCGTCGACGGCAAGGTGAACAGAAACTCGCTCTCCGGACGGCGATACTGCTCCCACCCGAGTGCGCGAGTCATACCGGTCGCGATTCCGTCGGGCCGCCGTCGATGCCAGTGATCGTGCATGCGCAGCACGACGAGCTTGTGGTCGCGAATGAACGCCCGTTTCGCAGCGGTGACTGCATCGTTCGCCGTCTCGAGCGGCTCGAGCTGGTCGAGATGCCCATAGAACGTCGGCTCGTGCGAGATGATGAGATTCGCTCCGGCCGCTGCCGCGCGCTGCAGGACGTCGAGCGTCGACATCATCGTCACGGCGATCCCGGTGACCGGCGTGTCGGGGTCACCATCCTTGAACGTATCGACGGTCTGCTGGCTCCACGGCACGCCGATGTTCGCGGTGATGCGCTCGAGCACCTGCAGAGCCGTTAGGCGCTCCACCTGTCCGACCGCGTGCGACGGAAAGGCGGCAATGACTGCAGTGCCGAACGCACAGCGGATGAGCGTACGCACGGACATGTGGGGACCTCCGCTCCGGGGCAAGTCGATACTGCCGGAGCCAGGTGTGGGCGTCAACGGCTTAAAGGGCGCAGCGCCCGGACGGCGCGAGACCCGAACGGCGCACGGCCCGAGCAGCGCAGCGCCCGAAGGGCGCAACTGCGCAGGCCCCGAACGGCGCACGACCCAAACGGCGCGGTTTGGGTCGTGCGCTCTTGCGCTCTCCGGGCTCTGCGCCGTCTGGGCTTGCGCCGTTCGGGCGCTGCGCCGTGTGGGCACTGCGCGGTTCGGTCTGCGCCCTTCGGGCCCTGCGCCGTTCCGCGTCTCTCTCCTGTCGGCTTCCGGCCTTGGGTCAATATTTAGCTTTCGCCCCTGCCAATCGCCCCTCTCAATCTGGAATGCTGATTCCGTCTCGCTTTCGCGTGCGGCGTCCCCGCGTGCGCCCCGAGGTCGTGGGCACACCGGAGGATCCGTACGCGCCGCTCCGGTTCGGGCCGTTTCGCTGGTTCATCGTTGGACTCGTGCCCGCGACGCTCGCGCAGCAGATCCAGGCGGTCGTCGTTGGGTGGCAGATCTACGCGCTCACGCACGACCCGTTGGCCCTCGGGCTCATCGGGCTCTCCGAGGCGCTGCCGTTCATCTCCGTCGCGCTGTTCGCCGGTCACGTTGCCGATCGCATCGACCGACGACAGGTCGCGCTCGCGTCGCTCGGCGTGATGCTCGGCTGCGCCGCGACGCTGTTCCTGCTGTCATTTCGCCTCGCACGTGGTGCGCCGGTCTGGCCGATCTATCTCGTCGTCGCCATTGGCGGGATTGCGCGGAGCTTTCTCACACCAGCACGTAACGCACTGGCGGCCGAGCTCGTGCCGCGAGAGCTGTATCCGCGCTCGACAGCGTGGCGGAGCGCGGCATGGCAGCTCGCCGCGGTCGTGGGTCCGGCATTCGGGGGACTGCTCTACGCGTTCGGGAGTGCGCGGCTCGCGTACGGTGTCGCGACGTCGCTTTTCCTGATTGGCCTCGTGTGCCTGGCGCAGGTGCGGCGTGTCGTCGCGCCCGTCGCAATCGACGCCACGTCGGTGTGGGAGAGTCTGTCGCTTGGCGTCCGGTTCGTATGGACGCAACCGGTGCTGCTCGGCGCGATGACACTCGATCTCTTCTCCGTGCTCTTCGGCGGCGCCGTCGCGCTGCTCCCGATCTTCGCGGACGAGATCCTTCACGTGGGTCCGGAGGGTCTCGGGCTCATGCAGGCAGCGCCGGCGGCCGGTGCGGTGTTGATGTCGCTCGTGCTGACGCATCGCCCGCCGATGCGACGGGCCGGGCGATCGCTGTTCATCGCGGTCGCGGGCTTCGGCGTTGCGATCATCGGCTTCGCGGTGTCACGGTCGTTCCCGCTGTCGTTGGCTCTGCTCGCCGCGAGCGGGATGCTCGACATGGTGAGCGTCGTCATCCGCTCGACGCTCCTCCAGGTCTTCACGCCGCCGCACTTGCTGGGTCGTGTCTCATCGGTGAACTCGATCTTCATCGGCTCCTCGAACGAGATCGGCGCGTTCGAGTCGGGCGTCGCGGCAAAGCTGCTGGGCACGATCCCGGCCGTGCTGTTCGGCGGGACGATGACGCTCCTGGTCGTCGTTGCGACGGCGTGGCGGAATCCGCATCTCAGGCGCCTCCGAGAGATTCAGTGACCTCGTGAGCGAGCGCCGGGCACGGCTGGTCAGGCGCGCTTCGAGATCTCGCCCCGCTTCGCGAAGCCCGCGATCGCCTCGGCTGCGCGGAATGCGAGCGCCTGAATCGTCATCGTCGGCTGTCCGCTCCCCGACGTGACGAAGCTGCTGCCGTCGACGATGAACAGGTTCGGCACGTCGTGTGCGCGATGGAACTTGTCGACCACTGACGCCTTCGGGTCGTTCCCCATCCGGCACGTGCCTAACAAGTGCACCGCCCACGGCGCGTCCAGACTGTACTTCCAGGTTGACTTCGCGCCGGCGGCGTCCAGCAGCTCGATGCACCGGTCCAGGAAGAACCCGTACAATTTCAGGTCGTTCGGGTGCTCGGCGAACGTCGTCCGGATCGCGGGAAGACCCCACGCATCCTTGAGGTCCGGGTCGAGCGTGACCGAGGCCGACTCCTGCGGCAGCTGGGTCGTGTGCGCGAGCGCGTACATCGATCGCGTGAAGTACTCGCGCACCATGCGCTTGTAGCTCGCGCCCCAGCGTGGCGCGTCGGTCGGAAGCCCATCCATCGCGAACGAGATGGGATACCAGTCGAACCGCGTGTCGATACCACCACCGCCGATGATGCCGTGTTTCGCGTCGAGACGATAGAAATCCTGCATGTAGCGGCTCACCTGCACGCTCTTGTGGCCGTTGACCTCGTGCTCGAACAGCCCGCCGGCGAATGCGCCGCCGTTGAACATGAGATGCTTGCCGACGACGCCGCTCGAGTTCGCGAGCCCATTCGGGAACTGGGTCGACGCCGAGAGAAAGAGTAGGCGAGGCGTTTCGGCGCCGTTCGCCGACAGAATCACCGCCTTCGCGCGCTGCATGATCTCGCGCTTCTGCGCGTCGAAGTACACGACGCCGGTGGCGAGGCCGCGGGCATCCGTCTGTATGCGGCGCACGTAGCTGTTCGGCCGGATCTCGCACCGACCGGTGCGCTCCGCATCCGGTATCATGGTTGTGAGCGCGCTCGACTTCGCCCGCCATTCGCACCCGAAGTTCTCGCAGAATCCGCAGTGCTGGCACGCGGGCCGACCACGGTAGGGACGCGAGAGCACGGCCATCGGCGCGACGGCCGCATGCCACCCGAGCTTCCTTGCGGCGAGCTCGAACAGCACTCCCGACGGCTTGATCGGCAGGGGAGGGAGCGGATATCCGCGAGACCTCGGGGGATCGAACGGGTTGGACCCCGCGAGCCCGCTCACGCCAACTTCCCACTCGACCTTCGTGTAGTACGGCTCGAGATCCGCGTACCGGATGGGCCAGTCCTCGAGACTCGCCCCCGCGACGGACCCGTAACGGCTGCGCTCTTCGAAGTCGGCTTCATGAAAGCGCCAGTAGTTGGCGGTGAAGTGCACGCTGCCGCCGCCGACCATGCGTCCATACAGGAGGTAGTCGCGCCGCTGCGCCTTGTCCGTCGCCGTCCTGCGAAACGTCTGCGGTTGAGCTGCGGGATTGTTCGTCAATTGATGGCCCTGGGACACGGCGATCTCGTCGTGCTTGAAGTCTGCTTCGCGCAGGTATGGCCCCTGCTCGAGCACGACGACGCGGTATCCACTGCGCGCGAGCTCACGTGCCATCACCGAGCCGGCCGGGCCGGCGCCGACGATCGCGAAGTCCACCTCATCGGTCGGCGCGTACCGCACGGACGGTGTCTGCCTAACGCCTCCTGTCACGTGGCTCTCCGTGGCAGCAGGCGAGCCATGACCTCGGGGCGATCGTAGTAGCCGAAGGGTGGCGACCAGGCCATGCGATCCTGAAAGCCAATCGCCTTCCATCCGGCGTTGTCCTTGTTGCCGCCGTGGCCTGGATGCGAGAAATACCCGGCGATCGTGATGGTGCGCAGCACGCCGAACGACTCGCTGTCCTGAATGGAGGTGAGCGTGTCATGCTGCTGCGTGGCGTTCAGCGAGGCAAACGATGCCGTGCCGGGGACGCGCGCACGCGCGGCGGCGTTGACGTCGGCGAGCGCTTTCTCGAACGCAGGCTTCTGATCGGCAGCCATCCCGGAGAGCATGCGATCGGCGAAGAACACGACGCCGACATCCGTGGCACCCGCCGTATCGTCGGCGGGAATGATGCGATCGGCGAAGGCGCCGAAGTCGGCAGCCTGCTGTGGCGTCAGGGTCCGATAGCGCACGGACTGCCCTGTGCGCGCCGCAACGCTCGCCTCGGCGGCGTCGGCGATGGCGGCCGGCCAGAGCGACGCGAGCCACGCGGCGCTGATTCCGGCGGTGAGCGAGCCGACGAACTGGCGGCGCGAACCGTTCGCGCCGCTAGGGGGTTGAGGCACGTGCTCTCCTTGGTAGCGAGCCGAGGCCATGGTACGACGGGAAGCGTGTTGGGGCCAGTCCAGTGGCTTTCCCGATCAGATCCGTGCGATCAGCTATTTCCGCGCGATCGTATTTCCGTTACCGTCTTGGTGTAGGCAGCCGACAACAATCCCACCGCGTGTACATGCCGCTCCCCACCGACGAGCTCCTGCAGGGCACGCTCGATCTCCTCATTCTCCGCACCCTCCAGCGCGAGCCCATGCACGGGTGGGCCGTCTCGCATCGCATTCAGGAGATCTCGCGCGCAGCGCTGCGCGTGAATCAGGGGTCACTCTATCCCGCGCTCCACCGGCTGGAGGACGACGGGCTCATCACCGCCGAGTGGGGAGTCTCGGAGCTCGGCCGGCGCGCCAAGTTCTACCAGATCACGACCGCGGGCCGCCGCCAGCTCGCCCGCGAGACGGCATCGTGGCGTCGCTTCGCCGACGCCATTCAGCTCGTGCTGCAGTTCGCGTGACCATCAAGGGTACGCCATGCGCCTGATCCGGAAAGCCGCCCGCCGCCTTCGAACGCTGCTCCGCGCGCGCCGCTTCGAACAGGAGCTCGATGAGGAGCTGAGCTTCCATCTCGAGATGCAGACCCGGTGGCATGAATCGCAGGGGATCGATCCCGCCACCGCGCGTGCGCTGGCCGCCCGGGAGTTCGGCGGTGAGACGCGATTCAAGGAAGCGGTTCGCGACGCCCGCGGGCTGTCGTGGGCCGACGATCTCTCGCGCGACGTGCGATTCGCCGCCCGCTCCTATCGACGCACGCCGGGCTTCACCGTCGTGTCCCTCCTCACGCTCGCGCTTGGCATCGGCACCACCACCGCCGCCTTCTCGGTCATCGACGCCGTTCTCATCCGCCCACTCCCATACCCTGAATCCGACCGCATCGTCACGCTCTCGGGGCGTGACTCGCTCGCGAACGACATCCGCACCGTCTCCGCGCCGACCTTCCATGACTGGCGCGAGCAGAGTCGCAGCTTCGAAGCAATGGCGCTGTATGCGACTGTCCGACGCGGCGTCGTGAGCGGTGACGGTGCGATGTACGTGGAGACCGCCACCGTCTCGAGCGACTTCTTCCGCGTCATGCGGCTCCCCGCCGTCATGGGACGAATCCTGACTCCGGCGGATGCCGACGGCGAGGAACCGGTCGCCGTCGTGAGTCACGGCTTCTGGGTTCGGGCGTTAGGCAGCCCGGCCACGCTTCCGGAGCAGCCACTGCGCATCGACAGCGCGGCCTATCGCATCGTCGGCGTCCTCCCCTCGACGCGTGAGTTCCCGGCTGGCGCGGAGGTCTTCATCCCGGGTGCGTTCGGGAATCCGTGGCGTACGGCCAGCCGCAACAACATCAACTTCAACGCGATCGCTCGGCTGGCGCCGCACGTCGCACTCGAGATGGCACGGGCCGAGATGCGAACGATCGCGGCGCGGCTGCATCTGTCGCACCCCGAGGACCTCTACACGTACGGCATCGCGGTCACGCCGCTGCAGGCGCGCCTCGTCGGGCCCGTCCGAATCTATCTCCACCTGCTTGGCGGCGCCGTCGCGGTCGTGCTGCTCGTGGCCTGCGCGAATCTCGCGAACGCCAACCTCGCGCGCGGCGCGGTACGCGCCCGCGAGCTCGCCATCCGTACCGCGCTCGGCGCCGGACATCTGCGACTCGTCAGGCAGCTGCTGGTCGAAAGCGTCCTCCTGGGGCTTTCCGGCGGCGCCGTCGGTATCGGGCTCGCATGGGCGCTCGTGCGCCTTGTCGCGCGCGCGGGCGCCGCGGAGCTTCCGCGTGCGGGCGAGATCGGCATCGATGCCACCGTCCTGACCTTTGCGGTTGTCTTGTCCGTGACCGTCGGCGTCGTCGTCGGACTCGCGCCGGCGTTTCAGGTGGGTCGGTCGCGTCTGTACGAGACGATCTCCACCGGTGGCCGCTCGACTGCAACCCGGCAGCGGGTCATGTCGCGCGACTTGCTCGTCGGATTGGAGCTGGCGCTGGCCATCGTGCTGCTCGTCGGCGCCGGCCTGCTGATTCGCAGCTTTCGAGCGGTGCTGTCTCGCGACATCGGCTTCCGGACGGAGAACGCGGTCGCGGCGGAGCTGTCGCTGCCGTCGGCGACGTACAGGTCTGGCGGATCCGTGCGCTTCTACGACGCCCTCCTGCCATCGCTGCGGGCGTTACCAGGTGTCACCGCGGTCGGCGCGACGAACTACCTGCCGCTCGGTTCCA
>Ga0105249_10000858_pt1 | contig 27086 bp, 24 predicted proteins | sample KBSS44metaG_FD_81522 | JGI IMG/M metagenome (GOLD analysis project Ga0105249, IMG submission 81522) | Switchgrass rhizosphere microbial communities from Kellogg Biological Station, Michigan, USA - KBS S4-4 metaG | ecosystem: Host-associated > Plants > Roots > Rhizosphere > Soil | place...
CCGCCGCCAGAGCGGGTCTTCGAGCGCGTGAATGGCGAGGATCGAGCTCGATAGCGCAATGTGCAGTTCGGCGTAGCTGTCAGTCCTTGGTCCTTCGTGCTTGGGTCCAGGTCCGTCCCGGGTCCTTTGTCCATGGTCCACAACGCACCAAGGACGAATGGACTGAGGACGGACCTGGAACCAAGGCCCAAGAACCAAGGACGATGGCTACACACAATCGAGAATCGCAATGGAACCGGTTGCACAACTGGACCAAGGGGGATTACCTCACCCACCGTTTCAACCCGGAGCTCGGAATCGGGCGTGTTGCCGCCATCGAGGGGCGAGCGCTCGTGGTCGAGTTCCCGCGCGCCGGGACCAGGCTTCGCCTCGCCGCCAACACTGACGCGCTGATCCCCGTCGACCCGGATTCCGATCGCTCGAGACTGGATGTCGAGCGGCCGCTGACCGAACGCCTGACTCGAGGCGACGTCGACGATGCGAAAGAGTTCCTGACACGGCTGGACGTACTTCATCTCTTGTCATTGCGCGAGACCGATGCTCTTGGCTCATTCCTGGGCGGACGCGTAAGGCTCTTTCCGCACCAGCTGTATGTCGCGGAGCGCGCGAGCGCGAGCGAGCCGGTACGGTGGCTCCTCGCCGACGAGGTCGGCCTCGGGAAGACGATTGAAGCCGCGCTGATCCTGAATCGACTTGTGCACACGGGAAAAGTCGAGCGCTGTCTCGTGGTGGTGCCAGAGGCGCTGACGGTGCAATGGTTGGGTGAACTCTGGCGCAAGTATCACCAGGTCTTCACGCTGCTCGACGGACCGCGCCTTGCGGATGTCGTGCGCGACTTCGGCGCAGACTTCAACCCGTTCGACGTACACCGTCGCGCGGTCATTGCCCTCGAGACGCTGGCCGAGCGTCCACACCTGACCGCGCTAGCCGTTCAGGCGGAAATCGATCTGCTCGTCGTCGACGAGGCGCAACGGCTTCGACGGCCACCGGGACATCCCGGTGAACCTGCCTGGCGGGCGATCGCGCCGATTGCCGCGCTCGGCCGTCACCTCCTGCTCCTCAGCGCCACTCCGCTCGAAGACGACACGCACGGGTTCTTCCGGCTGCTGCAGCTGCTGCGCCCCGGCGAGTTCCCCGAGGACATCAGCTTCGAAGCACGCCTCGCGCTCGGCACGCCGCTTCCACCGTGCACCAGCTCGACACGCCGCACTGACATCGGCGGCTTGCCGCCGCGCGTCGCGATTCCCATTGCGCTCGACCCGGCACGGTCGCACGCGCGGGCGGCTGTCGAAGCCGTCGTGCGCAGCGCGCCGGCGCGTGATGCCGTCGCGCAGCGAAAGAAGAGCGAGCGGATCCGCCGTGCCCTTGCATCGGGTGCGGCACTCAGTGCCATCCTCGGGCCGGACGATTCGGATCTGCGTGAGCGGGCCGCGGCGATGGACCAGTCCGACCCTCGCCTCGAGTGGCTGCTGTCGCTCGCGCCGCGATGGAAAGAGGCCAGGGAGAAGACACTCGTCTTCGTCGCGCATCGCGAGACATTGGAGATGGTGCGTACCGCGCTCAGCCATCAAGCGCAGCTGGCCAGCGGTGTCTTTCACGAAGGCCTCTCACCTGCGCGTCGCGATACGGAAGTCGCGCTGTTCCGCGATCCCAGCGGCCCGAGTCTGCTGGTCTCCACCGAGAGCGGTGGCGAGGGACGCAATTTCGAGTTCTGCCGTCGCCTCATCATGTTCGACCTTCCCTGGAAGCCCTCTGCCGTGGAGCAGCGCATTGGCCGGCTCGATCGGATCGGCCGCCGCATCCCGGTAGAAGTCGCGTACTTTCAACCGCCGGACGGCATCGGCCGTGACGTGGTGCGTCTCTTCGAGGAACTGGGCCTGTTCCGTGAGCCTTCCGCCGGCATCGAGCCGCAACTCGCGCAGATGGAAGGCGCTATCGAAGACATCGCGTCGGATCCGCTCTCATCGCTGTCCGACGCGCGCCTCGCAGCGCTCGTGCGCGATGCTCACGCCGCGCGTACGCGCATCCGCGAAGCGGCCTATCAGCAACTGCATCGCGATCCTTATCGATCGGAGATGGCCGCCGGTCTCCTCGCGCGCGTTCCGTCAGAGCTCGATGCGCTCAACGAAGAAGTCGTCGTTGCCGTCTGCACTCGACTTGGATTTAGGGTCGAGCACACGCGCGGACGCCGGACGTATGCCATCGAGTTGGGCAACGAGGCGCTAGTCGACAGCCTTCCCGGTGTTGCCGGCGGATCGGCCTTTGTCGGCTCGTTCGATCGTGAGGAGGCGGTCGAAGACGAGACCATCGACTTCTTCGCGTCCGGCCATCCGCTCGTTGAAGGCGTATTCGCTCATCTCGAGGACAGCGCGCGCGGACGTGTCGCCTGGCTTGCCGTCGATATCGGCAACGATCGCGGCAGCGGCCTGGTCGCTCTCTACAAGGACGGGCACGGATTCGACGTCGTCGCGCTCGATTCGACGGGACGCGATCGGCCGGACTGGGCAGCGGCGTTCCGCGGTCGGCAGCTGCGGGCGAAGCGCATCGCCCCTTCACCGATCAATGAATCGGAATGGAGCAACCTGATCCGCCGGCTTGCGGCACGGCTCGATCAGTCCAGGCACCCGTATGCGCTCGCCGCCATCACGGTTCGGCCGGCTCGTTGACCCATCGCGCTGGCATCGCGTGGAAGCGTCGGCCCTCGTGTGCAAAGATGGCTCCGTGGATTCGGATGCCGTCGTTTTCGACAACGTGTCGTTCGCCTTCGACGATCACGTCGTGCTCAAAGACATCAGCTTCAGCGTGCCCAAGGGCAGCATGAGGATCCTGCTCGGCGCCAGCGGCGCCGGCAAGTCGATCGTCCTCAAGCTGATTCTCGGATTGCTGCGCCCGGACGCGGGGACGATCGTCGTCAGCGGTGAGCGCATCGACCAGATGCCTGAACGAGATCTTCTGCGCTTGCGTACCGATATCGGGATGTCATTCCAGGAGATTGCGCTGTTTGACTCCCTGACGGTGGCCGAGAACGTCGGATACCGCCTCTACGAGGAAAGCGAGCTCCCGCTCGAAGAGGTCGGCAAACGCGTACTCGAAGTCCTGGGTTTCGTCGGCCTCAGCGAATACGGCGAGCGAATGCCGTCCGAGCTTTCCGGCGGCCAGCGGCGCCGGGTCGCCATAGCCCGGGCGATGGCGACCAAGCCCAGCCTCCTGCTCTTCGACGATCCGACGACGGGCCTCGATCCAATCATCGCCAGCTCGGTCGACGATGAGATCGTCAAGCTGCGCGATCTGGAACAGGTGACGTCGATCATGGTGACGCACCAGATCCGGGACGCGTTCTACATCGCCATGCACGAGGCAACCCGCGCGAACGGCCACGTGCAGATCGAAGAGACCGCCGCTGAGCATGCCCGGTTCATGGTGCTGCACGAAGGACGGATCTTCTTCGAGGGAACCGGCGCGGAACTCCGCGCCGCTCACGACAGCTACTTGAAGGAGTTCCTCTTCATGACGCTCCCGCCATGGTGATCTGTACGGGGTCAGACCCCTTCACAGATCGGCGCGCTGGCGCGTGATACAAGATCGACCAATGCCCGAACGCGTGTCAGCTATAGTCACCGCCGAGCGGTCGGTCAATACGCCGGGCCAGGTTCTCTTCGCCAGCCTGATTGGCACGACGATCGAGTTCTTCGATTTCTACATCTACGCCACGGCAGCGGTCCTGGTGTTCCCGCGCCTGTTCTTTCCGGCATCCGATCCCGCGTCGGCGGTGCTCGCGTCACTTGCCACGTTCGGGATCGCATTCCTCGCGCGGCCGATCGGATCGGCGCTGTTCGGTCACTTCGGCGATCGCATCGGACGCAAGGCAACACTCGTCGCCGCGCTCGTCACCATGGGCCTCTCGACCGTCACCATCGGGCTGCTCCCGACCTACGAGACGATCGGCATCGCCGCGCCGGCACTGCTCGCGCTGTGCCGTTTCGGTCAGGGGCTTGGCCTCGGCGGCGAATGGGGCGGCGCCGTGCTGCTCGCCGTCGAGAACGCTCCGCCAGGACGACGGGCCTGGTACGGCATGTTCCCGCAACTGGGCGCGCCGATCGGGTTTCTCCTGTCTGGCAGTTCCTTCCTCATCCTGTCGGAGCGGTTGACTGACGATCAATTTCTCGAGTTCGGGTGGCGCATCCCGTTCCTGGCAAGTGCCGCGCTCGTCCTGGTCGGACTGTACGTTCGCCTTGCGATCACCGAGACGCCGGTATTCCAGCAGGCGGCGATGCGCGAGGAACGTGCGAAGGTACCGATGCTCGACGTGTTCCGTGAACACCCGCGCACGCTGTTGCTGGGCACGCTCGCCTCGATCGAAACGTTCGTCCTGTTCTATCTGATGACGGTCTTCGCCTTGTCATGGGGGACGAGCGTGCTGGGTTACAGCCGCAACACGTTCCTCCTCGTTCAGCTGCTTGGCATCGTCTTCTTCGCGATAACGATTCCCATCAGCGCCGTCATCGCCGAACGAGGGCGGCGCCGCACGCTCATCTGGGTCACCATCGCCATCGGAGCCTTCGGGTTGGTAATGCCACCGCTGCTCTCGTCCGGGCTCGTCGGTGCAGCATTCGCGATGGTCATAGGGCTGTCTTTGATGGGACTCACGTACGGACCGCTCGGCACGACGCTGTCGGAGCTGTTTCCCACGCGCGTCCGCTATACCGGCAGTTCGCTCACCTTCAACATGGCGGGCATTTTCGGCGCCTCATTGGCCCCCTACATCGCCACCTGGCTCGCCCAGAACTACGGCCTGCAATATGTCGGCTATTACGTGCTCGCGGCCGCCCTGCTGACGCTGATCGGCCTGGTGTCCATCCGCGAAACGAAAGATCAACGGCTGTAATGTCGTTGTGAATGCGCCGGATGATCACGACGCGGTCACGGCACCCTCGAGCATGATCACCGGAGCTTCGCGCAACGCATCGCGCAGTTCCTCGTCCGATCGAAACGGCTGGTTGCGAATCTCCTTCGCTCCAATCTCGATCGGAATCTCGGTCGCGTCGAAGGCCACGGGCGACACAACGACGCGTGCGTCGAATCGCTGCACGGTCCATTTGCCGAAGCGCTGCTCATCGACCCAACCGGTGCAGAAGGTCAGTGAAATCAAATCGGCGAGCCGGACGAACACGTAGTCCGCCAGAAGGTCCGCGAGCGAGCCACCGTCCACGCGGAGCATCCGGTCTCGCGACTCCTCCATCCCGGCAAAAAATGGCCGCCATTCGCCCTCCGACCGAAATCGGTCATAGACCGTGATCGCGTGCTGCGCGACCAGCGCCGCGGCCCACGGATCGTCGGCGAGACGCGCGACGCCACGCGGCCACACCTTCTGTCGCACGCTGGCCGGCGCGCTGACGAAGTCGACTATCTGGCCGGTGGCCGGATCCACGCGCGGCGACGCGTCTTCCTCGGTCCAGCCGTTGTCGTGTTCCGCTATGGCGTAGAGAATCTCGCTTCGGCGGGCGCGCACCGCGAGCGGCGCGCAGTGCGCCATGACTCGTCGTGCGAGATAGGCGTGATCGGGCTGCGTGATCAGCTGAAGACGGTCACCAACGGCACGAACGATCACGGACTCTTGCGAACCGCCTTCTGCTCGGGCGCGTTCCCGCGCACGATGAGATGCGTCACCTTGCCTTGCGCATCCTTGACGAACTCGAAGCCGGCGGGTGTCGCCGTGGACATGAACTGCGTCTGCGACGTTGGTATCAACGGAAGCTTTGGCTCGTTCAAGCCGCGCACGAACAACAGATCGTTGGTCGCCGTGATGACGACCTCGCGGCCGCCCAGCTCGTAGACACCGGCATAGCTGGCGGCGACCGCCGGGGTGATCGTGACGCTGGTGTCGACGACGAACCGCGCGCGCGACCGCTCGTTCTCGCACACATCCTCGAGCAACTCCGTGTCGGCCTGCAGCGTCCGCTGCGTCTTGATCGTGAACGCTTTCTTGAACACTTTTGGATCGTCGATGGTGATCTCCCACTCCATGTGGCCGAAATCACGGCGGTGGTAACGCTCGGTCACGCGCAGCGACTCGGTCTGCGGGTGCCCGGCGCTATCGAGCCACCCCTTGTCGTTGAACCCGGCAGTCGTCACCACGAGCGTGTCGCCCTCCCACCGTCCCACTGAGTAGCCCATGTACGTCGGATTGGGGTCCTTGGGAAGATCGCGCCCATCGAGGAAGACGGTGCGATTGGGGCTGTTGGGCGACTCATGCAGGATCACCATCAGCGCCGGCGTTTGCACCAGCCTCGTCAGGTTGAAGAACTGGTGATACGGGAGGCTGACGGGCATGCACTTGGCCAGAGGACTGTCTTTCCTCGACTCCCGCACGCGCTGCAGGAACAGCTCCTCGGCCCAGGGCTGGACGTCGCTGCTCTCGATATCCTGGGCGATGTTGTAGCGGTACATCGGGCCCGCACCGCTCCAGATGCCGTTGAGATCCGGCTTTCCATCCGCGGTTCGGGGCGCGGGGGCAGACAGATTCGGCTTGCCATCGGGTAGTCTCGGAATCCCCGGCGTCTTGTAGTCGAGCCATTGGGCGTCGGCAATGGCCGGCAGAAACGACATCAGCACAACCAGAACGGCGGTACCGGTCAGACGAGATCTCATGAGGACCTCCGCAAGGGCCGGATTATACGAAACTTGCACAGTCGAACGTCGCGGCAGAGGAGCCGGCGACAAGGCTTACATTCCCTCGATGTCGCCGAGATCGAGATCACCAGTCGCGCGTGGTCGGCCATGCAGCGCGAGCGCATATGCGCCAACGATCAAGAACCGGACGTCAGCGGCGATGAATGCGCGCAACAGATCGACAAAATCCGGGTTCATGGCGCAGTTCGCCTCGTAATCGCCAAAGCTCCTGACTGAGTCGCCAGACCTGGAGTACGCGTTCGTGCTCAGGAATCTGCATCCAGAACTCGATGTCGTGGCGATCGGCATCCTCAGAAGACGTGAATCGCCTCGTCACTATACGTGCGGCGCGATTGCCGGGCTCTCCCGCCATAGCGAGCATTATGACCGATTCCATCACTGGCCAACTTCCAACTCACAAAGAACAACTCCCAAAACGCACCCGTTCCGTGGAGTTGGGAGTGTGATTGAGAGTCGACGCCGTTACTCCCTCAGGAACGTTGAAGGAGGGGTCGAAGCGAGCGGATTTCCTTCACAGTTTCGAGCGCCAGCACCGAGTCGATCAGCTTCTGCGTCGATGCCGGTCCGACCACCGGGGCGATCAGATCTCTCGCCTTGTCGACGACCTCTCCTCGCGACATCGGATTGCGCACCGTCCCTCGCACCGCCTCCACGCGATCGGACAGCTGAGTCCCGTCGTTGAGCGTGACTTCGACGACGGCCACTCGCGCCGGAAGGAGCTTGGCGAGCGCGGCGTCCGCGACATATCTCACCTTCTTCCGCTGCCGAAGGATCGTCGCGTCCTGCATCCGTGGCTTGTCATGCGCGGCGTGGAACGACGCCGTCTTGTCGATCAGCATCACCGCGACCATGTGTTGAAGGCAGATATCCGGAATATCGCGGTTGTCCACGACCGAGCCGACACTTGGCGCGAGGCGGACGACGACCTCTTTGACATCGTCGGCCTCGAACGGCCGCTTCTTGCGGATGTTTTCGACCGCGTCGAGCGGTGCCTGGATCGGCGTGCCGACGGTCCACTTCTTGATATCGGTGTTGATGATCTCGAACCGCTCACCGAGCCCGTCGACGAGCACCGCCGGATTTCCTTTCGGCGCGTTCACCCGGAAGAAATTGTCCTCACCCGAAAACACATCGTCGACACCGTTCCATCCGGACCGGACCAGCAGCGCGGCGGTGACGCCGTTGCGCGCCGGCATACCTCCGAAGACGAATCCCTTTTCGATGTGATCGGTGTCCCGCCCCCAGATCGCGTATCCGCTTGCCTGCTGCGAGGCATAGTCGAGCAGCCATCGCATCTGTTCCTGGGTCAGGCCGGCGGCACACCCCGCGGCTGCCGCCGCTCCGAAGGTGCCGGCAAAGGCGTGCGTGCTGCGGCGCGTGTCGTCTCGAAACGCCGGACCGCCGAGGGCCATCGTGAGGCGCGGACCCACGTCGTAGCCGAGCGCGACTGCCCGCAGATAGTGCTGCCCGCTGATGCCGATGTCCTCTCCGAGGGCGAGCGCCGCGGGCACGATCGACGAGCCGGGATGCGACTGCGACGCGCCATGGGAATCGTCTGTTTCGTCGGAATGCGCGAGGAGCCCGTTCACGAGCGCCGCGTCGATCGGTCCGGTCACGATATTCGAGCCGACGACGGTGGAGGAGGGACGCCCGGCCTGCGCCCGCGCCAGCGCCAGGGCGGCGCGACCGGGAGGCAATTCCGACCCGGACAACATCGCCGCAAATGTGTCGAGGATGTGATGCTTCGACTTGTCGACTACGTCAGGCGGCAGCGCGCTATCCCTGGCGGCAGCCATGTATGCACTGAGCGTGGCCATGACGGGACTGATGGTTTGGGCGCGAAGTCTGACGTGCGGCAGGGCGGCAGCTCCAAACGCGAGTGCACCGCAACGGATCAGGTCCCGGCGTGAAAGTGGGAGATAAGGACGTGGCTTCATAGCGATCTCGTCGATTGACCAGCGGCCGGTCGAGGACTACACTCCGGGCCAAGCTGCGCTACAGGTGTTTCCCGGTTCGACAGTATCTCTTGAACTAGCGCGGACACAGCACATCATCACGGTTTCAGGAGACAGCACATCATGAAGATTGCTCCGAAGATCGGGGTCGCCTTCGCCTTGCTGGCAGGCATCGGGTTCGTCGTCTCCTTTACGCACACAGGCGCCCAGGCGCAGGGTGCGCCCCGCTATTACTTCGATCCGGGCTGGCCCAAAGAGCTGCCGAACAAGTGGAAGATTGGCGGCGTCACGGGGCTGGCCGTCGACAAGAACGACGATATCTGGGTGCTCAATCGTCCAAATGATCTGACGGACATCGAGCTTCATGCCGAGCTCACACCGCCGGCTGCCGACTGCTGCGTGCGGCCGCCCTCGATGATTCACATCGACAAGAATGGTACGGTCATCGGCTCGTTCGATGCACCGCAAGGCCACGGGATGGACGTCGACAGTCAGGGGTTCGTCTACATCGGGCAGGACACGGTCCGCAAATACGACCCGAAGACGGGCAAGGTGGTGGGTGAAGTCGCACGCGTTCCCGAGACGGAAGGCGGAGGACCTCCGGGAGGCCGCGGCGCCGAACCGCACGTTCCAGGACGGGGGGGACGCGGCCCGGTCGTGGGATTCCTCGGCCGCGGGGGTGGAAGCTCCGGTGAAGGCGCCGCGCGCGGCGGGAATGCAGCTGCATTCCGCGCCAAGTATCCTGCGTCTACTCCGATGATCGTCGGAGGCATCGAGGAGATCCGGATCGACGAGCCGAACAACGACATTTACGTCGCGGACAGTTATCTCGGCGGACGCGTGATGGTCTTCGATTTCAAGACGCTCGCGTTCAAGCGCGGATGGGGCGCCTACGGCCGGCCGCTGTCGGAGGTCACGGCCAACGACGCGGACCGCGCCTACACGCCCGGCGGCCCGATGCCGAAGGAGTTCCGCGGACACCTCACCATCAACGTGTCGAACGACGGCCTCGTCTACGCCGCCGACCGCAACGCGAACCGCATTCACGTCACGACGAGAGAGGGCAAGTTCCTCAAGGAGTTCAAGCTCGCGGAACATACCGGCGTCGGCGGCGCGACCGGCGGCGTCGGGTTCTCGCCCGACAAGCAGCAGCGATTCCTCTACATCTCAGACCTGACGAACAATCACATCTACTTCCTCGATCGGCAGAGCGGCAAAGAAATCGGGCGCATGGGGAGCATGGGTGAGAGTGGCGGCTTCTTCTGGGGCCTGCACATGATCGCTGTCGATTCGAAGGGGAACATCTACACCGGCGAGGTCTTCGCCGGTGAGCGCATTCAACGTTTCGTGCCCGCCGACAGCCCGCGTGGCAAAGTGCTCGAACAGCTCACACGCACGGGGTTGTAGTCGCGGCCACCCGATTCGCTTGAATTACGACACGCCGAGGCACAGAGACACTGAGAAACACTTTGGATGTTCTCGGTGCCTCGGCGCCTCTGTGTGTCGTAATTAGTCCAATACGCATGCGGCGCGTGTGTCGGCTTCTCCTTGGCGATGAACCCCGTCAGCTGATTGCCATTCGCGTTCCTGCCTGACTCGTTCGCGAGCGACATTGAAAAGTCGCAAACCAAGCGTGAGGCCTTATGCGCACTGTGTTCGTAAGCTACCGCAGAGGAGACTCAGAAGGTCAAGCAAGAGCCTTGAATTTCGAACTGGTGAAATTGATTGGCAAGGACTCAGTGTTCATGGACGTGGACAGTATTGCCTTAGGGCAGGACTTCCGTCACGTTCTGCACGAGCGCCTGGAGTCCTGCGATCTCATGCTGGTTCTGATCGGCCCTGGCTGGCTTGATGCAAGAGATGCCGCAGGAAATCGTCGCCTGGAGAGTCCCACGGACCTCGTACGCCAGGAAGTGGCCGCTGCCCTCAAGCGGAATATCCCGGTGACCCCAGTGCTCCTGCAAGGGGCACAAATGCCGCCGGCCGAGCGGCTGCCTGAAGACATCAGGGAGCTGGTTTACCGCAATGGAATCGAGATCGGCCACAGCACGTGGGAATCCGACGTGAACGAGATGGTTAGGCGGCTTGGCCTGGACAAGGAATTCGCAGCTCCAGCACACGCATCGAATGAGACCGAAGCGAATGCCGCGATGTTGGCTGCGTCTGGACCATTGAGAACCTCTTGGGTACTTGCGACCATCCTGCTGATCGCGATCGTCGCAGCGGTGCTTTTCTACCGGAAGGCTCACGACCAAACTACAGGTAGTGAGGTCGCCGCCCCGCTTCAGCAACCGGCAGGATCTTCGACTCAGCAATCGACAGGATCTTCGACAGAACAACCCCCAGAGTCTCCGCCTCGACAACCCGCAGGATTTGGGGCGATCGAGGTCGCTAATCTGAAGACGCGGACAGTTGAAGTGTACGAGCAGAATTCCAGCGGCGGCAGTCGTTTCGACGTTGGGTACGCCGGGAGCATCACGCCGACGACAACCACCTTGCAGGTTCCTGCCGGCACGTACAAGCTAAAGTTTGACCGACTCTTTGTCGAACATGTCGCCGTTACTTCAGGACATTCTCCGGAAATCCTGCTAGGGACGATCAGCGTCCCCCATCTCACCCGCAGAGGAGATGTCGAGGTCTATGATCAGAATTCCAGCGGCGGCAGTCGTTTCGATGCTGGGTACGCCGGGAGCATCACACCTACGACAACCACCTTGCAAGTTCCCGCGGGCATGTACAAGTTAAAGTTTGACCGACTCTTTGTCGAACATGTCGCCGTTACTGCTGCGGATTCTCCGGAAATCCTGCTAGGGACGATCAGCGTTCCAAATCTCACCCGCACAGGAGAGGTCGAGGTCTATGATCAGAATTCCAGCGGCGGCAGTCGTTTCGATGCTGGGTACGCCGGGAGCATCACGCCCACGACAACCACCTTACAGGTTCCTTCCGGTACGTACAAGCTGAAGCTTGCCAACTTATTTGTTCAACAGATTCGTGTCGAGTCCGGTAAGACTGTCGTAGCGAAATAGGGCCCACTTACCTCATAGCCTCGGTGACCCGGTGTCATGGTTTGTATATGGCCAGAGCAAACGGCATGGTCAACGCGCTGGCGTCGAATTGCTCGCGTCGGGAACCAACATCCGGACCCACCCATCCTGCCGCGACGTCACGAACAACTCGCCGTCTTTGCTCTGGCTGATATGAAGATCGGCGCGCGGGAGCTTCGTGCCCATCACCTTGGCGATCAACTCGGGTAGCGACACGTCAGTCTTCGTACCACTCGCATCGCGCACATAGAGCTGAATCTCTTCGACCGGCGCCACGGTCTGCGGCACTCCGTCATCGGCCTTCTTCATCTCCGCGAGATCGGCTGCGAACACGCGCCCGCGCTGGACGTCGCCAAAGACGAACTTGCCGCGCAACGCCTGAATGCGGCCGTGATACGCGAAGCCGCCCGACACCGCCTGCCCCTCATCGTGATCGTAGATGGCGACCGGGTACGTGAACTCGTCCTTCTTGCGCCCCTCGAGGATCTCCGCCGGCAGCGTGAACAACTGGTCGAGCGCGCCGCCTGGCCGGATCATGCCGTTCTCGAAGAACCCCTCGCGCTTCATCCACCCGTAGTTCTCCCCGTTGCGGACGATGTTGATCTCCTCGATGTTGTTCATGCCGATATCCGACGCGAACATCGTCCCATCGGTGAGATCCCAGGAGAGCCGGTGCGCGTTCCTGAAGCCGTAGGCGTAAATCTCGCCAAGCGTCTTCGGATCACCGTCTGCGGCGAACTTGTTGCTCGGTGGAATCGTGTAGTCACCAAGCCCCTTCATGCCCTTCGAGACCGATGGACTTCGCGGATCGATTCGCAGGATGGCGGTGATGACCGAATCCAGACGCTGAGTCTGTGAAGGATTGTTCGCGTTGGGCCCGCCGCCGTTGCTGAACCCGGTATCGCTGCCGCTCGTGTAGAGCAGTCCGTAATCAGGTGTTCCAGGCTTCGCGGTGGGATTGAACCCGACGAAACCAAACGGATGCGTGAGGTTCATGACGACGTGCGCTACACGGAGAAGCTCGCGTCGCGTGCCGTCGAAGGTGTTGGCGGCTGGATTCTTCGCGTGCCATTCCGTGATGACGTTGTGGTAGGTCACATCTTTCTCGGTGTATCCCGGCGGGATGAAGTTCAGCTTCGCAGGATTCCCCATCGCGCGCTCGCCGTGGACGGTGTAGAACAACCCGTTCTTGGCGAACTCGGGATGAAAGTCGAAGCCGATGAACCCGCTCTCCAGCCGGTTGTAGATGGCAAACGGAAAAGCCTCGGCAACGTTCGCGTACACCGTCGGTTTGTTGTTGCTGTCGAGCAGGTACAGCAGTCCGCGCGAGTCGTTGACAAAACGGCGGCCGTCCGGAAGGTCGCGAACGAACTGGACGCGGGCCCACCCCGCGGGATTGACGTCCTGACCGGCGGCAAGCATTGAACGCGTATCCGGCAGCCGCACCAGATCGCGAATCTCGACGGCAAGGCCGCGTTTTTCGATCGGGGCGGGCAGAGGGTTTTTCGTGATTTGGGCGTTGAGAACGCCCGCGATTCCGAGCGGTAAGATCAGACTGATAACGAGTCGTGTCGAGGATGGCATGAAGTCACTCCTGTGCCGCAATGTGGTAGCGACTCTAGAGTCGGGCCACGCTGGTGTCAAGGCACAGCTCGATGTACGAGAGGAGGCTTTATGGCGCGAGCACTAGTCATCGGCGGAACCCTCTTCATCGGCCGCGCGCTCGTCGACCAGTTGCTCGAGCGCGTTGATGACGTCGTCATCATGCATCGTGGGAAAGATACGCCATTTCCTGGGAGGATAATCTTCTCTCTGTGCGATAAGGGGGACAAAAGGTGATGGTCTGGAGGTCGCGTTGCATCGAGACACGATGATTCTGCAAGCAGGCCATCGATCGCCAAAGCAGCCGGGGACGTTTGCCGACGGCCCGCAGTTCGCCTCGACGTACACCTCCCCGGGAGACCCTTCGCAACATCAGCTGACGTACGGACGTTTCCACAACCCGACGTGGACGGCATGGGAAGACGCGCTCGGTGTGCTCGAGGACGGTCACGCGATCAGCTTCGCCTCAGGCATGGCGGCGATCGACGCCGTCTTCGGTGTGTGCCTGAAGCCGGGCGATGTCGTGGTCCTGCCGTCGGATTCCTACTACACGACACGAGTGATCGCGTCCAACTTGCAGACGATCGGCATCCAGGTGCGCCTCGCGTCAACGCGTGACAATGCACAGGCGGGCGTCCTCGAGGGCGCGTGCCTCCTGTGGCTTGAAACGCCGTCGAACCCACAGCTCGAGGTGTGCGACATCCAGGAGTTGGCTCAGGTTTCCCATCGTCGCGGTGTCCTCGTCGCGGTTGACAACACGACGGCCACAGCGTATTTGCAACAGCCGCTGGCGTTAGGTGCCGATTATGTCGTCGCGGCGGATACCAAGGCGCTCACCGGGCACAGCGACGTGGTGCTCGGCCATGTCGCCACAACGGACGCTGATCGCGCGTCCGCGCTGCGCACCTGGCGCACGCAACACGGGGCCATTCCGGGGCCGATGGAAGTCTGGCTGGCGCATCGGTCACTTGCGACGCTGCCGCTGCGCCTGACGCGACAGTGCGCGTCGGCTGAAGCATTGGCAACATTCCTCGAGTCCCGCCCAGCGGTGCAGGCCGTCTATTACCCGGGCCTACCCAAACATCCAGGACACGCGATCGCCAGGCGACAGATGCGCGGCTTCGGGAGTGTGGTGAGCTTCGATCTTGGCACTCGTGCCCGGGCAGAAGCATTTCTTCAGGCGCTGACGATCGTTCGCGAGGCCACCAGCTTCGGCGGTGTGCATTCCACCGCAGAGCGACGAGCACGGTGGGGCGGTGACGCCATCAGTGAGGGCTTCATCCGATTCAGTGTGGGTTGTGAAGCCACGCAGGACATCCTGGATGATGTAGGCAATGCACTGGACGCTGCTGGCTGACGGCCCTGGAAGGAGGTACCGTGAAGAATCGGTGGTCGCTGCGCACGACGATCCTGTTCGCGGGCCCGCTGCTCATGGCAGTCTCGAGTCTGATTCACCCGCATCCTCCTTTCAGCCAGCCGGGCATGCTCGATTTCCTGCGTCCGCGCCTGTCGTTGTGGATGGGTGTCCACGTGGTGCAGCTTTTCCTGGTCTTCCTGCTCGGGCTCGTATTGTGGTTTCTGACCGAGGGGATCGTCAGCAACGCGGCCACGATCAGCCGGCTCGCGACAGCCTTGTTCCTGGTGTTCTACGCCTCTTTTGATTCGGTGGTCGGAATCGGAACCGGGTTGCTTGCACACGTCATGGCCGCGGATCGCGCGCTCGATCCTGCTGTCGCTGCAGATGTGATGGACCGGTATTGGCTCGGGCGTTTCGATACTCCAGTCGGTCCACTTATCGGACTGGCGGATGTGACGTGGCTCGTCGCGGTGACGGCCGCCGCGGGCGCGTTGCACGCACGCGGCGCATCATGGCCCGCCGTGGCGCTGCTGATTGTTGCCGGGATCTTCTTCGGCATCGATCATCCATCGCCAACCGGAACCATCGGGATGGTGTCGCTCTTCGCAGCGATCGTCCTTCTGCATCGCGGCGGGATGCTGCCAGAGAAGTAGAGGCGGGTCTTTCTTGACCTGAGCGAAGTCGAAGGTAGACCCGCCCGCGCTCCGCTACAATGCACCCCCTGGAGTCGTGATGCCCACAATTCTTCGCCGATTTCTCGCTGTGCTGGCTGCAGCCGTGATGGTTCTCGGACTCGTCGCTTACTCTGACGACCTCGTCAACGCGCAACAGGCCAGCCCGCTGCGGCCGCCTGCTTTCGAGCTCGATCCGAAGTGGCCAAACATTCCCAACAACTGGGTGCTCGGCGAAGTGTCGTCGATCGCCGTCGATTCGCGCGACCACATCTGGGTGCTGCACCGTCCACGATCGATTCCGGCCGACAAGCGCGCCAACTCGGCGCCGCCCGTCCTCGAGTTCGACACGGCAGGTAAGCTGCTCGGCAGCTGGGGCGGCGACGGAACCGGGTTCGACTGGCCCGAGCGCGAGCACGGCATCTCGGTCGACGCCAAGGGATTCGTCTGGATCAGCGGTAACGGCGGATGGCCCAAGCCAACGCCCGGCGGCAGCACCGACGACATGATTCTGAAGTTCACGAACGCCGGCAAGTTCGTGATGCAGATCGGGAAACGCGGCCAAAGCACTGGCGACGCCGACACGATGAACGTCCATCAGCCAGCCGACGTGTTCGTGCATGCGCCGACCAACGAGCTCTATGTTGCCGACGGCTACGGCAATCATCGCGTCATCGTGTTCGACGCCGAGAGCGGCAAGTTCAAGCGCACCTGGGGCGCATTTGGAGGAAAGCCCGAGCCCCCCACCCCGACTGGTCCTCAGGCCCCGGGTGCCGCGCCTGCGCCGGGGAATCCGGAAGGTCCGTCACAGTACGGCCTGGTCCACGCCGTCAAGGTCTCGAATGACGGCATGGTTTACGTCGCCGATCGTGTGAATAACCGAATCCAGGTGTTCACGACCGAGGGTAAGTATCTGCGCCAGCTGAAGGTCACGAACGACGGTGGTGTGACGCCCGTGCCGGCCGGCTTTGCGTTTTCGCCGGATCGCAAGCAGCAGTTCCTCTATGTCGTCGACTCCGGCCCGATGCGTGTCGTGATCTTCGATCGCGAGAAGCTGGCACAGATCGGCGCCATCGGCATGCGCGGGCCGAAGCCGGGCGACTTCGACATCGTGCATCACATGGCCGCAGACTCGAAGGGCAACTTGTATACGGCGGAGATCGTGACCAATCGCAGGGCCCAGAGATTTGTGCTGGCGGGAGGCCGTTAGGCCGATAAAGCACGTGCCGATTGGCGTACCGGTGAGTCCTTGGCGAGAGCGCGATCTGTGGGAGATCTCACCGGGCGCCAGTGGACACGCGAATCTCCTTGACTCCCGCATGCAATCGCCGGCGGAGCAGCGTGCGGAGCGTGACGCCATCCGCGTAACCGACGCGTGCCGCGATTTCGTCAACGCTGGCTCCTGTCGTCTTCAGGAGATGAACCGCCCGCTCCACACGCACGCTCTGGAAATACTCCAGCGGAGACCGTCCGAGGACGGTGTGAAGCCGGCGAGCCAGCGTCCGTTTGCTGGACCCGACTGCCTGTGCCGCGTCGTCCAATGAAAAGCCGCGTGCGAGGTTCGCGCGCGCCCATGACTCGAATTTCCGGACCAGCGGATCGGTGTGAACGAGGTGATCCGTCAAGGCGTACGCGGATTGCGACGGGCGGGAATCGACGATGAGATATTGCGCCGTCAGCGACGCGAGCTGAGGGCTCACCTGTCTGATCAGCCAGAGCGCAAGATCCATGTGGCCCAATGCGGCCCCAGCCGTGACGAAAGGGCCGGAGCTGACGATCATGCTCGAATCCTCGAGCGCAACTTCCGGATAACGGCGGCGGAAGAGCGGCGCGAGCCACCACGTGGTCGTCGCCGTATGGCCGTTGAGAAGCCCTGATTCCGCCATGACGAATGTGCCAATGCACGCGGCGGACATCGTCACATCGCGTCTCGCGTAGTCACGCAAGACTTGCGTCGCGTCCTGCACGTCGGATCGCGCGAGTGCCGCTTCGAGCGGAGCCGGCATCTTGTAACCGATAGCGGGGACAACGACGCAGTCGGGCATGCGGCGGTCGATCGGATAGGTTGGAACCAGGAGCCCTTGCGACGTCCTGACTCGCCGTCGCACCGCCACGATCTTCACGTCGAAAGGCTCGATGGCGATCTTCGAGGCCTCGATGAGCTCGTTGGCCGTCTGAAAGGCATCCACCACCGCCGACAATCCCAGATCGAACACGCCCTCGAGAGCCAGCACATGCATGCGCATGGCAATAACAATATCAAAAACGGCAATCTCGCCAATAGCCTCTCTGCCGATGACCAGCTACTCTCAGCATCGGCCTTGATGATGTTACGAGGCCAGGAGGATTTGAAAATGCCGAAACTCAGTTTGTTCGTCCGTCTGGAAGCAAAGCCGGGAAAGGAGGCGGAGGTTGCCGCCTTTCTCAACCAGGGCCTTGAGCTCGCGCGACAAGAGCCGAGGACTGAGGTGTGGTTCGCCCTGCGCCTTGGTCCGTCGACGTTTGGCGTCTTCGACGCCTTTGCCGATGAAGCCGGGAGGCAAGCCCATCTCAATGGACCGATTGCTCAGGCGCTGATGGCGCAGGCGCCACACCTGCTTGCGTCACCGCCGGTCATCGAACGAGTTGAAGTGCTCGGCGCCAAACTGCCGAAGGCGGCTTGATCCGGAACCGATGCGGCCTAAGCGCGCGCGGCGCGCGCTTAGGTCGCTATCCGGAAACGACTTCCAGACCCAGAAGCCGTCGGGCGTTGCCGTAATAAATCTGCTCTCGATCTTCGCTGCTCAACTCGAGGCTCTCGATCACCTTGATGGTTTCGCGCATGTAGAGGCCGGGCGTTGGATCGAACGGCATGTCGCTCGCGAACAGCACCTGGCTCGCGCCGAAGAACTCGATCCCGCACCGTGTGGCCGCTCGCGCCCCGAACATCGCCGTGTCGGCGTGGAACTGCCTGAAGTAATCGACGGGGCGCTTCTTCATCGAGCGCACGAGCGCGGTGTAATCGACTTTCGATGTGCGCGCACCCAGCTGATCCCATCCATAACCCACACGTCCTTCCAGGTAGGGGACGATGCCACCCAGATGGTGCGTGATGATCGTGATGTTCGGATGTCGATCGAAAAGTCCTGAGAACACCAGTCGCGCCATCGCCGCACTCGTCTCGTACGGCCAGCCGAGCGCCCACCAGATCTCAAAAGAGGACGTGTCTTCGCTGGCGTAGTCGGCCATCGACGCGCCGCGCGCGGGGTGCAGCCAGATGGGGACGTCGCGGCGCGCGGCTTCGTCGAAGAGCGGCTGGAACTGCGGCGCATCGAGCGGCAGGCCGGCGACGTTCGTGTAGATCATGACGCCCTTCGCGCCGAGCCGATCGATCGCGCGCGTCATCTCGTCGAGCGAGGCATCGACGTTGTTCATCGGCAAAGACGCGGCAAAAGCGATGAAGCGATCGGGGTGCTTCGACACCAGCTCCGCCAGCCCGTCGTTGGCTTCACGCGCAATAGCCGGTGACTCCGTGGGGCCGCCCAGCACTTCAATCGGTGGCTGGCCAAGCGTGATGACCTGCCGGACATCACCAAATTCATCGAGGACGCGGAAGCGATAGTCCAAATCGAAGCCAACGGTGGCGTTGGCCATGCGCTTGCCGATCTCCTTGCCGGCGGCGCCGCTGGCGATGTAGCGATCGAAGAAACTCTTTGGAAACACGTGATTGAAGATGTCGATCTTCACTGAGGTTCTCCACGGGTCCGACTATCGCGCTTTTCAGACCACCAACAAGGCAGGTCTAAAGACCCGCCTCTAGCTATTACGACGAATCATGGCGAGGCCTGCTGCCGCCATCGTGGCGATCAGCGCAGGTATCGCCGCTGCCCAGAACACCTGCCCGATCGGCGTCCCGCGCGCCAGCAGCAGCCCTCCGAGAACGGGACCAACAATGGATCCGATGCGGCCGATTCCGAGCGCCCAACCTACACCGGTCGATCGGATGGCGGTGGGATAGAAGCCGGCAGTCAACGCATGACACGCGTTCTGCCCACCGATGATACCTAAACCCGCCGACGCGATCGTGACGCCCAGCATCAACGGCGTTACGCCTGATGCGCCGATGAAGAACACGCACACGGCCGCCCACAGGTAGCAACCGGCCAGGATCCAGAACGAGAAGTAGCGGTCGAGTACGGCACCGAGCACGAGCGCACCTCCAATGCCGCCGACCTGAAACAGAGCCGTCAATCTGATTGCCGTCGCGACCGGAATGTTCGCATCGCTGATGATCGTCGGCAGCCAGCTATTCAGGAAGTAGAGGTTCAACAAATTCATGAAGTACACGATCCAGATGAGGAGCGTGCCGGCAGTGCGGCGGTCGGTGAAGAGCTGAAGCACGACAAACGCGTTTCGCGCCTCGTCCTCGCTGGTCCTGGCGGAGAGCGATCGCGGGAGCGCGGCGCCCGGCGCAATCCGCGACAGATAATCTCTAACGCGAGCATCCGCGCCCCCTTTGATCAGCAGGAACCGGATCGAGTCTGGCAGCCACAGGAATGCCGCTCCCGCGATGACAAGCGGCGCGATGCCGCCGACGATGAACACCGCCTGCCAGCCGAAGCGCGGAATGATCGCGGCGGCGACGAATCCCCCAACGGCGGCCCCGAGTGAGAACCCGCAGATCATTGTCGTGACCGCGGTCCCGCGGCGCCGTTGCGGCATGTACTCGGAGGTCAACGCGATGGCGTTCGGCATCGCGCCACCCATTCCCAATCCGGTCAGGGCCCGGAACGCCGCGAGCACCTCGACCGATTGAGCTGTCGCGGTCAGCAGCGATCCCACGCCGAAGATCAGCGCGCACCCGATGAGCACGGGCCGGCGTCCGAACTGATCGGCGAGCGGTCCGCTCACCATCGCCCCGACCATCATGCCGACCAGCCCGCTGGAGATGACCGGTCCAAGAACCGCCCGCGGAATCTGCATCGCCGAGCTCAATGCAGGCGCGACATAGCCCATCGCTTGCGCGTCGAATCCATCGACGAACACCAGCAGCGAGCACATCCCGGCGACCAGGAGTTGGTAGCGGCCGACCGGCTGCTCATCGATGAACTGGCGGACGTCAAAGGCCGTTGCGGGCTGCATCGCAGCGCAATTGTTATACAGATGGAACTGGACGAGCCCACCAGAGTTGGACCTTTGGGAGTTGGGAGTTTGAGATCGGCTGGACCTCGACCCGCGACCAGCGCTACACTGCGTCGCTCATGGCATATCCGTGACGAGGAGAGCCCCCGTGATGGTGATGCGCACCCTGTTGTGCAGCATTCTCCTGGGTACCGTTGCCCTTTCTGCACATCATTCGTTCGCCGCTCAATACGACGCAGACAAGCCGATCACGCTCAAAGGCACCGTGACCAGGATTGAGTGGACGAATCCCCACTTTCACTTCTACGTCGACGTCAAGGACGACAAAGGCGTCGTCACGCAGTGGGCGTTCGAGGGATATCCACCCAACATGCTGGTCCGCCAGGGCTGGAAGAAGGATGTCTCGCTCAAGCCGGGAATGGTCGTGACCGTGCAAGGCTGGCGCGCGCGTGTCGAACCCAACCTGGTCGCCGCGCGCGAAGTCACCTTCGAGGATGGATCGAAATTGACGTCGGGTCCGCCGGCAGGGACAGGCGGTCAATAGACGTCGTAGGGCGGGCACTACTTCAAGGAGCTGCGACGTGAAGCAGCATGTCGCGTGGTTGATGACGGTGATCGTTGCGGTGTCCGTCTCGATACCGTCGCGTGCGCAAACGACTGCGAGGAAGCCCAAGCCGGCGCCACGAGCCGTCGACGGGAAACCGGACCTCTCAGGCGTCTGGATCGGCACCGGTCCTCTTCGTCTGATGGCCGGAGAGGCCGAGGTTGCGGCAGCCCGCCAGGCCGATATCGATGAAGGGAGACCGGCGCCCCGCACCGAGCCGCCACCTTACAAGCCCGAAGCCGAAAAGCAGCGGCAGTATTTTCTCGATCGGCGTGGTATCGACGATCCGATGGCGCGCTGCCTGATCTCGGGCGTGCCGCGAATCAGCTTCAGACCACTGCCCATGCAGATCATCCAGATGCCCGATCAGATGGTGTTCCTGTACGAAACCCATCATGCGTTCCGTGTGATGCCCACGGACGGCCGCCCCCATCCCGACGACGTCGAACCGTCCTACCTCGGAGACTCGGTTGCGCATTGGGAAGGCGACACGCTGGTCGTGGACGTCACCGGCTTCAATACCAAGACCTGGCTGATTGGCGTGGGCACGGTGCACAGCGAAAAGCTGCGGGTCACCGAGCGCTACACGAGGGACAGCTACAACACGATGCTCTATCGAGTGACCATGGACGATCCGGAAGTGTTCACGAAGCCGTGGAACGCCGAGGAGACATTCAGGCTCCGCCCAGGCGAACGGATTCGCGAGTACGAGTGCATCGAGAACAACGAGGATCTGCTGCGGATCGAGAGACTGCTGAAGGACGAATCCGTCTTCAAGCGACCCGCAACGAATAACTGATTACGACACACAGAGGCACTAAGGCACTGAGAACAATTTTATGAATCCTCTGTGCCTCGGAGCCTCGCCCCTCGACTGGCGCTCGGGGCGCCCTGAGCCCTGTCGAAGGGCGGTGTGTCGTGATCAGAAAATGTCGCGGGAACGGCGCTCACTTCGAGTCCCGACACTTCCCTCCCTCGCACCGGTTGTTCTCGTTGCAGACCATCTCGTAAAGACCGGTCTTGGCCCACTCGGGGTGGCGCTTCATCTCCCACTGCACCGACCACGGCTTGGTGAAGATCTTGGGATCGTCTACGGTGAACTCGTACGAGATCGTGTCCGCATCGGTCCGCCGCAGCCGCTCGGTCGTGCGCAGCGCCTCGGTGTGCATCCGATACTCTTTCGGGTTCTGGTAGTAGTAGTCGTCGAGCGACCAGCGCTTGTAATTCCTCGCCTCGATCACGAGCGTGTCGCCGTCCCAATGCCCAATGGGTTCGCCGTAGAAGGTCGGCTCGATGTCGGTCTTGTGCGGCCGTCCGTCGAGCGGAATGATCCGCGTGACGTTCATGAACTCGGTCTGCATCACCAGGTACTGAGGCGTTTGAATCATCTGAACCGGGTAGGGCCCGAGAAACGCCGACGGAAATCCCGACGGCATGCAGAAGGCGCGCGGCTCGTCATGCCGCGGGTCGCCCGTGCGCGGCTCGTAGAAGAGCGCCTCGCCTCCGGGAACGAACGGCGACATCTTCTCTTTGTTGAACGTCGTCGCCGGACCGCGGGAGCCGGGCTCCTTGGGATTGTCCCAGAACCCCGAGAAGTCGGGCTTGCCGTCCGCGGCGCGTGGTACCTGCCCCGCCGGTTTCGATTGCGCGTTGGCAATGACGGCGAGCACCACCACGATCACAGTGGCGAGCGCCGCAGCGTGCTTCGGTACGTTCAGCATGACGGCCCTCCTATTGTGGAGCCCTGTCCTCATTCGAGGCGGTGAACACGCTTCGTCCGTCGGCAAAGGTCACTTTGCCACCGGACGCATTGTTCGATCCGTCGTGCGCGCGGAAGCCCTCGACGATGACGGTGTCGCCGGTCTTCATTGCATCCCTGCTGATGCCGCGACGCTGCAGCACTCCGGGTGGTCCGCCCGAGAATCCCCAGTTGGTCACCTTACCCTGGGCGTCTTTCACGTCCACGAAGAACCAGATGTGCGGGTTCTGCCACTCCACCTTCGTCACGACACCCGTCACCTTGACCGGCTGATTGGAGTCGTACTCAGCGGAAAACGAGTGGTGCGCGAGGAGGAACGGCGCAGTGCCCGCGAGCAGCCCGAGTGTCATGGCCGCCAGTCGTATTCGCATGAAATCATTGCCTCCCGGCGCATTGTAACCCCCGCATGCTTGTAGAGCGGGTCCTCTACTTTTTCTGAAACTCCTGATACGCGATTTTCATGTTTGCCAGCGCGCCGCCGAACGCGGGACTGAGACTGGCGGCGTAACCCTTGAACTTCGGCGCAACCTTGTATTCACTGGCGGCCTGCTCGACGGTCTTTCCCGCCTTCAACGACGCGCGCGCGAAGTCGACGAAGTCCTTGGTGAAGTCGGCGTACTCGCGCAAGTCGTTCCACGTCCCCACAGGAATGTGCCCGTTGATAATCGTGTCGACGTTCTTGACGGTCGCGACGGCTTTGGCCAGCGATTCCGGCTGTTCGACCACGCTGCCGCCATTATCGGTATCCACATACGGCAGCGCTTTCCACGCAAACATGTCACCCACGTGCATCGTCCGCAACGCGGGAAAGACGACGAAGGAATCGCCGTTGGTGTGACCGCGCCCGAAGTAATAGAGGTCGATCTGATCCTTGCCGGATCCAACAGTCAGCTTGTCCTTGTAGGTCCGCTTGGGGATGAATTGGGCATTGGCGCCGCTGAACTCCTTCATTTTGGTCATGTTCGTCCGGGTGTTCTCCTGGACGATGCTCTCGACGGTGGCGCCGAAGGAGCCGTTGCCTCCGGTGTGATCGCCATGCGTGTGGGTGTTGATGATGCGCGTAACCGGCTTGTTGGTCACGGTCTTGATGCGTTCGAGGATGGTCGGCCCGAACCCGGGCAACTTGGTGTCGACGAGCGTCACGCCGGCGTCAGTGATGAACACCGCGACGTTGCCACCGCTGAACGTGGCCTGGTTGTCCGCGCCCGATCCGGAAATGATGTACAGGTTGTCTTTGACCTTCTCGATCTGCATGGCCTTGATCGCCGCAGCCGAGGGTCCCTGAGCCTGGCCGGACACGACCAGCGACACGACACCCACCCCGATCAACGTTCCAAGCAGCAATCCTCGCTTCATGACGGCCTCCAAGCGCCTTCAGGTTACTACGCCTCGCATTCGGATCCGGGACTCGGGATTCGGGACTCGGGGATACAACTCAACCACGAAGATCGCGAAGGATCTTCGTGGCCTTCGTGTTAGCGGCCTTCGCGACTACAGGCGTCCCAACAGATCGCGTTGACGTGAGAGTCGCGAGTCGCGCTCGCCAGCAAAGCGCTTGATGCCCGAAAGGATCGACGCCGCATCGAGGTGCGCTTCAGTGATGACATCAGGCTCGAGGCCGCTGGTCAGCCATTGATGATCCCAGTCCGACGTCATCGAGTACTCGTCGGTGAGGGGACCAACGTCACGCAACGGCCACACACGGCGAGTGCCTGTCGACACCACCATCAGGTCGTAGTACGCCTCACGCGGTAGTACGGCGTTGCGATACGACTCCGGCTGCCGATCGAAGAGCTCCTCGCTGATCGCGGCGACCACCTTCACGTTGACGCCCGCTTCTTCCAGCTTCGGCAGGATGCTCACCAGGTTGACCGTGGAACTGGAGCCTTGCGTGACAACGTACCCATGACGAGGCATGCCGGGCTTGAAGTCGCGAATCACGTAGAACCCCTTCGCTGCGGCAAGGAGATCGGTATCCGTAAACTTCGTGCGATCCGCAACCGGGAAATCGGGACGCGCCACTTCGAGCGTGATGATCCCGATCTTCTTGTCGCGTGCCGCGATCTCGGCGGCGGCGAAGTACGCCGGCGCCACGTCGTTGTAGTCCCAGAAGTTCAGATGAATCGTCTGACCGCGCGGGAAGAGCTTCCAGACCTGCGGCGCGAAGATGCCGAAATGCGTCCGGCCATCGGCCGCCGTCTCCGGCCCCGAGTGGCCAACCAGGATGTGGAGCACTCCCGTCCTGAAGGGGCTGTCCTGATTCTGCTGACTCCAGACGCGCGCCGGCGTGTACATCAACGGCGTGAACGCGCCATAAGTGCCGCTAATTGCCCAGACTCCCGCGAACTTGTCCGGATCGAGCGATGCGTTCTGACTCACCAGCCCGATCGCGGTCGAGGCGTTGCCGGCTTCCTGAATGGCCGCCTTGAAACGAGTCCCGAGAACGTTGGTCTCGGGGTCGTAGTGCCCCCACAAGCTCCCGTGCTCGAGGTTGATCGACTCGGACAAATCCGCCGCCATCGTCAGGAACCGGTTACCCGTGACGTAGTTGACCCACTTCACGATCTCCGAGATCCCACGCCGAGTGCCGGCCACGTCTCCGGCCTTCCGGAACAATGCGATCGATACATCTTTCTTCGCGCCGGTCACCGCATTGGTGACCGACACCTTCTGCGGCTCAACCGGAAGATTGGCCACGCGCAGCCGCTCGTCCTGAAATGGATCCTGGTTGACCTGCAGCCGGAGAGGAATCGAGTCGGGCAGCGAATCGCCGATCTCGACGAGCCGATCCGCAAGCCAATCACCGATACCATTGCGGTCGAGCACTGACATGGCGACGTCCATGTTGGCCTTGAACTGGACGAGGCGCTCTCGCGAGTCTTTGACGGCGCCGTCGCGAATGCCCTGGAACTGCACGCCGTAGCGCTTCTCGAAGGTCGTCGCGAGCGCGAGGAAGTACTCCGAGTTCATCTTCATCGCGTACGGATGGCTCGGGTAGCCGACAACCTGATCGCCGAAATCGGGAATCTTGTGATCGACCGCCGCCGGCCAATATCCCTTCGTGGTCTTGCCGATCGCGACCATGGGCCGGCGATCGGCCGGGTCCCAGTGCTCCATCGTCTTCAGAACGGCAACGACCTGGTCGTAGGCATTGCCATCCTGGACGACGAAGACATTCCAGCCATACGAGGTCCACTGGTCGATGAGATGGTAGCCCTCGTACTTGCGATCGATGACGCCCCCGATCAGCGAATCATCGATGCCTGCGTTGTTGTCGGAGAACATCACGCGCAATCGCTTGCCGACCTTGAGGGCCAACGCCTGCGTCTTGAGTTCCTGCGCGTGCCCTTCGGTCATCGCAAACTCACCTTCGAAGGCGATGACCTTGGGCGCAACGATGCTCGCCCCCATGACGTCCCAGAACGCGGCCTTGCCGGCAGCGGTCGCGATGCCGATTCCTGACGGGCCGCCGTTGACGTCGTTGGTGACGTCGGTGCTCTCGGCATGGCCAGCCAGGGCGCGAATTCCACGCAGCTTCGCCTGCGCGAAGAGCGGATGATCGGCAAGCCCGTTGTCCTGGAGCAGCGTCTTCATTGCGCCCGCTCCACGGCGGAATCCGAGTGCGTCGACCGGCAGAATCGCGACGTGCGGATCGGCGTAATAGCGCTTGTTGCCAGTGGCCTCGTACTTCCGCGCCAGCGCCTGCCCCATGATCATCCACAGCGCGTAGCAGGTCGGGATGCAGTGACCGCCGGCCAGCATGAACTTGTCGCTGTAGGGATGCTTCGGGCGACGGTAGTCGAAGCGCAGTCCACCAAGATCGGGACCGGCCAGGTGCGTCGCGACGTTGTACGGCGTATAGGCGAGCGGCCCGCCAAAATGCCCCGTCTGTGCGTAGTTGCCGAGCAGCACAAGGGTCATGCACGTCATGAAGCCGACATCCTCGAGACGCTCCCGGTCATACGGCGTCGTCAAGGGTTCAACGGCGGAAAGCATCTCTGTCGAAGCCAAACTGGAACCTCCACAGGCGTAGGGCGGGTCGTTCCCGAGAGACCCGCCGGGTAGCAGGACCCGGCCTAGCTGCCGGATCTATTTCTTGTGGAGGATAAGTGTATTCGATCGGCTACTCGAGGCCCGAGGCGCGCGCCTGCTCGCGCGCCAGAACGGCCTGATCGCGGTCGCCGTCACCGTGCGCGACGGCCCCGAGGAGGCGCTCGTAGTAGACGTTGTGGCTGGGCATCGGCACACGTGCCAGATCGGCAGCGGCCGCGATGAGACCG
>Ga0105249_10000862_pt1 | contig 27005 bp, 18 predicted proteins | sample KBSS44metaG_FD_81522 | JGI IMG/M metagenome (GOLD analysis project Ga0105249, IMG submission 81522) | Switchgrass rhizosphere microbial communities from Kellogg Biological Station, Michigan, USA - KBS S4-4 metaG | ecosystem: Host-associated > Plants > Roots > Rhizosphere > Soil | place...
CTTGTATAGCAAATTTTAATAAAAGGGTATTCCCCATTCTTTTCCATTTGTTCAGGTCTCCTTTATAAACAATATCATCAGTACCGGGAATGAGAGCATTTGAGGTTTTAGCAAGATCTTCCAGGCCGCTTTTTACAAGATCAAACAAGCTTGTTATCCCTAAAGCGGCATTACCCTGGTAAATATCTTCCTGTTTGTCAAAACGTGGATAAAGATAAAGATACTTTGAACCCTGGGCCGCCTGCGAATAAGGCACATCTCCCCAAATATCTGTAGCCATCGAAAATATATAGGCCATTTCCAATTTTGCTATACCCGAATAAGCCGGACTGGTTGCAGCGTTTTCGTCAATTATTATTTGAAGATCATTAAGCGTATTCCCATATATCTCACCGTTCCACTGATTATCAAAAGCTCCATCGAGGTTATATACATCATAGGCTGCTGTTTGATTTGCCACTCCGGCAATATGCTGAACCAATGCTGACGTGGCCCTATTCAGATCATTTGAATTTGCAAATCCAAGACCTATCGTTGTTGTTGGCAAAATAGTCTTAACTGGAACAGACGGCGGGTTATTAGGGTTCGTATTGGCATCAAGATATTTTTTACAGGATGCAAGTAATATGAGTATTAAAAAGAAAAATGATATCTTTTTCATGAGATTTTTTTAAAAGATTAGATTGTTAGTTTAAGGCTGGCACCAATGCTTCTTGCATTTGGAGTTCCCTGCAGATCAAGTCCCCGGATATTTCCCGCGCCTTGTGTATTGAGCTGAGGATCGATGGGAGCATTAGGCGCCACATAAAATACGTTGCGAGCAAATAATACAAACCGAAGACCAGCCAGCTTTAAATGGTTAGTGATTTCACTGGGAAAAGTATAGCCCAGTGTTAACTCCCTCAGATGAAATACTGTAGCATCATATACGTTGAATTCGCTTTGCAATCCACCCAACGCTTGCCAATACGCCTGACCAGATATTTGAATGTTATTGGGATAATACTTTGCTGACGCAGGATCCAAAATTACACCTGGCAAGATATGTGGTTGCTCTCTATCCACAGCAGTAATGTCCAAAGCGCCACGTGATTTGTATGTAGCAGCAGTAAAGGAAAGAACCTGCCCTCCTTTTGTAAAATCAAAAGTGCAGCCCAGGTTAAATCCCTTATAGTTTAACGTATTCGTGAAGCCAAATTGATAGTCAGGATTCGGATCAGCCAATACCTCGCCAGCAACGGTGGGCTGGTATGTACCCGTAGAAGGATTAATTAAACGTTGTCCGTCAGGGCTTCTTGGTATAACACCTCCGATGATAACACCATAATGGTATCCTACTTTAAAAGATGGGATGGAACCAATGAATGCGCTGCCAGGAATAGCTGTATTATCCACACCCGGAGCAATAGATACAACCATATTTCTCTGCCTGGTAAAATTGCCACTCACATCCCATGTAAGATCCCGGGTTTTGATCACCGTTGCACTTATGTTCACTTCAAATCCTTTGTTTGTTAATTCTCCTATGTTAGTGGTATAGGTTCTAAAACCAGACGAAGGCGCAACGGATACATTTAGAATTTGTGATTTGCTATCCTCGCTATAATACGTCGCATCAATAGAAGCCCTGTTGTTAAAAAACTGCAGATTAATTCCGACTTCATATGAAGTAGTGAATTCCGGAGATAGCGGGATTGTGTCGGAAAGCCTGGAGCTAGCAGCAAAACCTCCCACAGAGCCAAATGGAAAAACAAAGTTGGCAACATTATTTCCGAAAGCTCCATTTACGTAAACATTGTTTAATAAGTAAGGGTCAGCATCTCTGCCCACTTTTGCATAGCTAGCTCTTATTTTACCATAGCTTAAGATTTTAGAATTAATTTTTAGCGCATCTGTAAACACAAAGGCTACGTTAGCGGATGGATAGAAGTATGTGTTCTTATTTTTTGGTAATGTAGAAGAATTGTCTGCCCGGCCTGTGAATTCAAAAAAAGCATAATTTTTATAATTAAAAGAAGCCTGGCCATAATATCCCACCAATCTGCGTAGTGTTGAATTTTCACCAGAGCCAACAGAAAATACACCACCATTAATTGCATTGTAAAATCCGGGGACTGTCAATTGATCGGCCTGAACCGCGATATCCTGAAATTTTCGTTGGTTTATATTCTGGCCCACTAAAGCAGTCAGCGAAAGACCATGGGTAAATAAATTATTTCTTGTACCCCTGATAATCAGATCTCCATTTATTTCATTTCTAAAGAACATTTCATCACGAACGTTGCCGGCCGGCACCCTGTTAGAACTGATTGCGAAAACTTGTTTTCTGCGGTCAGTATATATATCTCCGCCGGCACGGTATGATATATTCAGCCAGCTAAGCAAATCATAGCTCACGTTTGTATTGCCTGTAAATCTGTTCAGATAACTATTCAAAGGATTTTCAAATTGATCAAAGTAAGGATTATCTACACCTGCAAAAGGATAATTATTCGTTCCATCTGCTTTTTTATAGGTTCCGTTTACTTTATAAGAAGTTAAATCTATATTCCTGGCTAACCCTAATAAAGATGCCAACCCACTATTGTTACCTCCTATTGTGCCCCTTTGAAATGTGTTAGTATAAGTAATAGATCCGCCAATCTTCATTTTTGTGCCCACAACAGTATTTGCACCAAACCTTAAATTGGTTCTTTTTAAGAATGTATTATATAAGATCCCGTTTTGTATAACATTGCCAAGAGAAAGTATTTGATTACGTTGTGCATCTCCTGAAGTAATAGTTATTTCGTTCTCAGCAATTGAGCCCTGCCTGAAAAAATCGTTGATGTTATCTGCAAAGGCCTCGTAAGGAAATGTTTGCCCCGCTGCATAGTTCACATTATTTATATTCGCTGCAGCACCTAGTAGTAAGCCATTTGCTAAATTTGGTGTACTGCCAAATTTTGGACCAAATGAATTATTGGATGTCGGGTTAAATACTCCATTGGTTCCCTCTCCATACATGTTTTGCACCTTTGGTAAACCAAAAGCATTTTGAATACTAAAATTTGAATTAAGAACAACCTCAGCTTTACCTCTTGCGCTGCTGCCCTTTTTGGTAGTGATAATAATAGCGCCGGCCGAAGCTCTTGAACCATATAAAGCAGCAGCAGCCGGGCCTTTCAAAATATTTACTGATTCTACATTATTCATGTCAATATCCAAAGCCCGGTTGGCGGGTTGGTTATCACCCAGGGTACCGTTGGGTCCGCTATTTGTTCTGTCCACATCATTACTTACAGGAATACCATCAATTACAAATAATGGCTGATTGCTTCCGGTAAAAGATGTGATACCCCGGATATTAATATTTACAGAGGCGCCGGCACCGCCACTTGCATTAGTAATGTTGACCCCGGCAACCTTTCCCTGCAAAGCGCTTACAATATTTACCTCTCCTCTATTGGCAAGTTCCTCACCTTTTAAATTTTGCGTAGCATAGCCAAGCGACCGTTTATCTCTCGCAATACCAAGTGAAGTAATAACTACCTCCTGCAAGCTTCTTCCACTTGTCTGGAGAGAAACATTTATCACAGACTTGCTGCCAATATCAACCTGGACCTCCTCCATGTTTATAGAGGAAATCACCAGGGTTTTTGCATTGTCGGGCACTGCAAGTGAATAAGTACCATCTTGCTTTGTAGTGGTACCCATACGAGTTCCTTTAATTAAAACGGAAGCGCTTGGAACCGGATTACCTTTTTCGTCCGTTACCTTTCCGGTAACTGTTCGGTTTTGCGCATAGAGATGGCTAAGAAAGAGACAAATAGCCGTAAAGAGCATTACTAGTTTTCTCATGTGACAGTAAATTTTGGGGTTTAAACAAACGTTGTCCTAATCCTAAATAGGCAGCGATAAATATACAATTGCTGCATTGATCAAAACTTATCGCTCCAAAAAAAATTAGGAACGGCAAAATTCTTAATTGGGTTGCTACGGGAGCTTCAATTAAGTAACAAGTTAGAAGTCCCATTAAAATATCTGCCTGACATGATGTTCCAGATGAGCTATATAATCGGCAATAATCATCCGGGAGTTTCAATTTGCCGTTTTCGTACTACGGATCCACCCGGTAATGCAATTTGTCTTTTGGGAATATTTCATACAACAAAAATTATTTACAACAAGTGGACAAGCGGTAGATTTTGATAATCGTTTATAGTAACAAGCTCAACCTGTTTATAAAAAATAGTCTTGTAGGTTTATGGCAGGAACTGGATATCGGTAAATCGCTCTGGGTTATTAACTGCCGAATTAATTAATTCAAGTTGCCAGTTATCTTCGCTGAGCATCGGTGAATATTTTTAAGCGTGGAATTCAAAAATACTTCTTATTAATGCTCGCCTCTTTTTTATACATCAACAGCCTGGCGCTTTGACCAAACGGTTCTTTTGATTAGTAAACCAGCAACTTGAATTAGTTTGACATCATAAAAAATTTACAGTGGATTTTGAACCAGGTTCGGATTTGTATTTATTTCATCCTGGTGAAATAACCATTGCCATAACTTATCTCCTGCGGGAACAGTCATTTGCAAAGAAATAGTCGGGTTTGTATTTGGAGCCAGGTTTCTGTTTAGTGGTTCATTTGTTCTTTTTAGATCAAGCCATCTGAAACCTTCTCCCCAAAGCTCAACTCTTCTATGAAACATAATTTCATCTATCAATGCCTGACCTGAGTTTACTGATAAAACATAACTCGGGTTTCTGTTTTTAACTAACGTAAACAGTGCTTGCCTGGCTTCTGCATCCTTTCCTCCCTGTCTTGCTCTTGCTTCGGCTTCTATCAGGTACATTTCAGCAGATCTCATGTAGGGCACATCTCCGATACTGGTCGCAGCATCAAAGGCCAAAAATTTTTTACTTTGATATGGTATTCTTGCGCCACCCGGAGGAATTGGAACGGTAGCGCCTGTTAAATCCCAACAACTTTTCCTGACATCTGTTGCAGGTAGTGCGTTCCATAATGCAGAGTTGATTGCTTTAGGCTGTGTCCTTGTGTTAGTTCCATTAAAATTACAACCCATGTTAGCAAAAAATGACCAGAAGAAAGTATTGTGATCTGCAATCTGGTCACTACCCCACATCCACTCACCGATCCCGGTATTATTAAAACCAGATAAGTACTCAGTATTTGACATCAAAGGAAATCCTGTTCTTGCTGCAGCAGCCATAGTAGCTGCCACATCCCAGTTTTGCTGGGCCAATGCAACCCTTGCCTTAATTCCCTGCGCTACACTCTTATTGAAATTAGATTTAGCTGCTGAACCGGTTCTTGTATATCCTTCAAGCAAAACAATTGCTTCATCAAGATCTTTGTTGACCTGGCTATAAATTTCTGCAACAGTGGCTCTCGGTTGACCCTCGACTGTGTTAGTGAGTAAAAGAGGTACGCCTAAACCCGAGTTCGGTCCGCCTGCGCTATATCTTTCTCCCCAATACTGCACCAACTCAAAATGAGCCCATGCCCTGTACACCAACGCCTGGCCTTTAATATAATCCTTATCTTTTTGAGGTCCCGGTACGCCATCAATACCATTAATAAGAACATTCGCATTAGAAATTAGCCTGTAATACAAACGAAAAACAAAGCGTGAGTTTCCGGAATTTACATTTCTATGATCAAGCCATCTCACATGACCTTGAAAATCCTGTCTGCCATTAGCTAATGTGTAAATCACATCCTCACCCATTAAATCTCTTATAACCATAATTCCACCAAATCCACCCTGGGGCTGTGCATCGTACTGCGTGTACATAATTCTATGAATACCGTTTAATGCAGCCCACGCATTTTGTGTAGATCCCAATGCGTCAGCAGCAGCAACAGCTGTGGTTGAATAAGTATCGAGATAACTTTTTTTACACGAACTGAAAATTGTAAGCATTAAAATCGATAACTGTAATATTTTGTATTTCATATAATTTCAATTTTCAAATTATAGATTAAATGTAATTCCGGTAGTAATAATTCTTGCAGGAGGGTACTCGCCACCTGTAATTCCTGAAAATGCATTTTGATTGTTCATGCCTACTCTTTTTGAATGGAACAAAGCATTTTCAATACTTATAAAAAATTGAGCATTGGAAATATTAACACGTGATATTAACGATTTCGGTAATTGGTAAGAAAGATTAATGGTTCGTATATTCAAATACGATGCATCTATTAACCAACGGGAAGAAGTCGCATTAAAATCAGTTGTCTGGCCATTATCCATTCTTGGCACATCTGTAATATCTCCGGGTTTTTGCCATCTCTTTAATATATCAATATGAACAGCACTGCCATAAGTTCCTGATGACATTAGTGTTTGGTAGTTGGCATCAAACGTTTTTCCTCCAATCTGGAAAGTAAGTAAAGCACTTAATGTAAATCCTTTAAAACTAAAAGAGGGTGCAACACTGCCATACAGATCGGGGATTACACCATTGAAGTATGCAAATTTTCCATTTGATACAAGTGTGGAGACAGTATCCTTGCCACCACTTTTATTAGCTATTAGCCTGATCCCACTAGCTGCTGTTGTATTATCAGCCCAATAAAGTACAGCTCCATCGGTTGGATCAACACCGTAATAAGAACGCAACCAATAATCAAAAAGCGAAGCGCCTACCTGGTATTTTTTTGTTCCACTAATAAATTCTTTAAGACCCTCAGGCATTTTAGTGATTTTATTTTTTACAGTAGTTAAATTAACCTCCATATTCCATGTAAAGTCTTTTGTTCTAAAAATATCTCCGGCCAATTGAACTTCAACGCCTTTATTAAACATTGTTGCTGTGTTTTTTGTAAGTGTCAATAATCCGCTTGATAAAGGAACCGGAACTGCAAACAATAAATCACTTGATCTTCTATCATAATACTCAACGGACCCTGATAGCCTGGATTTGAATAAAGAAAATTCTATTCCAATATCAGCTTGTGTATTAACTTCCCACGTTAAGTCTTTGTTTTCAATCGAAGTCTGGCTCTGTACAATACCCGGTTCATTTGCATTGTTTGCAAAACCATATAATCCCTGCCATGCATAAAACCCGATACCATCTGCAACACCCACTTCGCCATATGAGCCTCTTAATTTAAGTCTGTCGATCCATTTAATGTTTGACATAAAATTTTCGCGACTGATATTCCAACCGCCACCTGCCGACCAAAAAGTACCCCACCTTGTTCCAGGAGCAAACCGGGAATTGCCATCTCTTCTTACACTTGCTGTTAATAAATACCTGTTGTCGTAATCATATGTCAATCTTGAAAAATAGCTTTCAATCCTGTATCTGTCTATAGAGGAGCCCAATGAATTGATTGTAGTGAAATTCCCTAACTCTGTATTACCAGTTAACGATTGGCCTTGTTTAAAACCATTTAAGTCAGTACCATATTGATTGTAATTTTCGTGTCCGGCTAACAGATCAACATTATGCCTGTTAAATTTTTTATTAAAATTCAATAATTGATTGGCAGTAAATCCTGTTGTGGTGAACACATCTTTACTGCTACGTCCTGCAGGAGCTCCATCACCCACAAGTGTATTCTCATAAGAGAAATCATTTTGAGTTTGAAAATCGACCGAAACATTGTTTGTGAATTTAAAGTTTCGCAAAAAAGAAATTTCTGTAGCCGATCTTGCCCCCACAACCCATCTTGTTGAGCCATTATCATTTAATAATAACTCCGCCGGTGCATGACGACCCGATGTGGTACCCGGTCTGTTTCGGATACCATTAGGTATTCCAATAACGGGATCATTTTGAAAATTACCTAAATCCCATATCTTATTTCCCAACGCATCAAGAACCAAAGCACCGCTTGTCATGTTATGCGCATAGTAAGGATAAATAGGTCCGAGATTTCTTGTAAAAGTGAAAGGGTTTACAATTCCGGTGCCATCTGAACTTACATTAAACTCCGAGTAATTTGAATTTAAATTCAGACCTGATTTCAACCATTTAAGAGGATTTGCATTTACGTTTAACCGAACAGAATATCGCTCAAAATCTGTTTCCTTTGTAAAACCATCTTCTTTGAGATATCCCATTGAAAGAAAATAATCAGATTTATCTCCGCCTCCGCTAAAGTTAATTCCATAGTCTCTCCGGGTTCCATTCCTCATTATTTCATTTGTCCAGTTAAGATCGTCGCCATAAATTAATTGGGCACTGGAATTTAGTTTTCCATCGGTGCCAACTATTGCGTTTCTTGCAACATTATAAGGATTATAGGCAAGCAGATCTGAAATTCCATTTCTTGTTGTGAGTCCTGAAGCTACCCTGTTTGCAGAATCTAACGAAATAGCGCCGCTTGTGCGATAAACAAGTGAATTTCTATACGCCTCCCACATTAATGGATAATAATCCATGGCTCCTACTCTTTCATATTCCGGCAGACCTCTCTCTGAGAAACCCTGGGAAATTTTTACGGAGATATTGTTTTTGCCTTTTCTTCCTTTTTTAGTAGTTATCATTACAACACCATTACCCGCACGGGAACCATATAAGGTCGTTGCAGATGCATCCTTTAAAATACTTATGCTTTCGATATCATCAGGATTAATATTTGAAGTCCCACCTACATAAGGAACACCATCCAGCACAATCAATGGCTCCTGTGTAGCGCTGAATGAACCAAAACCCCGTATGCGAATAGCCAGTGAATTTCCAGGCTGACCACTTCCCGAAGTTGTGACAACACCGGGAGTTGAACCCTCCAGCGATCGAAAAACATTTCCGAGTGGTCTTTTCTCAATCTCGGTACTTTTAATTGCTCCAACTGAACCTGTAAAAGCTTCTTTTTTTATTGTTCCATAAGCTGTCACTACAACTTCCTGGAGAGCTTTTTCCTGTGACCTCATCGAAGCATTAATCACAGACTGGCTGCCTATAGCAATCTCGATCGTTTCCATATCTACAGAGGAAAACACAAGGATTTTTCCGGTTGACGGAACAATTAAAGAATAGGTTCCATCTGGCTTAGATGTTGTACCGGTGTTTGTTCCTTTTACCAAAATGGAAACATTGGCAATTGAATTGCCCTTTTCATCTGTTACTTTCCCTGTAATAGTTTTTTGAGCAAATAGTGATTGGGAAAAAATCACCATAGCTACCAGAAGAAGGTAAATCTTTCTCATGCAGCTTTGTTTTAGTAGTTTAATAAAAAAATGGAATGACTCCTTAACCGACTCTTTCAGCGTTAACAATCAATTGACAAATGTAAATGGGATTTTGATGCACGTATTTTCCAGATGGGTAGAAAACTACTTTTAAATGACATTTTTTTGATGAGCGGTATTTTACTGACCGTTGTTTGAATTTCAAAAACCTCGTCCAAAAATTAAACAGATTCATAGATAACTGCAGCACCCTGGCCCACTCCAACGCACATTGTTGCCAGCCCATATTTTATATTTCGTCTTTTCATTTCATATAACAGTGTGGTGGAGATCCTTGCTCCGCTGCAACCCAATGGATGGCCTAATGCAATTGCTCCGCCATTGACGTTCACTTTTGATTCATCGAGTTTTAGATCTCTTATGCAGGCAATGCTCTGCGAAGCAAACGCCTCATTGAGCTCGATCAATCCAATGTCATCAATTTTTAATCCCGCCCGTTGCAAAGCTTTTTGTGTTGCCGGCACGGGACCGATTCCCATAATTGCCGGGTCCACGCCTGCAACTGCCATTGAAATAACTTTAGCCATTGGTTGCAAAGAATATTTTTTTACCGCCTCTTCACTGGTTAATAACAAAGCAGCGGCGCCATCATTAATGCCGGAAGAATTTCCTGCCGTTACTGTTCCATCTTTTATAAATGCCGGTTTAAGTGCTGCTAATTTTTCCAACGAAGTTTTTCTTGGTTGCTCATCTTCTGTTACCCAGGTAATAAGTTTTTTATCGCTCAATTCAACCGGCGCGAGCTCAGCATCAAACTTCTTTGCTTCTTTAGCTGCAAAATATTTTTCCTGTGAGTTCAATGCAAATTGATCTTGCTCTTCTCTTGAAATCTTCCATTGTCTTGATACATTCTCCGCTGTTTCACCCATTGTAAAGGGATAGTACATACTGGCTAATCTTTCGTTGGTAAATCGCCATCCCATTGTTGTATCAAATATTTCAGTCTTACGGCTCCAGGATTCATTGGCTTTACTCATTACATAAGGCGCTCTCGTCATACTTTCCACACCACCGGCAATATACATTTCACCATCGCCATTTGCAATTGCCCGTGAAGCGTCAATAATACTTTGCAAACCCGATGCGCATAAGCGATTTACTGTAACAGCAGCCACCGTTATCGGTAATCCCGCGAGTAATGCAGCCATTCTTGCCACATTGCGATTATCCTCTCCGCTTTGATTGGCTGCGCCTGCGATCACTTCTTCAATTGCGTTCAGGTCGACAGAACCATTTCTTGCCAGCAATGTGCGGATCGCCTGTGCCAACAAATCATCAGGTCTGACAGTTGATAATGCACCGCCATATTTTCCAATCGGGGTACGAACCGCATCTATGATATAAACATTTTTCATTATGTACTAACGTTTGGATTACTATTGAGTTACTATTGCGATACCCTTCCCATTGTGCGTATGCAAATAATTTACAAATAACGGAATTTTCATTCGCACATTCACACACCCGGTTATCCGCACATTGAAACGTATCTTTGCCGGATGCAAAAAATTGCGACAAAGAATATCAGGCATTTGAGTTTACAGGAGTTGGAAGAGTATTTTGAAAATCTCGGTGAAAAGAAATTTCGCATAAAGCAGGTATGGGAATGGCTTTGGCAAAAACATGCCCTCAGTTTTGGAGATATGACAAATTTGAGCAAAGAACTCAGGCAAAAGCTTGGAGAAAATTTTACACTGCCTGCTTTATCAGTCAATACAACACAATATTCGGCTGATGGAACGGTAAAAACTGGTTTTAAAACCCATGATGGCCACCTGGTTGAAGGTGTGTTGATACCCACTGAAAAAAGATATACGGCCTGCGTTTCTTCACAGATCGGTTGTTCGCTCAGTTGTAAGTTCTGTGCTACGGGTTATATTGATAAAAAACGCAACCTGACTTTTGATGAGATCTATGATGAAGTAGTACTCATCAACCAGCAAAGTGAAAGAATACATAATCATAAACTCACCAATATTGTTTTTATGGGCATGGGTGAGCCGTTGCTGAATTATAAACATGTATTGAAATCAATCGAACGTATTACTGCTGCAGATGGATTAGCGATGAGTCCAAAAAGAATTACAGTTTCTACAGCCGGTGTCGCTAAACAAATAAAACAATTAGGCGACGATAAAGTAAAATTCAAACTGGCGTTGTCATTACACGCAGCCAACGATGCGAAACGGCATGAAATAATGCCCATCAATGATACCAACAATATCAAATCATTGATTGATGCGCTGAACTATTTTTACAAGCAAACAAAGAATGAGATCACATTTGAATACATCCTGTTCAAAAATTTTAATGACTCACTAAAGGATGCTGATGAACTGGTGAAACTATACAGGCAGGCACCGGTTGACCTGGTCAATATTATCGAATACAACCCCATTGACTTTGCAAAATTCTCAAAGCCGGATGAAAAAACAGTTGAAGCGTTTATGAACTATCTCGAAAAAAACAGGGTGAATGTAAGATTGCGTCGCAGCAGGGGAAAAGACATTGATGCAGCCTGCGGACAATTGGCCAATAAAGATTCACATTAATATTGGCCACTCTCCTACCATTTATCATTGATTCCTCCCATCTACGAAAAATTTCTTACTTTCGGTTAAACCTGGTATAATCTGGTTGGTCAGTGTAGCGTTTAATACAAACCCTTAATTAAAAGAAATCATGAAAAAATTAATCTTACTAGTATTTGTTGGAGTATTTGCATCGCTGGCAGTAAAAGCGCAGGAAATTCCTGACCGCAGAAAAGAAGTAGCAAAACCTGTAATAAAAGAAAAAGAAAAGATCGTCAGCAAAAAAGCACGTTTGAACCTCGAACTGGGGGAAGAACAAAAGACTAAATTAAAGGCAATGAATGAGGATCTTCGCAAACAACAGGAAGAACTGAAAAAACAAAACAATCTTACACAGGAAGAGTACGGGAAAAAAATGAAAGCGATACGGGAAGATCGCCAGTCTAAGTTCCAATCGATATTGACAGATGAACAAAAAGCGAAGATGGAAAAGGAGAAAGAAGCTTACCAGGCAAGGAAAAAAGAATTTGGCCAAAAGAAACAAGGGATGCTGAAGGAAAAACTTGGACTTTCGGATGAACAGGCAGCAAAAATGGCTGAAAACAGGAAAGCAACATCGGAAAAAATAAAGACGATTAAGGAAAATAAATCTTTAAACGAAGAACAAAAGAAAACAGAAATAAAAGAAGTCATGAAGAAACAAAAAGAGAATATGAAGTCGGTATTGAGTGAAGAACAGCTAAAGAAAATGAAAGAAAACAAGAAACAACATAAAAAGAAAGTCGTTATTTAAAAAATATATGTAGTTAAGCCCTGCATCGCTTAAAAACGGTGCAGGGCTTTTCTTATCTTTGCTTTTATCCCTGTTGTAAAACAGCAATTTATTATATGAATAAGAAACCCACGAATAACTTCAGCAAATTCTCTCAAAGCAAAAGCAACGCTGCAAGGAAAGAAGAATTCAAACAAGAAAAAAGAAAATGGAAGAAAGAGCGGGAGGAGTATTTTGAAAAGAAGAGGAACCAATCAGCAGGTGGCAGTCAGCAATTCGGAGTCAAAGGCCATCACCAGGAAACAGGTAACCGGCAACCAGCAATCAGCAACCAAAGACCAGCAACGGAGCAAATGCCTCTTAACAAGTTCATCGCTTATTGCGGTGTTTGTGCAAGAAGAGATGCAGCCGAAATGGTAAAACAGGGAAAAGTAAAAGTGAATGGTAAAATAATTACAGAGCCGGGTCATAAGGTTACCCCGAAAGATGAAGTGACAGTGAATGGTAAAAAAATTGTTATTCAAAAAAATCTGATCTATATCCTGCTTAATAAACCTAAAGATTATATCACTACCACTGATGATCCGCACGGAAGAAAAACAGTTTTGGATCTTATCGGCCGGGCAACAAATGAAAGAGTTTACCCGGTTGGAAGATTAGATAGAAACACTTCGGGTGTTCTTTTATTCACTAATGACGGAGACCTGTCGCAAAAACTTACCCACCCAAGTAATGAAATAAAAAAAGTTTATGCAGTTACACTTGATAAGCCCCTGGATAAAAAACATTTCGATGACATACTAAAAGGGATACAACTGGAAGATGGTCCTGCCACGGTAGATGTGCTGGCTTATGCGGATTTAAAGGATAAGACACAGCTGGGAGTTGAAATACATAGTGGAAAAAATAGAATTGTACGCCGCATCTTTGAACATTTCGGTTATGATGTAAAAAACCTGGACCGTGTAATGTTCGCCGGATTAACCAAAAAAAATGTAGAGCGGGGTAAATGGCGTTTCTTAAGTGAAAAAGAAGTTCGTGATTTAAAATATTTCAACAAGGGGAAACGCTGATGAGAATTGCTGATCTTATTATTAAAGAAACCCCGGATTGGATCGCATTGAACAAACCCCCGGGCCTCTTATCCATTCCCGACCGGGAAGGAAAAGAAATTTCACTCAAGAATTTATTGATCGAAAAATTTGGCAAAACATATACAGTTCATCGTTTGGATAGAGACACCAGCGGCCTGATCGTATTTGCCAAAACTGAAGAAGCTCACAAACATTTATCGCAACAATTCGAAAAAAGGGAAACGATAAAAATTTACCAGGGTATTGTGGTCGGTTCCCCGCAAAATAAAAAAGATACGATCAGTGCACCGATCATGGAGCATCCTGTAAAGAAAGGAACAATGGTGATCAACCGAAAAGGTAAAGAAGCAATCACCGATTATGAGATGCTTGAAAGTTTTGGAATTTATTCTTTACTGCAATTTCGTATTTATACAGGTCGTACGCACCAGATACGTATTCACATGAAGGATGCCGGCCATCCTATTGTTTGTGATGAACTCTATGGGGACGGTAAGCCTGTTTTACTTTCTTCTTTTAAAAAGAAATTCAATCTTTCAAAAAATCTTGAAGAAGAAAGACCTATCCTGAATAGATTGGCACTTCATTCCTTTCAATTATCTTTTACCGCTCTGAACGGAGAGATACAAGAATTGCAGGCTGATCTTCCAAAAGATCTAAAAGCTTTCTTGCAACAATTGCGTAAATGGAAGACTTAGCATTTATCCAATGCCTGTAAAATATCAGCAAGTATATCATCCACATGTTCCAATCCAACTGATATACGAATTAAACCCGGCGTAATGTTTACTTCCTGTCTCTCAGCTTCTGTAAGCTTTGCATGCGTTGTGCTGGCAGGATGAGATGCAATGCTTCTTGTATCTCCCAGATTAGCGGTCATAGAAAGCATTTGTAAACTATTTAAAAACTTTTTACCGCTTTCCAATCCACCTTTTAATTCAAAGCAAACTAAACCACCGCCATTTTTCATTTGTTTTTTTGCAATAGCATATTGCGGATGACTCGGAAGAAAAGGATATTTTAACCAGGTAATTTTGGTATGACCTTCCAATGCTTTTGCGAGATGCAATGCATTAGCCGCGTGCCGATCCATTCTTACATCCAATGTCTCCAGGCTTTTACTCAATACCCATGCATTGAAAGGTGACAGCGCCGGTCCGCTACTGCGACAGAATAAATAAATGTCCTGTATTAATTCTTTTTTTCCAACAATTACACCACCCAGTACTCTTCCCTGTCCATCCAGCCATTTGGTGGCAGAGTGTACAACTAAGTCAGCGCCGAATTCAATGGGCAGTTGACACACCGGGGTTGCAAAACAATTATCAACGTTGAAGATCAGCTTATGTTTTTTTGCAAGCTTACCCACCAACTCCATATCAATAATATCTAAACCGGGATTCGTCGGTGTTTCGAGGTAGATCATTTTTGTATTCGGCTTAATTGCTTTTTCCCAATCTCCGGGTTTGCCGGCATTCACATAAGTATATTCGATTCCCCATTTATGCAAATATTTTGTAATAATAGTATGGGTGCTTCCAAAAATTGAACTACACGATAACAAATGATCGCCGCTTTTCAAATTGGTCATAAAGGAGGCGAACACTGCACTCATACCGGACGCAGTTGCATATCCGGCCTCTGCGCCCTCCAGTGCTACCATTTTATCCGTAAACTCTTTCACATTCGGGTTGCTAAAACGGCTATAGATATTCTCATCTGTTTCATCCGCAAAAGCGGCCCGCATATCTTCCGCATTATTAAACTGGAAACTGCTGGTAAGAAACAAGGGCGTTGAATGCTCCATTTCATTGGTTAGATCAGTCTGTATGCGTATCGCTTTTGTTATCGGCTTTTGCTCCATAATAATTGTTATTTCTTACTCAGTTTTTACAAAAGTAACTATGCAAGTCTTTATTTTGCATCCTGGTCGTTAAACATGTTACAAACCTACAAATACGAAGGAACATTCGTTCTCGAATGTGGTAAAACCTTACCGGGTATTACTATCGCTTATCATACTTATGGTAAACTGAATACCGGTAAAACTAATGTGGTTTGGGTTTGCCACGCTCTAACCGGAAGCTCTGATGCAGCGGCCTGGTGGCCGGGTGTAATCGGTGAAAAAGGTTTTATCAATCCGGATAATCATTTTATTGTTTGTGCCAATATCATCGGCAGTTGCTATGGAAGCACAGGGCCGGCTTCTGTAAATCCGGAAACACAGCAACCCTGGTTCAGCAGCTTTCCTTTGATTACCATCCGTGATATGGTAAATGCGCATATATTATTGCGTAAGCATTTGGACATTGATAAAATTCACTTGGTAATGGGCGGGAGCATGGGTGGTTACCAGGCGATGGAATGGTGTGTGATGGAAAAGGAAAGAATAGCGAATCTATTCCTGGTTGGTACTTCTCCCACCGAAAGTGCATGGGGTATTGCGGTCCATACTGCGCAACGTTTAGCAATTGAAGCAGACACGACCTGGAAAAACATGAATCCCGAAGCGGGACAAAAAGGATTGAAAGCTGCCCGTGCGATCGGGATGCTTACTTATCGCAATTATGGAATACTCGTCCAAAAGCAAACCGATCCGGATCCGGAAAAGATCGACAATTTCAAAGCATCATCTTATATTAATTACCAGGGTGATAAACTGGTGAACCGTTTTAACGCGTATAGTTATTGGATGCTCACCAAAAGCATGGATAGTCACCATCTTGCAAGAGGAAGAGGTGGCGTCGTGGAAGCAGTTTTAAAAACTATTAGTCAAAAAACATTGATCATCGGTATTTCAAGTGATATCCTTTGCCCGCTTCATGAACAGGAGCATATGGCTGAACATATTCCTAACTCTACACTCATAGAAATTGACTCAGTGTATGGTCATGACGGATTTATAGTAGAAGCAGAAAAAATCTCTGCAGCATTGAAAGATTGGTTGAAAAAATAACCTGTTGCTTAATATACCTATTTTGGCAAAGGCTGTGATTCACCCCGTGATATAGCATACAGTTCATACCAATCCTGGCGGTCAAGATTGATCTTAAAGGCTGCCGCAATATTCCTGATACGTTGTTCGTCGGTTGTACCAATAAGCGGCAAGGCGCCTAATTTGACCAGCCACGCAATAGCTACCGACTCAAAATGAGAATTATATTTCATTGCGAACTCTTCGAGCTTTGCTCTTAAGGCTAATGGTATCTTTTCAATACTGTTTGCAATCTTGCCTTCTGCGAGTGGTGAGGTAGCCAATGGCCGCATATATTTTTGTTTGATATAATCTACCTGGCCATTATCAAATGCTGCTGTATTCAGTAAATTCAATTCAATATAATTAGTAACCACAGGTATGCGTAAATAGGAACTGAGCAATTGGTGCTGGAATACGGAAAAGTTGACAATACCTACATTTTTGATCTTACCCGAGTCTTTTAATTTTTCCAATGCCAGGGCTGTTTCTTCCAGGTTGGAAAGCGGATCCAATTGATTTAATAAAAACACATCTATATAATCTGTCCTGAGTTTGCGTAGTGAGTTTTCGAGACTATTGATAATATGCTCTTTTGAAGTATCATAATGTTTAACACGGTAATCCGGACGATTGGGATGCGGAAGATTGATCCCGCATTTTGTAAAAAGCACAATGTTCTCCCGCCTGACACTATTTTTTTTAATTATACCACCAAAAGTTTCTTCACATGTATAGCCGCCGTAGGTATCAGCATGATCAAATCCATTAATACCCAACTCAAGACATAAGTTGACAATGACTTCCATTTTCTTTTCACTGCTATCATTACCATTCCAGCGGTAAAAACCATAGATCGCCGGTGATACCTTGGGTCCCGAATCGCTTAAATAAATTTTTTCCATTACCATTCAATTTCAAAAAATTATAACTCAATTTTTTCAATCATTACATCCCAATGTGCAATCAGTAATTCAAACCGATGCTGTTCATCTTTTTTTAATTTTTCAAGATCGGGATATAATTGCTTCTCATATTGCTTAGTCAGGTTAGGATCAAAAGCAAGCTTTTCATTTTTGAAAACAATAGTTACTTTAAAATCAAACCGTGTGTCTTCCCCGCTATGCAGTTTAGGTTTTTCAGCCACCACACTGATAATATCTCCTTTTTCTATTGCTTTTTTCAATAAAGGATAATGATTCACTTTCCAGAGATCAATGAACTCATCTGCATAGCCCCATTTAGCTTTGTAATAATTTTCAATTGTGAAATAACTGCCTTTATCCTGCGCATAGCTCAAATTAATTGCCAGAATGAATACTAAAAGAAAAAAACTTTTTGGTGAAACTATCTTTCTCATACTTATAATTTTAAACAATTAACGGGTCAATAACCCTGCATCTAAAACAAATTGCGAGCCTGTCACAAATCTTGATTTATCCGATGCTAAAAAGATCACGGCATTGGCAACATCCACTGCTTCCACCCAGGGAACATTAATAAGATTGCCTGCACTTCGTTCCGCAATTTCTTTTGGCGTTGATCCTTCCAGTGCAGCAAGCCCGTCATTCATAGGTGTATTTACACCCGTAGGATGAATGGATACAACTCTTATATTGTGCGGAGCCAGTTCTATTGCCCAGGATTTGGTCAAGCCTGTCAGTCCCCATTTGGATGCAGCATAGTGGCTCAGGCGATTCATACCCCGCAAACCTGCAATAGAAGAATTATTAATGATAACTCCGGATTGTTGTTTGATCATAACAGGAATGATGCGCCGCGCCACCAGCCATGCGCCTTTCAAATTAATATCTAACATGACATCCCATTCTTTTTCTGTTAACTCATGGGCAAGACCATACGCACATATTCCAGCGTTGTTAAATAGTATATTGATCTTTTTCAGCTGCTCAACTGTTTTAGTTACTGCTTTTTCAATATCCTCATCTATCCGTACGTCACCTGTAAAAACCAAGCAGCTCACACCATACGACTCACATTCTTCTTTTAAAGATTGCAATTCATTTTTTGAGCCCATTTCATAGCCGGGATAGCTAAGCGTTTTTGCAATGTCAAATGCTGCAATATGAACACCTTCTTTAGCGAGTGCGATAGCAGTCGCCCTGCCCTGCCCATGAGCTGCGCCGGTTATAAATGCAACCTTATCTTTCAGCTCATTCATGTCAGGAAGATTTCATTGTTGATTTATAGGATTCAAGGTATTCATCAATTTCTGTTTCGATCACATTATTAAAAACATTTGTGGCGATCATAATACCTGCAAAAGCAGTTAATACAACCATTTCATTTTCGTTGTAATTCACAGCTACAGCATTGTAAAGATCATCAGCGATATTACCATTATGTTTTGCAATACCGCTTCCGAAATTTAAGATATTAGCCTGTGTTTCGGTTAACTCAAGTTTATCGGGGTTTTCGCCGGAATCAATAATTATTTTTCTGAAAAATGTTGAACATAAGGGACAATCGGCTGCCATGGATATTGCATGTGAATAAAGGTAAGCCATCCGTTTGCCCAATATTCGCTCTACTTCTGCATATAAAGGATACCATTGCATATAAGCTTCAAAGGAGATCAGTGAACGGCCCAGGGTCGCTTTCATATTAGTAATGCGGGCAGCATATTCCTGCACATGTCTTTCGAAAGCCATTCTTATTGATGGGGATACCTGGTCATTTGTAAGTGGTTCTATCCTGGGCATAATTATTTTTTTCTTAAGTCAAGATTATGAAAATAAAAAACCCTTGCTACATGATTGCTCCGGTATTTATTTCCTGCCGGCAATTGCTGAAACACATTCATATATCCAAACTGTAAGTTATCATGTTTATTTACATGATAAGCAAAACCGAGGAAAAAGCGATTCTGATCAAAATAATTGTACACAACCTGTTTGCCAAAATTGATATGAGCCTCATTGTTCATAACTAAAGAAAATGTGTTGGGTTGAAATCTATTTTGGCTCAATGGAACCTGGAATAAGATATTATACCTGGCTCTAAAATTATAGCCCTCAGCCAGTTCTTCATCATTCAATATTTTTCTTCTAAACCGTTCTTCTAAGCGAAACCATTGCATCAATCGCAGTTTGGAATACTTGCTATGCCATTGAATTTGTTGCCAGGGCCGATGCTCGGGCATGGTAACATTTTTATGATTATCGGCTGGATAATGACTCACATATGCATAACCGGCTGTAAGTTTTGTATCATCATTTAAATAATAGGTCAGCCCAACTCTTGCGATGCTTTGAGAGAAATCAGAAAAAAAATCTTCTTTAGTTCTCAAATGAAGATCTGTCCATGTCCCCCATTTATTGCTGAATCGTGTTTGATTGAAATAGCCTAACCATGTTTGCTGCACAGATTCGGTTTGCTTAATCTGCGCTAAAGTTCCAGTGCAAACTAAAATAAGTATAATTAAAGAAGGGAATCTCATAAAACTATTTCAGAATATGATTGACGCCCCGGTCGGACTCGATCCCGCCAGAGGCGGACACAGGGCTGGTATATGGTTTAATAATTAATGCTTTTAAAAAGGCATCCCGAAGGATCGGGACGCCGTCTAACGATTGCTTGCCATATGAAACGCCAGTGCTTATTTATTCTTTAATAATCCATCAACTGTAATAGCTACATAATACAATGCTCCAATGGTAGGTCCGCCGGCATACTGCAGATACCGATGATTTAAAATATCAGAACCCCCTACTTTAATTTGTGAATACAATTTCGGAACACGGAATGTAACCTGGGCATCAATCGTATGATAAGCAGAAATGCCTCCGGTTACTAACGGGCTTTCCCATAAGAATGCATCCTGCCATCTCCAGGTAATATTAAAGCCGATATTCTTCGCCACTTCACGATTTCCAAATGATAAATTAGATGACCACTGTGGCGTGTTGAAACCCGTAACAAAAATGTCACTTGTTTCATTTGTTTTCATTTTATTGAAATTAAGATTACCGGAGATCATGTATTTCTTGTAAAAATTATAGGTAATACCCAATGCTGAGCCAAAATTATGATAGGTATTCTTAGCATTGGTGTACACTCTGTAGCGCTCCTGTCCTCTACTTGCAGCATTACCGCCGCTTGCAGTTGTCGCATCACGGTTTCGATCCAGCATTGCAATAACAGCGGCGTCTGAACCCACTGTTTCACCAACCGGAACATACACCTGGACCTGCCCGAGAAATCCATAATAAACATTACTGTACGCATCAATATCGATCACAACTTTATTATCAAACAAAACAGATTTATAACCTGCTTCCAATGAATTTATTTTTTCAGGAGCTGCATCAGGAAGATTGGCCCAAACTAAAAGATTTTTGTTCGCCAATGCCACAGCATCCGTATTTCCCTGTGCACTTACTGCTGCATTGAAAGCAATAACAGAAGCCTGCGTATAACTATTTTCCAGGTAACCCAATCCTTCATTGATATAAGGTAAACTTCCCACACGTTTCACTCTTCCATTATTCACATAAGATAATGCTTCAAACAATGCCGGGAAACGATAACCCTGCTGGTAAGTGAAGCGGAAATTATGTTTCTCTTTCAATGTATATACTGCGGCAAGACGTGGAGTGAACTTAGGTTTAAACTCTGTGTTATCATCGAAACGCAATGAACCAAACAATTTTAATTTATCCGAAAAAAATGTCTTAGTGACTTGAGCAAAGAATCCAATCTTGTTATAATGCACATGATCACCAAAGCTTCCATCTTTCAGTGGCTTATTGCGTTCTGCTATAGGACGGGAGAAGTCAACGAAATTATTTCCGTCCGGAATAATTTCGTACAATCGATAATCACCGCCCACAAGCAGGTTAATTACTTTTGTATATTTCGAAAGATCCCATTGTGCTTCGGTATGGTAAAGACGGCTGTTTTGAACTAATGCTGATCCGCCTGTTACCGGTGCATCGGGGATAGTGCCTGACCTGATATCCCAGTTATTGATGCTGGTAATAACATTGATCAATGAATCAAAACGGACAGTACCCGGTTCAGCACGACCGGCATCAGCAATGGAACGGGCATATTGATTTGCTGCGGCAAGATTTGCATCGGTCAAAGAGCCATTAGCCGATATATAAGCATTCAATGCATTTTTATATTTAGTTGCCCAGGCTGAGTTGGAGCCGCCACTATAAAGATCAAGATTATCTGCTGTAGGTTTTACATTATAAGAATTACCGGTATTCTCAACGGAAATATAACTGCGAACGACATAATTAGTTCCTTTCAATTCGAGATGATGATTTTGTACGATCACATCATCCAGTCTTATTTTATTTCCACGCTGGAAAACTCCATCAAGCTTACCAATACGATAAGAATAGGATAATTCAGCTTTATCACTTAAACGATAATGCAATGCAGCATCAAATTTCAGGTTATCGACTTTGGGACTAACCAAATCTGTTTCCCAATAACCTGTCCTGGCAACACGCAAGGTTTGGTTTGTATTTCCATTGATCGTTAGTCCGCTTATTGAAACAACATTACTTCCAGCTAACGCATCATCGCCGTATTTGTTCCATCCATCAAAAGCAACATTATTATCACCATTCAAAGCTGGGAAAGCCTGATTAGCACTTTTAAGATTATTTGTATTTTGATCCAACCGTGTATTCGAACGCCAATCTATTCCCTGCAGGTAACTTAAATTAACTTTAAAGGCAAATTTATTGTTGAATGCCTTTGCATAACGAACAGCTGATTCAGTTAGAAAAGCCGGATCATGATCGATACCATCTACATGATTAATCCCCGTCTTCTGATAAAAACTTAAACCCTGGTGAACGAATGGGCTTTTGGTGATCAGGTTGGCCATTCCATTCAATGCATTCATTCCATACAATGCGGATGCAGCACCCGGGGTGATCTCTACACTTTGAATATCGAGTTCTGTAGGCCCGATCGCATTACCCAATGGCACACCTAATGTTGCAGCCTGCATATCCACACCGTCCACCAGCTGCATAAAACGAAAATTGTTGGGAATATTAAAACCTCTTGTATTGGGAACTTTAAAAGTAAGACTCGCAGTCGTCATTTGAATGCCTTTCACGTTTTCTAAAGCATCATAAAAACTGGGAGCCGCCGTTTCTTTGATTGCCCGAATGTCCAGTTTTTCAATAGCAACAGGAGATTTCAAAATGTTTTCAGGCACTCTTGAAGCCGTAACAACCACAGCAGAACCTAATACTGCTTGTGTTGCCAACGCAACCTGCAAACTGGAACCCAGTGATTTCACTTCTAACTCCTGTTGCTGAAAACCAACGGAGCTAAATACTAATGTGAAAGGAAGCTTTGTTTTGGTACGTAAAACAAAATTTCCGGTTGAATTGGTAACCGTACCCGCAACGGTTCCTTTTACCTGAATGCTGACATCCGGTAATGGTAATTGCTTTTCCTGGTCTGTAACTTTACCTGATACTTCAATGATCGTGTTGTCTTGGGCAAAAATTGAACTGCCTGAAAAAAGCAGGATTAAAATAGCTACTAAGTTTCTCATCATTTGATTTTACAGTTGATTTAAAAATTTTCCTCTTTACTATTTCCTTCAGCGTTTTGGCAAGCAAAAAACCTAACAACAACATCGCTGTATGAAGTTGTTTTCCAGGTGACGCATTCGTTGATGAGAGATGATCATTTCTTATTTTTTAAAATGACAGAACAAAATTAAGTGTCAATTATTATCCTACCAAATTAGTAGACTTTTATTTTATAAAAAATTTTATCGTTCTGCGAACGATCATTCGCTAAATAATTTTAACCAGGATTCTAATGCTCCAGATGATAACCAATACACCCAACAATAAATAAGCGGTCTTCTTAGGGAGCTTGCCTGCAAGTTTTGCAGCAAGGGGAGCAGCGGCTAGACCGCCAATCACTAATGCAAGGATCGTTTGCCAGTGGCTTACACCGATCATGGTAAAAAAGGTAAAAGCGCTGGCGAGGGTTACAAAAAATTCGGTTAAGCTTACAGAACCTACGGCATATTTATGACTGCGGCCATTGTTTATCAATGTACTTGTTACGATCGGACCCCAGCCACCGCCACCAAAAGAATCGAAGAAGCCTCCAATTCCTGCCAGCAAACGATAACGCTTAAATTTTTTTTGAGGCTTTTTTTCCCTGAAAGCGTTAAGAATAAATTTCACTCCTAATATTAAAGTATAGCCCGCAATAACGGGGCGTATATAATTTCCATATTTATTACCCAGCATCACCAGCATAATTGCGCCCCCTATTGCCCCCAGCACACCGGGAATAAGCAATGCTTTGAATAATTTTTTATTAACGTTACCGAACTTATAATGGCTATAACCTGAAGCTCCGCTTGCAAACATCTCTGCTGTATGAATGCTTCCGCTGATGGCGGCGGGGTTTACACCCGCTGATAAAAGAATCGTTGCGCTTGTTACTCCATATCCCATTCCTAAAGCGCCATCGACCATTTGTGCCAGGAAACCGGCTAACAACATAATCGGAAATGCCCTATCCAATGTTTTATACCATTTATATGTATCATCCGCCATTTGTTGCAAAGGCAAATAAGAAAAAATAAAATACCCGATCAGCATAAATGCGAATGCAAGCAGCGAATAAGTTGCAATTTTTTTCCAGCGTAAGGCATTAAAATTATTATCATTTTCTACCAATGTTTTTGTAAGTTTATTCAGCTTTTTCACTTTGTATTCAAAATTGCCATTGAGCTTGCTTCTTACTTTATGCAAATTCTCGATCACCTCATCCAATTCACCCGGCAAAGCATTTTGCAAAACTTCTTTGATACGTTTGGCCGCAGTGGGTGATTTACCATTTGTTGAAATCGCAATTTTTAAATTTCCTTTTTGTACAATACTACTGAGATAAAAATCACAGAGTTCAGGGGTGTCAGCGACATTTACCAGGATACCTTTTTCAGTTGCTTGCGTTTTTATTTGTTCATGTAACGCTTTGTTATCCGTAGCAAGAATAACCAGGTCCTTATTATCGAGATCACCAGGCTGAAATTCCCGCTGAAAAATTTTACAGGATGGATGCTTAAAAACAAGTTTCCTTATATCCTCTTTTATGTGTGGCGCAATGACGGATATCTTTGCGCCAGATGAGTTGGCCAGCAAAGAATGCAATTTTTCCAATCCCACATTTCCTGCACCCACTAACAATAATTCCAATTGTTCAAGTTTCAGGAAAACCGGATAGAGCTGATTCTTTTTATCAACCGCTGTTCCTGTATTTAATATGTTTTCTTTTCTATTCTCCATTATCCTATTACTATACCATTTATCTATCCGCCTCTTAAATTTCTCATTTCTCTATTGCCCACCAATAACAATCAAAGATAAATATTTCCTACCAACCCGGTAGACTATGCGAATAAAATAAGCTGAACAACCGTTCACTTGCAAACAGCCGGTTAAAATAATTAAAATTCTGCTTCGGGGGATTCATTTTGACCTGCCAGCTCTGCCTTAGCCGCATCCGTTTCACCATTAAAGCGGTAAAAAGAGAGAACAGCCCGTCTCAATTGCTCGGCCAGTAAAAACCGTGGATTGTCTTTACTGAATGCGAAAGCTGTCCGCTCATTGGGATTATAATCTTTAGCGCATAAGATATCATAGAAATAAAACAGCCCCCATTTACCAATATGTATCAAAGGTTTACGTCTTACCAGTATACTACTGAACACCTCGCTCTTTCGCTTTGTTTTAATACCAATGCAAACACCAAAAGTCCGGGTATCGTCGTCATTCAGGTATTTTACTAAATGTTGTTTCAGTTTTAAGGCTTCGAGACTGTTATCATCCACCTGGAAATTCAGTTCATTCTGTGCATGACGTACATTGATCTGGAATTTATCTAACAGGTAATTCCAATCCTTTCGATTTTTTTCTGCGATATCTTTTATAATGATTGTTTTCCACGGCGTAGAACATAATTCAGCAATCCCGGTATTAAGACATAACATACAAACCTCTTTCAGAAATTTTATACTATAGAGCTCATCCCGTCTGTAAATCCCCAACCAGTATTTATCCGAATACCGGTTCAATCCCTCGTAATACGGAAGCTTAAATGCCGGCAAGGCAACTGGCATCTTTGCAGGTCTTCTATTAAAATTGCCTGTCATCAACTCATATAGTTCATCACCATTTGCTTCATCGTTATCGTAAAATTTGGCAGCCTGGTCCAAAATAATTCCTTCAATCCGCTTTGACATTGCAATGATACTCTCCGTATGCACAACATCTTTCCATTCATACACAATATTTGTCTTGGGAAAACGAATAAACAAATACCAGTAATGCTTTTCAGATGGCGAAGCCACCCAGTTTATATTGCCTGTCAGTAATGGAGTGAAACTTTGGTTACTGTCACTAATATTGATCTTCAATCGTGGCGAATAATCAATTTGATCAAAGACGTCTTTGTAGATAGGTGTTGTGAGCCAGGTATCAATAATAAAAATTTCCTCGGCAGGGTAGGAGCTTACAACATTGGGATATTCTTCGTTATTTATTTCATAAGCGATGGCGAGCATATTCAATTCACCGGTTATTGTATTCAGCTCTTCCAGCTCTACATCAAAAAGAAGTTGCTGTCTCAATCCAAACCTGACATATAATACACTCGATTTTGAAGCAGCAACTAAAATATTATAAAGATCGTCGGGTGGAATAATACCCCCTTTAAAATTGATCTTAATTGTATTAACATTTTTCATACTCAATGCCGGTTTTGATTGACCCAAATATCACAATTTCTTTAAAAAACCGGGGCGCCAGTTATCCCCTTAATGGACAGTTTGCTTTAAACTAACACTTGTATTCAGAAAAAAAATGTCAAAATACATTCATAATCGGCCAGGTATTTTTTGTGTTACAGTTTTGAAGCAATACTTTTGTAGTCTACTTAACAAGTAGGGTTATCATTCCGGTTGCAGCCAGTCATTATCTAATAAACGAAATCAACGAATATGCAGAGTTTCCGCACAGAGTTAGAAAGCATTGCAAAAAATGGTAAAGCCTTAGTGGAAAAAGATATTATTGAGCTTGAAAAAAAGATCCGTTTATTCCGTGAAGGGAAAATGGATGAAGAAAAATTCCGCAGTCTTCGCTTGGCCCGGGGTGTTTATGGACAAAGACAACAAGGCGTGCAAATGGTACGCATCAAATTGCCTTATGGTAAAATGACGCTTGCACAATGGAACCGTATCGCTGATGTTTCCGATGAATATTCAACGGGCAATCTTCATTTAACGACAAGACAGGATATCCAAATACATTTTGTTAGTCTTGATCGTACACCCGAACTATGGGCTGAGCTGGAAAAAGATGATGTAACGATCCGTGAAGCATGTGGCAATACGGTA
>Ga0105249_10000863_pt1 | contig 26997 bp, 21 predicted proteins | sample KBSS44metaG_FD_81522 | JGI IMG/M metagenome (GOLD analysis project Ga0105249, IMG submission 81522) | Switchgrass rhizosphere microbial communities from Kellogg Biological Station, Michigan, USA - KBS S4-4 metaG | ecosystem: Host-associated > Plants > Roots > Rhizosphere > Soil | place...
CAGAGGGCGCGGAGAGCGCAGAGGAGAACGGCGCGAAGGACGCGACGGGCGCTGATTGAAAAGGGAACTTTGTGAACGACCCCGGGAGGCTCCGCCTAACGGAACATCCCGGGGTCGTTCACAAAAAAAATCCGAAGCGCTGGAGCAGTCCCGGGCGTCCCTGCGCGGCGAGGAGTCGGTCAGGCCATTCTCTGCGCTCTCCGCGCCCTCTGCGGTAAATCAACCACCACGCGAGGGTCCTGCCATGCCCGCCCGGTGATACTGAGCCGTGCGGGCACCCACGGGCTCAGCTGCTAGTCCGCGCGCAGCGCCTCGATGGGATCGGCGCGGACGGCCCGAGCCGCCGGACCTAACGAGGCTACGAGCGCGACCACGCCGAAAACGAGCGCGGAGCCCACGAGCGCGATCGGATCGCGTTCGCCGACGTCCACGAGCAGCGCACGCAGGGCGCGCCCCGTCCAGAAGCTCGCGAGCAATCCCATCCCCACGCCGATCGCCGCGAGCCGGGCTCCGTCGGCCAGCACGCCACTCACCAGCGTGCTTGGTGCGGCGCCCAGCGCGACACGGATGCCGAGCTCGCGCCGCCGCCGAGACACCGCGTCAGCCAGCACGCCGTACACGCCGATCGCGCCGAGTGCCACGGCGATGATCGCGAACACGGACGCCAGCACGGTATAGAAGCGCGTCGGCCCGACGCTGACGGCGACGCGCTCGGCCAGCGACTGCACGTCGTACAGCGGCACGTCGGGATCCGCCGCGCGGACCGCGTTCTTGAGGGCAGCCAGCGGAGCGGTCGCGCGCCCGCGCACGAGCACGCTCACGTCCGCGGCCGGCGCCTGCGCGAGCGGCAGGTACGTCGTCGGACGCTCTTCGGCATCGAGGCCGGCCTGCTTGACGGTCGCCACCACGCCGATGATCTGACGCGGGACCGAATCGTCGATGGCGAGGAAGACACGCTGCATCAGCGGGTCGCGGTTGCCAAGGAATTGTCGGACGAACATCTCGTCGACAACGGTGACCGGCGTGGTCTCTCCACGGTCCGATTCCGTGAAGGTGCGGCCCGCCTTGAGCCGCATCCCGAGCGTCGCGAAATACTCCGGCGACGCCGGGACGAACCAGGCCGTGGGGCGATTGTTCGGATCCGTCTCGGGGACGTTCTGGATCGACAGCAGGAAGAGCGACGTCGGCGTTCCCGGCATCGCCCCGGCGAGCGCGGCCGACTCGACGCCCGGCTGACCCTTCAGGCGGTCGAGCAATGCGGTTGCATACCCGGTCTGCGATGCCGCGTCTGCGTAGCCGCGGCGGGGAAGCGTCAGCTGACCGCTGGCGATCTGCTCGGTGTCGAATCCGAGCGGACGGTTCGCGAGCGACACGAAGCTGCGGAAGAGAAGCGTCGCGCCCGTGAGCAGCACCATCGCGAACGCAATCTGCGTCACGACGAGCAAACGCTGGACGAGACGTGCCCGCTTCGACGCCGACGCGCCGCGTCCTTCCTCCCGGAGGGCGTTGGACAGGTCGATCCGCGAGCCCTGGAGTGCAGGCAGGAGGCCGAACACGAGCGCGGTGACGAGCGACGCCGCGAGCCCGAACGCGAGCGCCCGGCCATCGACGCCGATGTCATCGAGGCGTGGCAGGTTCGTGGGCGCGAGCGCACGGAGCGCCTTCACGCCTAACGTTGCGATCGCCACGCCCACGACGCCGCCGATGAGCGCGATGACGACGTTCTCCGTGAGCATCTGGGCGGCGATGCGCCGGCGGCTGGCGCCGAGCGCACCGCGCACCGCGACTTCACGCGCGCGCGCGTAGCCGCGGGCCAGCGTCAGGTTCGCGACGTTCGCGCAGGCAATCAGCAGCACGAAGATGACCGCCGCCATCAGCGCCATGAGCGCGGGGCGCAGCTTGCCGACGATCTGGTCGAGGATCGGCATGAGCGTGACCGTCCAATCCTTGTTCGATTCCGGGTACGCCTCGCCCAGGCGGGTGCTGATCGTCGCCATGTCGCGCCGGGCCGCGTCAATGGTGCTCCCGGGCGCGAGGCGGCCGATCACCGCGAGCATGTGCGCATTGCGGTCGGCGATCATCTGCGGCGGCAGCGTGAGCGGAGTCCACAGCTGCGTCTGCATCCGGACGCTGGGTGACAGGACGCCGATAACGGTGAACGGTTGTCCGTCGAGCGTGATCGGTTTGCCCACGAGTGCCGAGTCACCACCGAAGCGGCGCAGCCAGAAGCCGTGCGCGAGCACGACCGGACGTTCGGCCGCGGGCAGACTATCGGTGGCGACGAACGTTCGACCGATGTGCGCGCTGAGGCCCAGAAGCTGGAAGTAGTTCGTCGACACCGACGCGCCGGGAACACGCTCCGGCTCACCACTTCGCGTCGTGAGGATCGTGCGGCGTGATCGAGCAGCGGCGAATCCGGTGAACGATCGGGCCTGCTCCCGCCAGTCCGCGAGGTTGGACGGAGTGACGGGGAAGTTCGTGAAGTTTCGAGGCGTGCTGGATTCCCACAGCTGGACGAGGCTCGAAGGATCGCGGTACGGCAGCGACTTGAGCAGCACGCCGTCGACCGCGCTGAAGATCGCGGTGCTCGCGCCGATCCCGAGGCCTAACGTGATCACCGACACGAGGGCGTAGCCCGGCGAGGAGCGAAGGCGGCGAACGGCGGAGCGCAGGTCAGCGCGGAGATGATCCAGCATCGCCTATCCGTTGGAGTTTGGAAGCTGCGGTCAGACGGTCAGACTCTCTTGAAAGTCCGTCGGCTGAGACAGAACGATGTAAATCGAGTCTGACCGAGTCTGACCCCAATTTCCTCCGGAAGCGTACTGGCTCAAGGCCCGCATCCGAACGGCTGCGACAGGCCGGTTCGCGGATTGTTCGGTGGTGGCCGGTATCGCTGCGTGATTCGGGCGCGGGGCCCTTGAGCGCGGACGTGACGCCGTTGTCAGCTCCGGCGCCGGTCGGAGACCAGAATCGAGATCACCATGTAGAGCGCGATACCACCCGCCAGCAGAAAGCCCGTGGTGCCGAGCCGCGGGCGCTGGTTGATCAGCAGGCCGCTCGCGACGAGGAGCCCTGTCAACACCAGCCCGGTGAAGATGCGGTTTGCGATCTTCTGCATGCCCTGGAGCAGCGTTGCCATCTGCGGCGCGTCGATCCTGAGCGCGAAGTCGTTCGCCGCCAGGTGCTGGCTGATGAGATCGAGCCGGTGCGGCAGCGCGTTCAGGAGCTCCGTCGTCTGCGCCACGGCCCGCGCGAGACGCGCCGGCGACAAATCGCGTCGGGCGCGCTCGTTGATGATCTCCGCCGTGTACGAGCGGATCGCCTCTGTCGGGTTGTACGCGGCGTCGAGGTGACGCGTGATCGCGTCGAGGCTGAACAGCGTCTTCGCCAGCAGCGTGAGCTCGGCCGGCAGCTTCAGGCCGCGTTGGAAGGCGATGCCGATCGCCTCGTACAGGACGCGCCCCGCCTGCATGTCGCCGATGGCGCGCTCGTGATTCTGCGCGATGAGCTGGGCGATCTCCCGAATGAATGCGGGACGGTCGAAGTCGGCGACCGGCTCCCCGATCTCGATCATCGTCTCGCCGGCGTCATCGCCGCGATTCTCGGCCAGGTCGAACAAAAGCCTAACGATGCGATCGCGCATCGGCGGCGACAGCCGCGCCGTCATGCCGAAGTCGATGAGGGCGAGACGCGGCTCCTCCATGGGCGCCGCGGGTGCGGCCTCTTGCTGCGCGACTTGCTCCAGCTTCGAGAGCGGCGTGACGGGCGCGCGCTCGTGCGCCCGCCGCTCGTGTGCCGCAATATCCGACGGAGTGCGAGGATTCTCCTGCCCGGGGAGGACGAGGAACACGTTGCCCGGATGCGGGTCGGCGTGGAAGTGCCCGTCGATCGCAATCTGCTTGAGGTACGCCTTGCCCAACTCGTCGGCGAGCAGCGACAGGTCGTTGTCGAGCCGCGAGAGGGGCGGGATCTCGTTCACCTTCACGCCACGCACGCGCTCGGACGTCAACACCCGCTCGGACGTGTACGCCTCCACGACCTTTGGAACGAGCAGACGCGGAAACTCCGCGAGCGACCGCCGGAAGAGCGCCATGTTCCGCGCTTCGAGGCGATAGTCCAGCTCATCGGCCAGCGCGCGCTCGAGCTGCTGCACGATGCCCACCATGTCCACGCGTGACCCGGCGCGGAAATGGGCCGAGAGGAACTTCGCGAGCTCGCGGAAAAACTCGATGTCGTCGGCGAGTGAGGCGCGAATGTCCGGGCGCTGCACTTTCACGACGACGGCGCGCCCGTCGCGGAGCGTTGCCGCGTGTGCCTGACCGAGGCTCGCCGTCGCGAGCGGCTCGTGGTCGAACGTCTCGAACAGCTTGCTGATCCGGCCGCCGAGCTGCTCCTGGATGATCTGCTCGATGTCGGCGAACGGGACACGTCCGACGTCGTCCTGGAGCCGCTGCAACTGCTGGATGTACGAGTCGGGGATGAGGTCGGGGCGCGTGGACAGCACCTGTCCCAGCTTCACGTACGCGGGGCCGAGCTCCACGAGCCGCTTGCGAAACGCCACAGCACGCTCGGTGGTGCCATCGCCGTTCGCCGCTTCGTCGCCGGGTATCTCTTCCGGGGAGAGCTCGATGAGCCCCTGCTGTCGCGCGAAGTCCCGGAGGCCGTAGCGCGTGAACAGTCCTACGGTCGCCGCCAGCCGTGGCAGGAAGCGAGGAGCGAGAATCATGCGGGCATCGAAGGCACGAACTGGGCCATACGACGGCGGGAACCGGGCTGCTTACTCTTAGGCGGAACTGGTTGCTGCAGGGTGACACCCTCGGGGCGTAAATAGCGCAGTTCCAACTAATAGCAACCAGCGTAGTTCTTACAGCCATATTCGCTGACCTATATTAGGCCATCGAACCCGAACCCTCGTTGAATGTCTGGTCCTGTCACCGTCAAGCACGTCCCGAAACCCTGGGGACACGAAACTATTTGGGCTCTAACCGATCGGTATTGCGGGAAGGTACTCCACATCAACGCCGGTCACGCCCTGTCGGTGCAGTATCACAACGCGAAGGACGAGACCGTGCATCTCCTCTCCGGGCGGCTCGTGTACTGGGTCAAGGTCGACGGTGAGATGCGCGACATGCGCCTCGAAGCCGGGCAGTCGTTCCGGATCACGCCCGGCACCGTGCATTACATGGAGGCGATCACCGACTGCGACGTGCTCGAGGCCAGCACGCCGGAGCTCGACGACGTGGTGCGCCTCGAGGATCGCTACGGACGACAAGGCACCAGCGCGCCCTGAACCTCGTGAGGCTCCCGACATGAAGGTGATCATCCCGCTCGCCGGCAAAGGCACCCGTCTTCGCCCGCACACGCACATCACGCCAAAGCCGATGCTCAAGGTCGCCGGCAAGCCCGTGATGCAATACATCCTCGAGGACCTTCGGCGACTCGGCACCGTCGAGCAGATCGTCTACATCACCGGGCATCTCAAGGAGAAGGTCGAGGAGTACACGCGAAAGACGTTCGCGGACATCCCCGCCGTCTTCATCGAGCAGGAGGTGCAGGATGGGACGGCGGGCGCTGTCGCCCTCGCGCGCGACTACGTCGACCAGCCGGTGCTCATCATCTTCGTCGACACCATCTTCGATGCCGACCTCTCCGTCACCAAGACCATCGACGCCGACGGCATCATCTGGGTGAAGGAGGTCGAGGACTATCAGCGCTTCGGCGTCGTCGTCACGGATGCCGGCGGCAACATGACGAAGATCGTCGAGAAGCCCGACACGCCGATCTCGAAGCGCGCCAACATCGGGCTCTACTACATCCGGAACTGGAAGCTGCTGTACGAGGGCATCGACCACGTCCTCGAGCAGCCGAAGAACAAGGGCGAGTACTACCTCACGGATGCCTTCCAGTACATGATCGATAAGGGGGCGAAGATTCGCGTCATTGACGTCGAAGGCTGGTACGACGCGGGCAAGATCGACACGCTGCTCGAGACGAACCGCGTGATGCTGGAGAAGGGGCATGCGCGGAAGCCGAAAGCGACGGACGGGTCGACGCTCATCGATCCGGTGTACATCGAGGACGACGTGGTGCTCAAGGGCGCCCGCATCGGCCCTAACGTCTCGATCGGCCGAGGATCGGTGATCGAGCGGTCTGAGCTGAAGGACACGCTGGTCGGGTCGAACACGAAGATCGTCGGCTCGGTGCTCGAGAACTCGCTCATTGGCGATTCGGTGGTCATTGAAGGCGTGAAGGGCGAGCTGACCCTCAGCGACCATTCGGAGGTGCGGTCGCGGTAACCGGCCTGAAGAGGTCGGAATGACGCGGTAACTACGTAAGACGTCGTATGGGTACCTGGCCGCGCTGATCCATCATTTCGGGTAGGGCCAGTTCGTCGCTCCTGAACCCGTACGCACCGCGCCATGACCTCTGCCGCCGACCTCAGCCAGCGCCACACCAGCCCGCTGAACGAGGCGGGCGTCGTCGTCAACGACGTCCACTCCCGCCTCAACCCGACCCGCGTCGCCCGCGTCGTCGATGTTCGCTCGACGGAGGACGCCCGCGTCGCCATCCTGGCGGCCGGGGCGGAAAACCTGCCCGTGTGCGTAGCGGGCGGACGTCACGCCATGGGCGGGCAACAGTTCGCCAGCGGCGCCGTGCTCCTCGACACGCAGTCGTATCGCGGCGTTCGTCGCTTCGATAGCGAGCGCGGCCTCGTCGAGGTCGAATCGGGGATCCAGTGGCCCGAGCTGATCACGTGGCTCGTCGAGCACCAGACCGGCGCCGAGCGGCAGTGGGGCATTCACCAGAAGCAGACGGGAGCGGATCGTCTCAGCATCGGTGGGGCGGTGGCGGCCAACGTACACGGGCGGGGCCTAACGCTTCGGCCGTTCATCGCCGACGTCGAAGCGCTCACCGTCATCGGAGCCGATGGCGAGCGGCGACAATGCAGCCGGACCGAGAATGCGGAGCTGTTCCGGCTCGTCTGCGGAGGCTACGGGCTGTTCGGGTTCGTCGACACGGTCACACTCCGCCTCATTCCGCGGCACAAGGTGCGACGCGCGGTGGAGATCGAGACCGCCGACCGCCTCATCACCCGCTTCGACGAGCGCATCGCCGACGGCTACGAGTTCGGCGACTTCCAGTTCGCGCTCGATCCGCGGTCGGATGACTTTCTCCGCCGTGGGATCTTTTCGTGCTACAAGCCGGCGCCGCCCGACACGCCGATTCCCGAGAACCAGCGAGCGCTCTCGCCGTCCGACTGGAAGAAGCTCCTCTGGCTCGCGCACGTCGACAAGCAGGGCGCCTGGGACGCGTATACCAGGCACTACCTCGGCACCGACGGCCAGGTGTACTGGTCAGACACGCACCAGCTCAGTACGTACATCGACGACTACCACTCGTGGCTCGACGAGGAAACCAAAGCTGAGCATTCTGCGACGGAGATCATCAGCGAGCTGTACGTACCAAGAGAGGCCCTCGCCGACTTTCTGGCCGAAGCGGCGGACGATTTCCGACTGAACCGGGTGAACTGCATCTACGGCACCATTCGCCTCATCGAACGCGACGACGAGAGCTTTCTCGCGTGGGCGAAGCAGCCGTACGCATGCACGATCTTCAACCTCCATACGCACCACACGCCTGCCGGCGTCGAGCACACGGCGGCGGCCTTCCGACGGCTCATCGACCTGGCTGCACGCAGGCAGGGAAGCTGGTTCCTGACGTACCACACGTTCGGTACGCGGTCGCAGCTGCTCGCGTGCTATCCGCAGCTTCCGGAGTTCCTCCGTCTCAAGCGACGGTACGATCCGGCGGAGCGATTCCAGAGCGAGTGGTACCGACACCACGTTGCGCTGCTTGCACGTGAGGTCTGAGATGGGTGTGCAGTCGGCGCCGGATCTTCCCCGCTGGGCCGGAATCACCGAACCCATGACCGTGCTGACGAACGTCGTGCTCGCCGCGATCGCGTTCGTGCTCACGGTGCGATTGGGCTATCGGGCATCGGCTGAAGGCCTCAAGGCGGCGGGCGCGCTCGCCGGCGGATTCATGGCGACGGCATTCGCGGCGGTGTTGGGCGCGACCGCGCACGGGACGGACCCCCTCGTCGATCCCGCGCTGCGGCAACGGCTGTGGCGCGGCGCGCTGCACGCAGCCGGACTCATTGGTGTCGCAACCGTCATGTCGGTCGCGTTCTTCGCGGCTCGAGGGCCAGTTCGCACGGCGATTCTTGCCTTCGCCGGCCTCAAGCTGCTGTGGTTCACCGTCGCGATTGCACGTCGGCCGGAGTTCCGCATTGCCGCAGCCGACTACGGGGGCGCTCTGGCGATTCTGCTGGTCGGCGCGCTCTACGCGTGGGTCCGTTGGAGCGAGCCCGGCGCGACCTGGCTGATAGGCGGCGTGCTCGTGACGCTCGTCGGTAGCCTCGGTCAGGCCCGCCGGGTGGGGCTCCATCGCCATTTCAACCACAACGATCTCTTCCACGTGGTCCAGATGGTGGCGCTCTACCTGTTCTATCGCGGGGGCGCATTGCTTGTCGACCGCTGAGCGGTATTCGGTCGTCGTGGTTGGCGGAGGCCCCGCAGGGCTGGCGACGTCAGCGGAGCTCAGGCGCCGCCGGATCGATCACGTCGTGCTGGAGCGAGGGGACGCCGCTGGCCACTCGTGGATGCACCTGTACGACAGCCTGCGGCTGCACACCGGGAAGCACCTGTCGGCACTGCCCGGCATGGGGTTCGATCGCCGCGTTCCCATCTTTCCTTCGCGAACCGACTTCGTGGCGTACCTCCACCGCTACGTGGAGGTGATGGAGCTGCCGGTCGAGACGGGGCGCACCGTAACGCGTGTCGAGCGCGGCGCGCGCGGTGACGACGGCTGGATCGTTCGGACTCCCAACGGCGACATCGTGGCGCGCGACGTCGTGATGGCGACCGGGATCGTGGCTGCTCCTCGAGTACCGGACCTGGAGGGCCGAGAGCGGTTTCGTGGGCGCATCATGCATAGCGTGGAGTACCGGCGGCCGGCGGGCTTCGAGGGCCGCCGCGTGCTTGTCGTCGGCGTGGGGAACTCCGGTGGCGAGATCGCGAGCGAGCTCGCGCGGGCGCGGGCGCGGGTGACGATCGCGGTGCGTTCGGGCGCGAACGTGGTGCCGCTGCAGCTTGCCGGCGTGCCGATTCAGTACCTGTCGTTCGCCATGCGCGCGCTGCCGCCTGGTGCGCGACGCACGCTCGCGGGGTGGGTGGGGAAAATCACCGAGCTGCGACGCGGCAAGCCGGTGCTGCCCAGGCCCGCGCACGGTCCGCTCGACGCGATTCCGCTGATCGGGTTTCATCTGGTGGATGCGATCCGGTCGGGAACGGTCGTCGTGCGTGGTGGCATCGCATCGTTGACGGAGGAGGGCGCGCGATTCACGGACGACGTCGAGGAGCCGTTCGACGACATCATTCTCGCGACGGGTTTCACGCCGGCCCTTGCGCCGTTAGGCGAGCTGGTACGCGTCGATCGCAAGGGGTTCGCGCTGCGAACCGATCGGGTGACGAGCGCCGACCAGCCGAACCTGTACTTCGTCGGCCACACGTACGATGCCACGGGTGGACTCTACAACATCGGTCGCGATGCGAAGCGTGCGGCCGCGCGCATCGCGGCGGTGTCATCGGATGCGCCATAGCGATCCGGGCGAGCACCCGAACGTTCCGTGAGCTCCGCGCCACTGGTGGTGGTGCCTGGCGACGGGCGCGCCTACGCCGCGGTCATGGGCGTTCTGCTCGCGTTGTTCCTCCTCCGCGTTGTAGGCCAGATGGTCGTCGCCGCCGCGGCACCGCGGTGGCTCCCGCCCATGCCACGGTGGTACTCGGGACTCATGCCGTACCGCTATCTGCTGCCCACACAGATCGTGTTTCTGATCGTGATGACGGCACTGACCGTGAGTGTGGCGCGCGGGACTCCGCCGTTAGGCACGCGACCGGCCGGCGCCGGCACAGGGCTGGTGTGGGCGAGCTATGTCTACGCCCTCGGGATGGTGGTGCGCTCGATTCGGTACATCACGGCGGCGCCGGAGCGGCGCGGTGTGCTCATCCCGATCGTCTTCCACTTCGTGCTCGCGGCATTCCTGTTCACTTACGGCAGCTACCTCGCAGCGCCGTAACGCTAGACGAGCTCCGCGGCCGTCGCGAGGATCGTCATCGCCCGCACGATGCCAAGCGGCCCATCCGTGTTGTCGTACCACTCGCCGGGCGTGTGCGCATCGCCGCCGCGGCCCCCGGCACCGATCGCGATCGCCGGGACGCCTAACGCGATCGGAATGTTGGCGTCCGTGGACGCTGCTGCCAGCTCCGGCTCACGGTCGATCAGATGCGTCGCTTCCACCGCGCTCAGGACGAGCGGGTGATCTGCCGACAGCTCCCCGGACGGTCGGTCACCGATCACCATCACGTCGTGCGACAGGGGTGGGGTGGCCGTGGCGCGCCGCGCATTCTCCTGCTGTGCTCCCGCGCGAACGATGACGCGGATCTCGCGATCGAACCGGTCCAGGACGGCCGACGACGTCGAGCGAAGATCCACCTCGAGCCACCCCTCTTCCGGAATGGAGTTGATCGAGGTCCCGCCGCCGATGCGGCTGACCGACAGGGTCGTCCGCGGAGTTTTCGGGAGGGGCAGCGCCGCCAGCATGGCCGCCGCGGATGCCGCCGCGTGCACGGCGTTCGGGATCCCGAAGGCTGCCCAGCTGTGTCCGCCGGCCCCGCGATACGAAATCCGATAGCGCCGCGAGCCTAACGCCTTGTGCACGATGCGCTCGTCTCCCGCCCCATCGAGCGCGATGGCGGCGGCCGGTTCGTCGTCGAGGTGCGCAAACAGGTACTTCGCGCCACGCAGATCGCCCGCGCCCTCCTCGCCGGTCGTGGCGACGAACACGATGGGGCGCCGTGTCCGCACGGACCGGCCATCGATCTCCTCGGCGATCGCAAGCATCGCCGCGAGGCCTCGGCCGTTGTCGCCGATCCCCGGCCCCGTGAGTCGTTCGCCGTCGCGGCGGAACGTGAGGGTGACGTCGCGCCCGAACACGGTATCGAGGTGGGCGCACACCAGCACGGGCGGCGCGTCCTCCACGCCCGGGCGCGACGCGACGACGTTGCCTGCGGCGTCGATGCGCGCGTCCGTCAGCCCGAGCGACTGGAGGCGAGCCGCCACCCACTCGGCGCGACGGCGCTCATCGCCCGTCGGCGCGGCGATCTGTGACACCGCGATCTGCGTGCGGATCGTTGCCGGGTCGCGCGCGGTGATGCGCGCGTGCGATGACGCGAGCGCGCGATGCGTGCGCGTCGTACGCGAGTCGGCCACCGGAAGCGCGGGCATGCGTAATTCTAACCCCGCGCGACTGGCGCGGACGATCCCCTGACGAGGTAGCTTGCGCGCGTGCCGATCGACTCGACTTCGCCGTCCGGCCGCCCGCGCCTCGGTCGGAACGTGCTCGTGCTCGCTGCCGTGTCGTTTCTCACGGACGCATCCAGCGAGATCATCTATCCCCTCCTTCCCATCTTCCTGACGACGGTCCTGGGCGCCAGCGCGTCGGCGGTCGGCGCGATCGAAGGCCTGGCGGAGACGACGTCGGCACTCCTGAAGCTCGCGAGCGGCTGGTGGTCGGACCGTGTGAGCCGGCGCAAGCCACTCGTGGTCGCGGGATATGCGCTGGCCTCGCTCGCGCGGCCGCTCGTCGCGGTCGCGCAGTCCGCCACGCAGGTGTTGGCCATCAGGGTCACCGATCGCGTGGGGAAGGGCGTGCGGGGCGCGCCACGCGATGCCCTCATCGCCGAATCCGTGGACCCGCGCATCCGCGGGCGAGCGTTCGGCTTCCACCGGTCGGCGGATCATGCCGGTGCCGTCGTCGGGCCGCTCGTGGCGTTCGCGTTGCTGCGGTGGGGGCACCTCGAGCTTCGGACCGTTTTCCTGCTCGCGGCGATTCCCGGTGTGCTCTCCGTGCTCGTGCTCGTGCTGGGCGTGCGAGAAACCACCCGTGCTGTCTCAGCCGCGTCCCAACCGGCGAGCGTCGCGCGGCCGCACGTCGGCGTCCCCCTGGGCAGGCGGTTCTGGACGTTCCTCGCATCTGTCTTTCTGTTCACGCTCGGCAACTCGACAGACGCGTTTCTCATTCTGCGCGCCAACCAGCTCGGCGTGTCGGTCGCGCTCGTGCCCGTGCTGTGGGCGGCCCTCCATGTCGTCAAATCGGCCGCCAGCATCCCGGGTGGCGCGCTCTCCGACCGACTGGGTCGGAAACCGCTCATCCTTGTGGGTTGGGCAACGTACGCTGCCGTCTATTTCGGGTTCGGTCGCGCCACCGAGAGCCGGCAGGCGTGGGCGCTCTTTCTCGCGTACGGATTGTTCTTCGGTCTCACCGAAGGCAGCGAGCGCGCGATGGTGGCCGACCTCGTCGGTCGTAACCGGCGCGGCACCGCCTTCGGTTGGTACAACCTGGCCATCGGCATTGGCGCGCTCCCGGCGTCGCTGCTGTTCGGCGTCGTGTGGGATCGTTTCGACCCCGCGGCGGCGTTCGACGTCGGAGCGGGGCTGGCCGTGGCGGCGGCCGTCGTGCTCGCGGCCGTGCGAGCGCCGGAGTCGGTGGAAGCCTAACGCGACTTCGCCGCGACGACGGGCGCGGACACCGCCACGCGGCGGATGAAGGCGTCGATCGCCCCGTAGTAGGTCGCCCGGTCGGCCGAATAGGCATCCCCATGCCCCGCGTCGAGCTCGACGAACTGCTTTGGCTCGGCGGCCGCGGCGAACAGCCGGCGGCCGTGCTCGATCGGAATCGTGCCGTCGTTCCGGGCGTGCAGGAACAGCTTCGGCAGCCCGAGCGCACCGACCTTGTCGATGGACGCGAACCGGCTCTTCGCGATGAGCTTGATGGGAAGGAAGGGGAACACCTCCTGGCCGCGATTGGACACCGACGTGTAGGCGTCCTCGACGATGAGCCCGGCAGCCGGCACGTGCCGGGCCAGCTCGATCGCGACGCCCGTGCCTAACGAATGGCCGAACAGGATGACGCGCGACGGCGGCACGTGCAGGGAGTCGATCAGATACCGATAGGCTGCCATGGCGTCCGTGTAGACGCCGGCTTCGCTCGGCACGCCGTCGCTCGCACCGAACCCGCGGTAGTCGTACGCGAACAGGTTCACTCCGAGGTCGCGGAACCAGGCGTAGAATTGCGGGCGCCCTCCGTATCCGATATTCCCGTAGTTGCCGTGCGAGATCAGCACCCAGGGGGCGTCAGCACCGGCGTTGGCTGCCGGGATGATCCAGGCCGTGAGCGACGCCGAATCCGGTGCCTGGAACGTGACCGCCCGCTGCTTGAGTGCGAGCGCCGAGGGCGGCACGTCCACGCGCCGCGCGCCCGGTTGATACACGAGCGAGCGTTCGGCGAGCCGAACGCCGATGATGGCCGCGAGATACGCGGCGCCGACAATGATGATGACGGTCTTCACGAAATGTCCCGGTCAGCAGCAGCGCGAGCCGGGTCGCGAGTATCGGTTCTCGAGGCGCTGCTGCATGAACTCGTCACGCGAAACTACGTCGCACGCTGGATGGTGCTCGCGCATGTGAGCGACATAACGCTCGTAATCCGGCGCCCCAACGATTGTCCGAACTACTCGCGCCGCGCGCTGTAGCCACGGCACCAGCTCATTGCGCACGAAGAGAGGAATGCCTGGTATCCCGACAGCGGGCGAAGCGGAGGATTGCCCGCGCGCTGGATCACCAGCCCTGGCCGCCCGCACGACCTGGCGCATTAGCGGTTCCCCCCGTTGGTCGCCGCGCCGGGCCCGCGTCGCGCGAGATGCGTCTCGAACAGCTCGAAGATCCGGCGGTACTCATCTGCCCACGACGACGGACGCACGAAACCGTGGTCCTCGACGGGGTAGGGCGCCAGCTCCCAGTTCGTCTTCCCGAGCTCGATCAACCGCTGGCTCAGTCGCACGATGTCCTGGAAGTGCACGTTCACATCCACCATGCCGTGCGCCATGAGGAGCGGATCCTCCAGCCCCTGCGCGAAGTAGATCGGCGACGAACGCCGATACGCCACCGAGTCGTCCTGCGGCTGGTTGAGAATCCGCGCCGTATAGGGGTGGTTGTAATGCGCCCAGTCGGTGACGCTGCGAAGCCCCGCTCCCGCGCCGAAGTGCTTCGGCTCGTTGAACAGCGCCATGAGCGTGATGAAGCCGCCATAGCTGCCGCCGTAGATGCCGATTCGCTCGGGATCGATGCCGTACTCCTTGGCGAGGTACTTCGAGCCATCGACATGGTCCTGAAGGTCGCGGCCACCCATCCACCGATAGATCGCCGTGCGCCAATCGCGGCCGTAACCGGCGGACCCGCGATAGTCGATGTCGAGCACGACGTAGCCCTTCGACGCGAGGTACTGGTTGAACATGTACTCCCGCGAGTAGCTCGACCAATAGTTGTGCACGTTGTGCATGTACCCGGCGCCGTGCACGAAGATGACGCCGGCCCCGTTAGGCTGCGCCCCGACGTCCTTCGGACGATAGATGCGGGCCGGCACCTGCACGCCGTCAGAGGCGGGAATGCGCACGATCTCCGGCACGATCCAGTTGAACCCGAGCCACTCCGCGGTCGGCGACGTCGTCAACTGCGTGGCCGGCGCGCCCGCGCGATTCGGCAGCACGAACAGCTCGGGCGGGCGGTTCGATTTCGAGAAGACGTCCGCGAGCATCGATCCGTCGGGCGAGACCACGACGTTGTGCCCGCCCGCCGCCGCCGTCAGCCGCTCGCGCGCGCCGCCAGTCACGGGCATTCGATAGAAATGCTGTTCGAATGGCGAGCCCTCGCTCGTGTGCAGCTCGAGGAAGCGGTTGTCGACCGAGAGCCGGGCGCCGGTGACCTCCCACTTTCCACTCGTGAGCTGCCGACGATCGCCTCCGTTCGCGTCCATCGAGTAGACGTGCGCGAACCCGTCGGCCTCTGACACGAACCAGATGCGCTTACCGCCGTCGTACCACCCGCCGCACCCGTAGCACGGCCCGCCGACCCACGCGCTGTCTCGCAGGACGTCGAGCGTCTGCAGCTTGCCCGTGGCCGCGTCGAGCTTGTGGAGGTAGCGCGCCTTGTAATCCCGTGCTTCCGCGAAGATGAGTGCCGCACGGCCGTCGTCGCTCCAGCCTAACGTGGTTGCCTGCGATGGCGGGCGGGTCGTATCGGATGGCACGACCTTCAGCCAGGTCAGATCGCCGCTCGGCAGCTTCATGTAGGCGACCCGACCGCCGTTCTGGGCGTCGCCAACCTTCGTGCGAACCGTCAGTTCCTCGGTGTAGCCGCTCGTCGTGACGTAGTTCGGGACGCGAGTCTGCTGCGATCGCTCCGCCGGCACGGACGTGACGAGCAGCAGAGCGTTTGCGGTGGGAGACACGGACAGTGACGCGATGCGCTCGTTCGTGCCGAGGTAGAATGGCTTCACGCGGAGTGCTTCGCGCGCCTTGCGCTCCGCCGCACGAAGGCTGTCCTGCCGGACGCGATCGCGAATGACGTCGAACAGCTCGCGCTGCTGCGCCTCGAGCGTGCCGCGCTGACCCTCGGCCTTCGCTGAGTCCTTCGGAGCGGGACCGCTGCGCACATCCGTGAGCTGCCGAACGAGTCCGCCGTCGAGGTCGATCGAGAAGACGTTGTTGTCGCGAACGAAGAAGACGCGCCGACCGTCGGCGGAGAAGTGCGGGTCACGCTCGTCCGCGACGGTCTCGGTCAGTCGTCTGACAGTCCCACCGGGACGCGACACGATGTAGAGGTCGCCCTGCGACGCGACGACGCGAGTCCGCCGATCACGGGCGACGTCTCCGGTCTCCAGCAGTGGGCCGACGCTGTCGGTCTGGGCATCGGGCACGCGCTCGGGCGCCGAGCCACCGGTGGCGCGCACGCGGTAGAGACGCGACGGCTCACGCCAATCCGTGCCCGGTGGATTCCACTGGAAGTAAATCCAGCGCCCGTCGGCGCTCCACTGAACGCGCTGCGGCTCGCGGCCATAGAGCTCGGGCCCGCGCATGATCGCGGGAATGGTGAACTCGAACGCGCTCGCGGCAGCGCGCGGCGGGGCCACGGACTGCGCACCAGCCAACGCTGACCCGAGCGAAACCGACACCACGACGACCATCGACCAATTTCGCATGACGCTCCTCGGCTGCTCGCTGCGAGCAGCTGCTAGCCGTTCGCCCACGGCCGCGTGCTGGTGCTGCTAGCAGCTCGCTGCTGCCACCAGCCGCAAACGAGCCGAGCACGCAGTAGCTCGCAGCCTCAGTTCCCAGTTCCCAGTTCCCAGTTCCCTGTTCCCAGCTCCCGTCTCCCGTCTCCCGTCTCCCGTCTCCCGTCTTCAGTCTCCCGCAACCGCCACTCGACCCTCGAACGGGACTTCAGTCGACACCGCCGGCTTCCTGCCGCCGAGCACCGACGCCCACTCCCGCGCCGAGTCGGCGAGAATCACGAGCACGGATAGCGCGAAGAACGCGGCCACCGCCGCATCGATGCGGTCGTTGAAGATGATCTGCCCAGCGTCCGCCATCGTCTTCACGCCGCGTGGCACCTGCCCCTGCGCGACCTGTTGTGCGAACAGGTTCGCATGGGCCAGGAACCCGAGTCGCGGATCGGCCGAGAAGATCTTCAGGTAAGCAGCCGTCATCGTGACGACGACGAGCCACGCGAGCGGGAGCATGGTGACCCAGGCGAACCGCTGCTTGCCCATCTTGATGATCACCGTTGTCCCCACGCACAGCGCGACCGTCGCGAGCAGCTGGTTCGCGATGCCGAACAGCGGCCACAGCGAGTTGATCCCGCCTAACGGGTCGATCACGCCTTGATACAGGAAATGGCCCCACATCGCGACGAAGATCGCGCTGGACAGCAGGATCGCCGGGTACCACGCCGTTCGCCCGAATGGCGCCCACACGTGCTTGCCCAGGTCCTGCAGCATGAACCGGCCAACACGCGTGCCGGCGTCGAGCGTCGTGAGGATGAACAGCGCCTCGAACATGATCGCGAAGTGATACCACAGCGCCATCGCGGTCGTGCCACCGAGCACGTTGGAGAAGATGTGCGCCATCCCGACTGCGAGACTCGGCGCTCCGCCTGTCCGCGAGAGCAGCGATGCTTCGCCCACGTTTCGCGCGAGCGCCTGAATCTCTTCCGGCTGCAGCACGAAGCCCCAGTTGCGTACCGCTTCCGCCGCGCTCTGCGCCGTCGTCCCGATCACGCCAGCCGGCGCGTTGATCGCGAAGTAGACGCCCGGCGTGAGCACACACGCAGCGATCAGCGCCATCATCGCGACCATCGACTCGAGCAGCATGCCGCCGTAGCCGATCATGCGCGCGTCAGGCTCGCGCTCGAGCAGCTTTGGCGTCGTGCCTGACGAGATCAGCGAATGGAATCCGGAGATCGCGCCGCACGCGATCGTGATGAACGCGAAGGGGAAGAGCTTCCCGGCGAACACCGGCCCCGTGCCATCGATGAACTGCGTGAGGGCCGGCATCTCGAGCGGCGGCAGCACCACGAGAATGCCGATCGCGAGCGCGAACACCACACCCAGCTTCACGAACGCCGACAGATAGTCGCGCGGAGCCAGCAGGAGCCACACCGGCAGCACGGACGCCGCGAACCCATACCCCATGATCAGAATCGCCAGCGTCTTTCGGCTCAGTGTGAACATCGGTGCGAGCTCGGGATTCGCGGCCACCGCGCGTCCCACGTACAGCGCCACGATGAGCAGCACGAGACCAATCGCCGTGGCTTCGAGCACCCTGTGCGGACGTAGCCAGCGCAGATACCCGCCCATCAGCAGCGCGATCGGTATCGTCAGGCCCACGGTGACGACGCCCCACGGGCTCTCGCCAAGCGCGTTCACCACCACGAGCGCGAGCACGGCGATGAGCACGATCATGATGCCGAGCACCGAAATCAGCGCCGTGAACCCTGCAACGGGGCCTATCTCCTCCTTCGCCATCTGGCCGAGCGACTTCCCGTTCCGCCTAATGGAGGCGGCGAGGATCACGAAATCCTGGACCGCGCCGCCGAGTGCCACGCCGACGAGAATCCAGATCATGCCGGGCAGGAAACCGAATTGCGCCGCGAGCGTCGGCCCGACCAGCGGTCCGGGTCCCGCGATCGCTGCGAAGTGGTGGCCGAAGACGATCCACCGGTTCGTCGGCACGAAGTCGCGCCCGTCGTTCAGCCGCTCCGCCGGCGTCGCACGATTCGCGTCGAGCGCGAAGATATTCGACGCGATGATGCGACTGTAGAAGCGGTAGGCGACCAGATACGTGCAGACCGCCGCGGTCACGAGCCAGGCCGCGCTCACGTGCTCGCCGCGTGAGAGGGCCAGCCAGCCGAACGCGCCCGCACCAACGAGCGCCACGAGTATCCATCCCAGCCACGAGAGCATCTTGCTCATGCGCACGCCGTCCCTTGGGGTTACGTTGCCGCCAAATTGGCCCTGCGCTCCATGGGAATCAACCGCGGGTGCCGCCTCTTCTTCGCTCTCGTTAGCTTTGCTCAACCAATTGTACCCCGTGACGGCATCCAACTATTTACTTCCCGGCCTTGCGGCCATCGCGCTCGTCGCGAGCTGCGCGCGTCCAGTGTCGAAGGCCGCGTCGTCGTCCGCCGCGAATGCCGTTGCGCCGATGTCGTCGTACGCGGCGGCGCCGCAGCAGGCAGGCTCACGCGGTGTGCTGGCCCCGCTGGCGTCCGAGCCGCTCGTCGTGCTGCCCGTTCAGACGCTCAAGCTCTCGGCACCAGACTGGAGCGACAAGGTGGGCGATCCCCGCGCGTATCTCGCGTCCGTCGATGACGAGATCGCGTTCGCCGTACGCGAGCGAGGCTTCCGCGGGAAATGGGCGTTCCCGCCCGAGCTCGCACGCTCGGCCCGACGCAACCCGACGTATGCCGTCGATCCATACGCGATTGCGCTCGATCCCCTGGCGGCCGTCGAGCGCGACGCCGAGAAGATCGTCGCCGAACCGCTCGCAGGGCAGCTGCGCGCGTTCGCCGGGTTGTTCAATGCACGGTACGCGTTCATTCCCGTCGAGCTGAGGTTGGCGCCCGACGCGGGCGGCGGAGCGCGCGCGACGATCCACGCCGTCGTGATCGACACCCGCGCGGCCAAGCTGACATGGAAGGGCGATGTCATTGGCGACGCGGGGCGCACGTTTTCTCCAGCGGTCGCCGCCGGGATAGCCGGCCGTGTCGCCGACCTCTTCACCGCTCCGGCTCGCTGAGCAAACCTCACTCGCCTCGATATCTCGACATATGGCTGTTCCCTGCACGCTGATTCCCGGCGATGGCATCGGACCCGACATTACCGACGCCACCGTCCGCATCCTCGAGGCGTCCGGCGCGCAGTTCGACTGGGATCGTCGACTCGCTGGCATGGCGGCCGTCGCCGCGTTCGATGACCCGATGCCTGACGAGACGATCGAGTCCATCGAGAAGACCGGCCTCGCGCTCAAGGGCCCGCTCGAGACGCCCGTCGGCGGCGGCTATCGCTCGGTGAACGTCGCCCTGCGGCGCGCGTTCGATCTGTACGCGAACGTACGTCCCGCGCGGTCAGTCGTGCCGGGCGGCCGTTTCGACAACGTCGACATCGTGCTCATTCGGGAGAACACCGAAGGACTGTACTCGGGCATCGAGCACTTCATCGCGATCGGCCCCGATCCTCGTGCGGCGGCGGAGTCCACGGCCGTGGTCACGCGCTATGGCTCGGAGCGGATCATCCGGTACGCGTTCGAGTACGCCGTGGCGCATGGGCGGAAGAAGGTGACGCTCGTGCACAAGGCGAACATCCTGAAGATGACGGGCGGGCTGTTTCGCGAAGTTGGCGCCACCATCGCGAAGGAATTCGCCGGGCGGGTCGAGTACGATGAGCGCATCGTCGACGCGATGGCGATGCAGCTCGTCATCAAGCCCGAGGTGTTCGACATCGTCGTGACGACGAATCTGTTCGGCGACATTCTCTCGGATCTCATCTCCGGACTCGTCGGCGGGCTCGGTCTCGCGCCCGGCGCGAACCTCGGTGAGAGCGCGGCAATCTTCGAGGCCGTACACGGAACGGCGCCCGACATCGCCGGGAAGGGGATCGCGAACCCGGGCGCGCTCGTGTATGCGTCGTGCCTCATGCTCGAGCATCTCGACCAGCACGAGCGCGCGCGTCGCATCCGGGACGCCATGGAAAGCGTCATCCGCGAGCGCAAGACCGTCACGCGCGACCTTGGCGGCAGCGCCACGACGGCGCAGTTCACCGACGCCATCATCGCGCGCCTCGGGTGACCGACGCTGCGGCGGTGAAGGTGTTTCACGTCTCCGATCTCCACTTCGGGCGACCTACCGTGCCCGAGCAGATCGACGCGATCGAGCAGATCATCCGCGACGGGGCCTTCGACGTCGTCGCCATTTCCGGCGATCTCACGCAGCGCGCGAAGGCCGGTGAGTTCCAGCGCGCCCATGCGTTCATCCGCGACACCAACCGCGTGAGCCGGACGATCGTCGTACCGGGCAACCACGACGTGGTGTGGTGGAAGGCACCGCTCGGCGTCGGCCCGACGCGACAGATGTACGAGAGCTATCGCGAACTCATCTCCGAGGATCTCGAGCCGGTGCTGCGCGTACCCGGTGCGACGTTCGTCGGTCTCAACTCCGCGCACGGCGTGACACGACACACGCTGACCTGGCGGGTCCGGGACATCTCGATCATCGGTGCGATCCGCCGGTCGCAGATCGATCGCGCGCGCGAGGAGTTCGAGGGATCGCCTGCCGATGCCGCCCGGGTCATCGTGATGCACCACAACCCGGTGAAGGGTGAGCTCTCGGGTCGTCACGGGCTCAGGGATACGAGGAAGGTGCTCGGCGCGTTCGCGCACATCGGCGTCGACCTCGTGTTATGCGGACACGACCACCAGGAAGCGGTACACTTCATCGAGCACACGCAGAAAGGCACGGTGATCTCGACGGCGGGCACCGTGTCGAATCGGTCGCGTGGGGGTCGCCCGTCGTCGGCGAACGTCATTACCATTCGGGGAGACGACATCGAGGTCGCGACGCTCGTGTGGTCGGCGGCCGACAAGACTTTCACGCCAGGACCGTCCCGTTGCTTCGATCGTTAGGCCGCCTGCTGTCGCGGTCGCAGGATCAACTCGATCTCGGGTTCGATGCGTCGCCGCGGAACGCGACGGAGCTGCTGACGCGGTTGCGGGCGCTGGGGCTCGTCGGCATCGACCGCTGCCGACTGACGAGAAATCGCGCGGTGATGGTCAGCTACCGCGGCCGCGAGCTCCGTGTCCACGAGGGGTATCTCTCGGCGCCGAACGACGTGCTCGCTGCCGTGGTCACGTTCGTCAGCGGACGCACGGCCTCGTCTCGCCGGATGGCACGCCGCCGGATTCTCGCGTACCCGATCGCGCGCCCGGCGCGGTCCAGGCGGCCGGACGCGCCGCATCCGGATGACGCGCCGCTCGCGAAGCGTCTCACCGAGTGGCATCGCCGGTACAACGCCCGGCATTTCAGCGGCACGCTGAAGCCCGTTCCGGTCCGCGTGTCCCGGCGCATGCGGGCGCGGCTTGGTCATTACATGTCGGCGTCGCCCTCCGGCGAGCCGCCGGAGATCGTCGTGAGCCGTCGCCACATTCGACGCCACGGGTGGGAGGAGGCCCTGCACACCCTGCTGCACGAGATGGTGCACCAGTGGCAGGACGAGACGGGGCATCCCATCGACCACGGCCGCGTCTTTCGCGCCAAGGCGCGCGAGGTGGGCGTCGTCCCCTCGGCGCGACGAGCGGTCACGCCGGTCCGCTCCCGTCGCGACGCGCCACCACACAAGAACGCGCCGGCTGCCGCGCAGCATCTCTCGCTCAAGGCCGCGCGCGAGGAGTAGGTTTTCCCTCCATGCCAACACCGACCGATTTCTACGACATCGACAGCGTGCTCACCGAAGAAGAGCGCGCCGTTCGCGATAGCGTCCGCCAGTTCGTCGACGATCGCGTGCTCCCGATCATCGGCAACTGCTACGTCGACGGCCGATTCCCGAAAGAGCTCATCCCGGAGATGGCGTCGCTCGGCGTCCTCGGCGCGAATCTCCCCGAGGAGTACGGATGCGCGGGCCTGAACAACGTCGCGTACGGGCTCATCATGCAGGAGCTCGAGCGCGGCGACTCCGGCATCCGGTCGTTTGCGTCGGTGCAGGGCGCGCTCGTCATGTATCCCATCTACGCGTTCGGGAGCGAAGCACAGAAGCGCAGATGGCTCCCCGCCATGGCCAAGGGCGAGGTCATTGGATGTTTCGGCCTCACCGAGCCCGATTATGGCTCGAATCCCGCCGGCATGGTCACGATGGCGCGCGAACAGGGCGACGGCAGCTGGGTCATCAACGGCGGCAAGATGTGGATCACGAATGGATCCCAGGCGCACGCCGCCGTCGTGTGGGCAAAGACGAACGGCGACAAGTCGGACAAGTCCATTCGCGGCTTCATCGTGCCAACGAACACGCCGGGGTTCACCGCCAGGGATCAGAAGGGCAAGCTCTCCCTCCGTGCCTCCGACACGAGTGAGCTCGTCTTTCAGGACGTATGCGTTCCCGCCGATGCCATTCTCCCGAAGTCGGGAGGTCTCAAGAGCCCGCTCATGTGCCTCACACAGGCACGCTACGGCATCTCCTGGGGCGCGATCGGCGCCGCGATGGCCTGCTACGAGGAAGCGCTATCCTACGCACGGAACCGCGTGATGTTCGACAAGCCGCTCGCGGCCTTCCAGCTCCAGCAGGCGCGGCTCGCGGAGATGATCAGCGAGATCGTGAAGGCACAGCTGCTCTCGCTGCACCTGGGACGTCTCAAGGAGCTCGGCACGATGACGCCGCAGCAGGTATCGCTCGCCAAGCGCAACAACGTCAACATGGCGACGAACATCGCGCGCGAAGCGCGCCGGCTGCTGGGCGCGAACGGCATTCTCGCCGAGTATGCGTCCATGCGACACATGGCGAACCTGGAGAGCGTGTACACCTACGAGGGGACGCACGACGTCCACACGCTCATTCTCGGTCAGGCCGTCACGGGCATCAACGCGTTCAACTGACGCGCCCCCACCCGCTCGACCGGAGATGATCGGTTCCGCGTGCGACCAGCGTTGGTCGGCGCTGCCCGCACCCGCGGTGCGGGCCGACGGTAGCGGCAGCCGCTGGTGGACCGTAGCGGTACTGGCGATCACGATCCTCCTGGCGCGCGCGTCCCATATCGGCGCGCAGACGCAGGCCCCTGGTCCCACGCCGCCTAACAAGTCGCGCCGCGAGCTCACGCCGCCGTGGCGCATGACCGTGCGTGCGGACAACGACGCGTTCAACTTCTGGCGCCCGATCGAAGACCGGCCGGACAGGGAGTACACGAATGGCGACGAGGTGACGTTCGAAGCGTCGGCCGCGCCCTGGTGGGGGAAGCGGTTTGCGCGTCGCCGCGCGCCGTGCACCGGCATGGAGGACGCTGGTGCGCGCTGCCTGACGACGGCCGTCTCCATCGGGCAGGACATGTACACGCCGCGCCCGGGGCACGAGCCAGGCGTCGTTCCCGATTGGCGCGACGAGCGGCCGTATGCGGCGTGGCTCTACGCGAGCGTCGAAGCGCGCGTCGCGGCCGAGCGGTCACTGCGGACCGTCGGGCTGCACCTGGGCGTCACGGGTCCTCCGGCGTCCGGCGAGGTGGTGCAGCGGACCGCGCACAAGCTGTCGGGCGTGTACTCGAAGGCTCCCGTCGGGTGGGAAACACAGGTCGGGTTCGAGCCGGGCGTGATGCTCGTGACGCGAGAGACGTGGCGATTCGCCGGGCGGACGGCGTCGGGCGCGGCGGTCGTGGACATCGCGCCGCACGTTGGTGCGTCGCTCGGCAACGTGCTGACGGCGGGGGAGGGAGGGTTCCGCGCGCGTGTCGGGCTCAACCTGTCCAATCCGTGGTGGACGAGCGAGTGGCGAACGCGCCGACCGGTCGAGCTCTACATGCTTGGCGGGGCGCGCGCCGAGGCGGTCGCGCACAACATCACGCTCGACGGCAACACGTTAGGCGCTGACCGTCGTGTCGCCCGCACGCCGTTCGTTGGTGAATACTCGATCGGCATCGGGGGCCGCTTCCATGGCCTCGTCGCGGAGTGGCGTGCGGTCACGCGCGGCCGCGAGTATCGAACGGGACCGAGCGCCCACGCGTACAGCACGCTGTTCGCGAGCTACGAAGTTCCGGCCCGCAGCGGTCGCTGAAGCGCTGCCGCTGGACTCGATACCGCGACCCGTCTAGGTTTTCTTGTGAAATCCTTCACAAGCGAGGCTCGACGGTGAAGATTGCCGTCTGTATCAAGCGCGTCCCCGAGATGGACGTGCGCTTCAAGATCGCGCCGAGCGGCACAGGCGTCGACGAGGCGGGACTCAAGTGGGACATGAGCGACTTCGACGGTTACGCCGTCGAGGCTGCGCTTCAGATGACCGAGAAGCTCGGTACGGGTGAGGTGGTCGTCATCACACTCGGACCGGACGCTGCTCAGGAGACGCTGCGAAAGGCGCTCAGCCTGGGCGCCGCCCGTGCCGTCCACCTCAAAGCCGACGCGATCCCATTCGACAACTTCGCGATCGCGAAGGCGCTCGCGGCTGAGCTGCAGGGTGGTGGCTACGACCTCATCCTGTTCGGCAAGATGTCCATCGACTCGTCGAACGGTGCGGTCGGCCCCATGACCGCCGAATTGTTGGGCATGCCCTGTGTGGCGGCGGCCTCCAAGCTCGAGGTCGCCAACGGCAAGGGTACCGCGCGCCGCGAGCTCGAGGGCGGCGCGGAGCTGCTCGCGTTTCCGTTACCCGCCGTCGTGACGATCGACGAAGGCGTCGCTCGCCCTCGCTACCCATCGCTCAAGGGCATCATGGCGGCGAAGAAGAAGCCGCTCGACGTGAAGCCGGCGCAGCTGGGTGACGTTAGGCTGACCGTGACCACGATGGCGCTCCCGCCCGAGCGTCCCGCCGGCCGCATCCTGGGCGAGGGCGTTGCGGCGGTGCCCGAGCTCGTCCGACTGCTGCAGACCGAGGCAAAGGTACTCTGATGGCCAATCACGTTCTGGCGTTCGCCGAGTCGCGCGGTGGCGAGCTCCGAAAGATCGCGACCGAGGCAGTGACGGCGGCACGCGCTCTCGCGAACGCGGCGGGCGGTGAGGCGCACGTGTTCGTTGCCGGAGCGCCAGGGATTGGCGCAAAGACGAACACGTTAGGCCGCTTCGGCGCGGATGCGATCGTCGTCCTCGAGCACCCGGCGCTCGCCGACTACAACCCCGAAGCGTTCGCGACGGCCATGGCGGAGCGCGTGAAGTCGGGCGGGTATCGAGCCGTGGTGTTCGTGGCCTCCGCGCAGGGCAAGGATCTCGCGCCGCGCGTGGCCGCGAAGCTCGGGGTACCCCTCGCGGCGGACCTCACGACGGTGCAGCTGACGGGCGACAAGGTCGTCGGCACCCATCCCGTGAACACCGGCAAGGTGATCGCGACCGTTACGCTCACCGCTACGCCGGCGGTGGTGTCGATGCGCCCTGGCGCGATCACGGCGGTGGAGTCGGCGAAGACCGCTCGCGTCGAGACCATGGCGCCGGTCGGCGATCCGTCAGCGTCGAAGGTGAAGGTCACGCAGACCATCGCGGGCAACACCGCGAAGCTCGATCTGGGTGACGCACCCGTCATCGTGAGCGGGGGCCGCGGCCTTCGCGCCGCCGAGAACTTCAAGCTCGTCGAGGATCTCGCGGCAGCGTTCGGGAACGCGGCAGTCGGTGCGACACGCGCGGTCACCGACGACGGATGGCGACCGCACAGCGATCAGATCGGACAGACCGGCCGACAGGTGAGTCCGAACCTGTACGTGGCGGTTGGCATCTCCGGCGCGATCCAGCATCTCGCCGGGATGCGCACGTCGAAGACGATCGTCGCGATCAACAAGGATCGCGAGGCGCCGATCTTCAAGATCGCGGACTACGGCATCGTCGGCGATGTGCTGGAGATCGTGCCGGCCCTCACCGCCGCCGTGCGGGAGGCGAAGGGCTCGCACTGATACCGGGAGCTACCCGACTCCCTCCCGTTCCCATTACGTTCTGCGCATGACCCCACAGAACGTCGTCTTTCTGTTCGTCCTCGTCGCGTCGCTCGGCTTCTTCGCGTTCAACGCGCAGCGACTCGTGCGCTACCTTCGCGTCGCGCACGACGAGGATCGCAGCGACGACCCGTGGACCCGACTGCGCAACGTCGTTGTCATCGGCATCGGGCAGTCGAAGATTCTCCGCGATCCGTTCGCCGGGATTCTCCACGCGAGCGTGTTCTGGGGGTTCATGGTGCTCACCATCGGCACCGGTGAGATCCTCGTGCGCGGCGTCTTCCCCGCGTTTGGGTTCGACCGGTTCCTGCCGGCTCCGATCTACGGACTGTTCCTCCTCTCGCAGGAACTGTTCGCCGGACTCGTCCTCGCCGCCGTGGGCGTGCTGCTGTATCGCCGCCTCGTCGTGAAGCCGAAGCGGCTGCAGGGTGACAAGGTCCACTCCGGCGACGCCGTCTTCATCCTCTCGATGATCGCGGCGCTCATGATCACGCTGCTCGTGACCGCCGCGTTCGAGCGCGTGATCGAGCCACGTCATCCGATGGCGCTGCAGCCGTTCTCCTCCGCGCTCGCGGCGATCGCCGGCGGCGTGGCACCCGGCACCGCGGCGGCCATCGCGCGCGTGAGCGGGTGGGCGCACGCCATCCTCGTGCTGGTCTTCCTCAACTATCTCCCGTACTCGAAGCACCTGCACGTCATCACATCGCTCCCGAACACGTTCTTCTCCAACACCAGTGGGCCGGGGCAGGTTGGTGTCATGCGGCCCATGGACCTGGAGGCCGAAGGCGTCGAGCAGTTCGGTGCCGCCGACGTGCAGGACCTCACGTGGAAGAACCTGTTGGACGGGTACTCGTGCACGGAGTGCGGTCGCTGCACCGCGGCG